>Ga0182004_10000912_pt1 | contig 20118 bp, 7 predicted proteins | sample Sormic07211540_1_FD_120479 | JGI IMG/M metagenome (GOLD analysis project Ga0182004, IMG submission 120479) | Endophyte microbial communities from Sorghum bicolor roots, Mead, Nebraska, USA - 072115-40_1 MetaG | ecosystem: Host-associated > Plants > Roots > Unclassified | place: USA: Nebraska...
TTCATCTCATCATTTCCAAAACAAACTAAAGCATTTAATTGCTGTCAAACGATCAGATCATATGCTCCGTTGGCCATGTAGCCATTTGTACCCAAACGTTGCATGTTAATCACTGCAGCAGAAGCGGTATAGGAACAATGATAAAATAAAGAGTTTTGACAGGAACCCATATTCATATATAGCAGTTCAGGTCACCGAAACCCTAAACCCTTAGGACTTAGGAGCAGATGTATTTATTCCTCGCTTTGCGCAAATGGTCGTCAGTGTCTTCTGCAAACAAGGTTTCTCACAGTCTCACAAACGCAATCGCTAGCGATAAGCTAGCTTCGCTAAAATGGAGAGGCGGGCGCAGGCCGAGCTGGACCTTGAGCTCAGGCTCCTTCCCGGCGACTCGGATCCGGAGCCGCTCGGCTTCTTCGTCTGCACCTACTGCGACCGCAAGTTCTACACCTCGCAGGCGCTCGGCGGCCACCAGAACGCGCATAAGTACGAGCGCACCCTCGCCAAGCGCCGCCGGGAGATCGCCGCCGCCATGCGCGCGCACGGGGCGCCTGCGGTGGCCGCCTGGGCCGCCGCCGCTGCCGCCACGAGGACCGGCTGTGCTGGGACTGTCAACGTCGCTGCTGGAGGTGACCCTGGCAGAGAGAGGCTGCGGGAAGTGCAGCAAGCCGTTCTGTCGCCAGAGCAATCGTCTCGCCTGCTGCTGCGCGACAAGAAGAGCTCGTCGTCGGAGTACGGCGTCGAGCGCCACGGCGAGCTGGACTTGAGCCTCAGGCTATGATGTGGGTTGTTTCTCTAGCACCTCTTGTTTCTCGCTTGCTTGATTAATCCGATCTCTGTATGCTAGATCAAGAATATATGTTCTTCGATTATATATTACAGTGTACAGTATTAAGCTGTCTCGTAGATTCACCGGTGTCTCCTGCATACATATATTCATTTCTTGGCAACGAAATAAGGATGATTGGCCGCTTTATGGATCTGGTTGGCTCGTTGTACAGTTGCATGTTATGTCTTCGTTCTGAGTTGGCCGCTGAATTTTTAGTGTAGTTTATTTTTTGGGGTTGTGTGTTGGGTTTGGGGGTGTTCTCAAGTTTCAAGCACTTAGTCATGCATGTTAGCCGAGCTTTATTCTGCAAAACTATTCACTGATTTATTATGAGAGAAAAATCCTATTGACTGACAGAAAAAATACGATTTATAAGACAAGCGAACAGATTCAATGAAAAGGAGTATTCGGTTTCGAAGGAGCTGATGAACTCCGGGTGAATTACAGATGAAGGCATTGCCATCAAGTTCCGCCAAACCTTGGATGAGCCCCTGTCTTCCACCAAGCGAGCGGCAATGCGCGAGCCTGGGCATCGGGAAATCTTTCGATACCTCAGGGCCTCAGGGGACATGTACCAGCTGAGATTGCATCAGTCTCCGACTGATTGCTGCGTTCCTGTGTCGCATAATCGTATTAGTTAATAGATCCCTACTGTAGCCCTGCTCTTTTTTTTGTTTTGTTTTTTCGGGTGCATTAACGCCTTGCTCTGCTGCCCGCTCGCCGTTAGGCAAAGTCGTTGTTATACACTGTCAAAAAAAAGTCGTTGTTATACCCTTTTCTAACTAATGAAATACATCCCTAAACGTGTTGTTTAAAAAAAGTATTCGGTTTTGTCCATCAAAGAGAAAGTAGCTAGAGCATCTCCAAGAGTTTTTAAAATTCACTCCCAATCTAATTTTTTGGTAAGATTGGAAAACCGCTCTACAAAAACTTACTATCTAAATTCCTAATGTTCCTTACTTGGAAAAATCGATCTCGTCGCAAGGATATAAACACGCGCAGATCCATTGTGCTAACCGAAGGTGGAAAAACGTGGACAAGAATAAGAAGTAGGATAAGGTTTCTGATATAAATGTATAAGAGAAAAAAAAGTAGTGTAATTAGTTTTAGTTACTAGGTTTGCCTTGTGTTATCTAGTTTATTTGCGTAGCTTGTATTGACATAGTTTTTATTGATATAGTTTTTATGTGCCTAGTGATCTTACTAACTAGAATTGTTGAGATAGGTGACTTGCAAACCCTCAATTAGAGATAGAGCAAAAAATTTCGTTTTGTTATTTACTAACTCTTGCTCTAATGCTTTGTAGAATTTTTAATAGGTTATTCACCCCTCTCTAGTCATATTACACTACAACAGTCAGTGGCTTCCCCGAGTGCAACACTCGGGGAAGAGCCTCCGACTAATCCTCTCACGAGAAAGGCGCCTTCCCCAAAAGCCAAAAATCGTGCACTCTGGGAAGGCTTTCCCAAGAGCCGTGCTAACACTTGGGGAAGAATTGACACCGGTGGTGGCCGACCGACGCCGTTTTCTTTTTTTTTAATTTTCTTCCCCGAGTTTCAAATAATATGGAAAGACCCTAGAAAAAATAGGGCAAAAAAACTAAAAAATAAAAATTCTTCCTCGAGTGCCTTCTCTGAATCTCGGGGAAGAGACCCTTCCCCGAGTGGCAAGACATAGCACTGGGGGAAACCAACCTTTTCCTTGAGAGCCATGTCCTGGCACTCGGAAAAGGACCTCTTCCCTAAAGGCCAGAAAAGACACTTGGGGAATATTTTTTTGTTTTTAGTTGTAACGGCGTCAATGAGTTGGGCCGTCAAGTGACACCTTTTCTTTTCCGAGTGCCTTTCTTCCCTGAGTGTTGCACTCGGGGAAGAAGCCTTTGCCGAGTGCCGCTCTTCCCTGAGTGCCAGGTACTCTGTGGCACTCAAGAAAGCTAATCTTTCTCGAGTACAATTCCTCTCCGAGTGCAATACTCGGGAAAGATTGGCTTCCCCGAGTACCCGATTTTTAGCACTCGGGGAAGCCGGTGACACTCAGAAAAATTTTGTCTCTCTTGTAGTGTTAGGACCTTTCAATAGTAGAGCCATCGTATGCGTTGGTTGTTGATGATGTGACACTACGTGATACCATATTGAAGGCAACACCAACATAGTCGCCCTTATCATGCTTATATAGTATTGCTATACACAACTGCCAAAGGGAACCAAAAACTGGATCACCACGTTGCCACACATACTCCTATCTTGCTGTGATGCTAGGAACAAGTCTAGATACACTAATTAACCTCGGAATAAGGTTGCCAATTAAAGCTTGCGCATTGGTATTCCAACTGTACACTGTCCTGCTGGAGTATGCATGCATATATTCAGTTCTCAAACAAAATTTAAATGCGACAGTAGGCGTGAGGCCATGTTTGGTTGCTCCTGTTTTTTTAACATATATCACATCAAATATTTAGATATATACATGAAGTACTAAATATAGACTATTTACGAAACTAAAAACAAAGCTGAAGAATAATTTACGCGACGAATCTTTTAAACCATGATTAAACACTAATTAACAAATGAAACAAAAATACTATATAGTACCTGTTAAACTTCATGCCTTCAACGAAAATTCTACTGACCAAACGCTTCTTTCAGTAGAAAAGGTATTTGTCCAGTGATACGAGTATTGCAGTGCGCCAGTGCGAATGCTCGCTGTCGCTGCAGGGACGAGACAAAAAACAAAGCTAGCAGTTGCCACACAGCGCCTGCAGCCTTGTTGGGGTCCCGGCTGGCAGCTGCCTCAGAGTACGCCCAAAATTTGTATTACCTCCATAAGAAAATATAACCAAGTTTAAAGTAAATAGTATTCATATTTATGCCTCTAATAAATCAGTTTATTACAAATATATATTTCATAATTAATTTACTTATACTTATTTTATATCATAAATGTTAGTATTTTTTCTAGAACTTGGATCAAACTTAAAAGCATTTAATTCCTTAAAAAGCAAGAATTATATTCTTCTTTGGACAGAGGGAGTACTACTACAAGTCGACTCTGACCTCTTGAGCTAGGCATTCAAAGCGATATTGTACCTGATTGATATGTGCCTGTAGGTAGAGCATGTTTGGTTGAGCTAGGGCTAGTTATTTTTAGCTCAGGTTAAAAATTAGTTAGCTAAAAATTAGACATACATAATTAGTTGAGGGGTGTATGATTGCTAGTTAAAATTAGCTAGATAGATAGATGTGTAGGTGAACAAAGATAATTCCCCTTATCCACCCTCACTGGCTTCCCCTCTCAATCTTTCTCCCTATCTTTCTCCTCTAGCACCTTCTATCCATGCATCTACATTTATCTTTGACAACTCGATCTATCTGTCTGCATCTTCCCTCTGAGGCTAAGGTGGGCCGCGAGGGGGGTAGAGGAGGCCTGTGGTGGAGGCAACACGAGGTGGGCCATGGCCGCGGCAAATGAGAGGTGAGAGGGGCCACGACGGGGACAAAGGGCACCCATGAGCTAAGGTTGTCGCCGATGGGCTTGCTCCTTGTCGAGTAGGTACCCGTTTCTTACCTCCATGCTTGGTATAACCATTCGTACTATCTCAAGGAAGGCCAATGATGGGGGGCGGGGAGAGAGAGAAGAGAGAGATAAATGGATAACACAGTTAGTGGGTGGGAAGAAGATACCTTTTACTATTTTTAGCACTTTTATCCCAAATTAGTAGGTTTTGAAGAGCTAATGAACTAATAACTTGTTGGAGCAAGGGCTAAAAATTACCCCGCCTTTTTGCCTATCCGTCTGGATCCTCAAGTGATGTCTAAAATTCAGCTACTAACTATTACCTCTCATAGGATCCAAATAGGATCTTTGTTAGGCCATTCTTAATGAGAGTTTTATTCTCATTAAATGAGCTGCCACATAAGCAAATTTGATGACATAGCACTTGAGTTATGAAGAGAGTGAGAGAGAGAGAGAGAAATAAAATGAGTTTCATTTTGGACACATCTGATGATACTCTTAGGTGATGAGGCTCAAGTGTAAGCTTCGTTTAGTCCGGTTAAAGATATTGCTAATCTTGACACAAGATACATACACGTTTGAGCCAAACGTACCATAGACTTAGAAATTATTTAGGACGCACCAGCTCGTCGACCATGGCGATCCACAGTGCTTCATGACACCACGCTGCCCCTGCTGCCCCCTGCAGGTCAAAATTGTCAGTGTCCGCAATCTATCTTGTAATAACCGTAAAAAAGAATGCTAGTAGTGTCTTCTTTGTAACATAACTGCAAAAAAAGGAGACTAGTAGATTTATCCTCTAATTATAGGAGAAATTTCCAATCACTCTAATCTCTTTCATATTTCATGCGATTATTTCCAATCCTTTTCTTCGGACCAGCACTCACTAATCTTTTTTTTTTTCAAAATAAATTAATCAAAGTCGGTATACTGCCGTCACATCATAACATTCACATATCCGTTCCGTCCCCTAAACGGCCAAAAACAACCTCGCCTAATCCTCCCCGTTAGGCTTGTTGCTCCTCCTGATTCCTCAAAGGGGAAAAAAAAACTCTGCAAATATAATGATCTGCACAATATATGGATTTTGTAGCAAATTAAAGCTTGGACGGTCGTCTTTCACAGAGACGCATCAGCCCACTAGCTTTGCTCGCTCCCCTATCTAATGGATGAGCGGTTGGAACGGACCTAGCTTGTTGAGCTCAGCCTCCTCCATCCCGGCGCCTTGGCCGCGCCGGAGGAAACCAGAGCTGGCTTTCTTCGTGTGCCTGCACGTACTGCGATCGCAATTCTACTTCTACACCTCGCAGTCGCATGCAGGCGCTCGGCGGCCACCAGAATGCGCACAAGTACACGAGCGCACCCTGACCAAGCGTCGTCGTCCGGTACGTAGATCGATTGCCGCTTCCATGAGCTTGGACGATCAGCGGCCCATGGCGTCGAATGCCCTTTGTCGACGACCTCGTTTGCAGTTCCAGGAGCTACTGGAGCTTAGCCCAAGCTGGTCGAGTCCGAGGACGGATCCGGACGTGCAGAGAGCTGTTCCTCCGTCGGCTAGGCAGCCTGCTGCTTCACAGCACAAGCAGCTTGTCGGAGTACGGCGGCGTCGAACGCGCCGCCGACGGGCTGGACTTGTCCCTCAGCTTATGAGGCCACTGAGCCTATCATTGGCTTTTCCTTCCGATCCAACGACACTACTACAAACAAGATTATATATCTATTCTTCTCTGTGTGTGGCTACACCTGTTTGTTTTCGAGAAGATTATATACATTATATTGGTTTCTTTTCTCTCCCCAAATCATCTACATCTTATGTATGGCTTTACATACTACACACACACACACACACACACACACTCTCAACAAATAATAGTCCTATTTGTTTTCTTGAGTTGGAGCTCTAGATTAAATATAAGTTTTCCATGGTTGTTACTAGGGGAAAAATGGTGTACTACCATATTATATATATCTTCTAAATCACAAGCCCTAACGATATATAGTGTTACATAGTTTTTCTCTATTGTGACTACTTTACATCCTGCCGTGTAGTAAATATATTACTATCAGAAGTATGTTCTGACACTATGAGAAAAACATGGACAATTAATCTTGTTTGCTACAATTCCATCATCAACTAATTACTATTGGAATTGAAGAACTGTTTAGACTATCGAAGAGTAGGTGTAGGCTTACTATGGAAATAATCTTTAGAGGTGGCTAGAAATTGAAGGGTTTATAAAGACATTTGCTCCATCCACCTCTACGTGTATGTTTGAAGAAATCAACGATTTTTAGAGGTGGTTATCCAACCACATGTACAACTGATTTCTAGAGGGCGGCTGAGCTAGAGATAATTTGTTAGAGGCGACTGAGATTCTAAACTGATCTTCAAGAATGTCTCTGCCTTGCTTACCCAAGCAACAAAGAAAAAGTATTTTCCTGGATTCAACAAATGGCTAGCGGACTTGTTGCAACCTTCTTTTCTTGTTTCTTGTTTTTTTTCATAAACTTGTACCCATTATATCTTTATTATCTATCATTTTATTATGACAGTTGTAAAAGAAGCCACCTTGCGTTCATTGAGGGGGGAGGGGGGGGGGTACAAGTTAAGTCAGTCTCAATGCATAGTTTTATGACACAATTACGAAGACTATAAACTAGGTAAGCGAGCCATATAAGTTTCATGGGGATGAAACTCCTCTCTCATCTGATGAAACTCCTTCATTTAATGACCCTGCCAAGTCAGCAATTTTGCTTATGTGGCACCCTATTTAATGTGGATGATACTCTCATGAAACATGCATTGAGACTAGCCTTACAATATTGTTCACATAAAATAAAAATATGTGGTATTGATTTTGGTGATCATGTGATGGTCTACATTGAGCAAAGTAGCCCATAGCAAATACCATAAATTACCGTGTTAATCAGTCAAAATAAAGAAAAAGGGCAGTCAAACTCGATAGATCTTGATTATAATGGTATAGATTTACTTAAACGAGCACATACATTAAGTTGAGAAACCTCTATCTCTCTCTCTCTCTCACACACACAAGCAAAATTAAAAAGTCCATTTGGTAGGGCTTCAAAACTGGTTTAGTTATGGTTTCTTTATTAGAAGCCTACCCAAACCGCCAAAAAAAAACCAGACGACAAGATAGGAAGATGTGCACACAATCAAGAGAGGTAGCATTGGAGATGGAGGTGTAGAGTACTAATACATGGACAAAAAAGGGGGAGTTCTAATAGTTTATTTGACCCCAAGTGAAATTGAAGCCACCTCGGAAGAGAAAATATGCAGATTTGGAGAAGGATGGGAACGGGTTGTGCGTCAGTGCATGGATATATAGACTTGAGTAGATGAGCAAGTGGCATGTGGACCAAGAAACTACAATAATGAGGAGGTGGCATACCATAGCTTTAGGGCAGTTATTAAATTTACATAGGACTTGGTGTTATTATTCACTCTTGTCTTTTGCAATATAGCTTGCAAACATGATTGCAGCATGTATATGGATGAGTCCTACAGACTTGGCTGCTAGATGGACGAAGTCCATGGGTTGTTGTAGAGTTTTTCAAGAACATGTATATTGTTGAGTCCTAGATTTGGTGCACCATTGAGTCCTACATTCATTTTAGAATGAACTCTTGGATTTCTAGTCCTTGTATGTGCATGCCAGATGATGGACCTTAATTAATCATGCGCACCAGCAGCTCGTTCTCATCTATATGCACTGTCAAGGAAGGTGGATTGGAGCCAGGCAAGGGAAGGGGGAGAGGACAAGGGTTTCGGATTCTTTGTGTTGCTAGGCTCTCATGCATATAGTGGGACTACTCTAGCAAGCCGGCAAGTTCAAATATATTAGTCGTGCCATGCTGGCAACGTGTTGAGGATGGGCCAAGCACACACATAGTACTGGGCCATGCCACGCTTGGACACATCGAAAACATGGGCAATACATGTGATAGATAAATTGAGAAGGAAAAATAATGAAACAAATAGTATTTATTAGATTTTCCGTCCAATTAACAGTGTAGTTGTAACGCACTATTATGTGACATTCGATGGTAAGCCACGGACTATATATATATGACAAAGATGTCTAACTTTTCTAAACCATTCATCGCAACAGATCAGTATTATTGGGCATTTCCTCTATAGTTCTATAAAATAATTAAACTCTGAACTTTGCTATTATTACAAAGAGGCACCTACAAAGATGAAGACAGTCTCTAGAGATTCGATCACAAAGCTCTGTTCTCGGATCTAGACCCCCATTCACCTCCATGTGGTACGGTGATTTCCACGTACCGGTTTTGTGTCCATATCTTCACTTTACTCTGGCTTAGTCGTGTCCACGCAGTCAGTTTTGTGGGGATGACTGATGGGAGGTTGCGTTTGAATTATTCGCTACAAAGTTTGTACGGACAGAGGTAGTTGTCTCCTTCAGTCGTTATCAGCAATTGTTGCGTGAATCCATGTCCGTACTCAAAGTCTGAAACATTGTTGGCATGCATTAGTTGTAGCAGGACGGCCGACTGCTTTTCTGATCTTGTGTTATTGGACCATGACTTTTCTAGCTAGTGATATTAGCCAAGTTTCCACTACAAAAATTTATAGAGGCACATCCCTTTTTCCAATCTAAAACCGCCTTTAAAAATAGTTTCTAAAATGAGCCGTCTTTATAAATGCAATTGTAGAGATGACTAGTATTTTCAACTGGCTTTACAAATGCCCCATATTTAAAGGTGGTTCTATATATAGTCATCTCCACAAATGGATTTGTAGAGGCAGCTGGATCTAGAGCTGTCTCTAAAAATAGGTATACATATTAAAATTCATAACTTTTTTCAAATCAAGCCGGATGAAGACAAATTTTATATCCAAGTTGTATATCTAGAAGAGATCTATAAACTTATAGTTGTCAACTTTTTATTCAAAATATTTAAAACTCAACAAATTCTGTTTGAAGTTCTCATATTTTGAAAATCAAAATTTCGAACTTTCCAAAAGATCTTGAATGGAGAAACGACCAAACCAAAGGTACATATCTTGAGAAGATATAAAATACTGCTATTGAGAACTTTTTCATTTGACATAATCATGGGTCTTAAAATTTAGTTTGAAGTCCTCACATATTAAAATTTAAAATTTTCTAAAGATTCCACATGGAGAAACAACAAAAATCAAAGTTGTAGATCTCGAAGAGTTATACAACTATGCAGTAGACAATTTTTTCATTCAAAATCATTTATCCAAAGAAAAATATGTTTGAATTTCTCAAAATTTCAAATTCAATTTTTAAATGACCTCAAGCGGATAAATTAGGAAAACCGAAGTTGTGGTACTCGACGATATCTACAACTTTATAGTTGAAAACTTTTTCATCTGAATTTGTTTAGAATCTAAAATACTTATTTTAATGTTAGGTAAAGTGAATACATGGGAATGAATATGCTCTATAAGCACATGTTATTTTGAGTTGGAGTGGTTAGAGGAGCTATACACAAGGTCACATTTATGATTTCTGAAAAATGATTTATAGAGGCAGGTTGTTTTCTAGCCACCCCAAGAAAGCAGTGATTTCTAGAGACGTATAGTCAGACGCTGCTGGGCCAACTTCCCCTAGAAAACATCTAGAGCCAGCCCTAAAAAACCTTCATGTATCGTTTACCAACACACGATCAAAACTTCCACTGTGGCCATTAACAGATAAATGCAGCTTAAAACTGAACGCTTCATGTAGCTTTTAATGCTCAATCATAGAAATACTAGTGCACATCTCAGTTGATAAGGTTTCGGTGACGATTATTAAGCTTGGGCAATGAAGATAGAGTCCGCTAGATGAAGTAGCTCGTTTCCTGCATTTAATTTGATGCATCGAATTTTGAATTCAGTTTATCCCATAACCTTTTCCTGTCTTTTATGTGCATGTACACATCTACCAGGCGGTCAGCAAGAACTCCAAGAATGCATCCCACAAAGATAGTATTGGCATCCTAGAATTTTTTGCTGTTCTTTACCAGAGATTTTTTTTTTCTTCAGGCATGCCAACACTAACCAAGAACTGAAGAACACTTTCATGGCCGTTAGCCAGAGTGTGGCCTCCACTTGACACCTCTTAAAGTGGACACCGGCAAACTTTTCTAGCATGAGTGCATAGCAACACAACACAAAGTCATAGCTAATCCAAGAAAGACCTACAATAAGGTTTTTGGATTATTTATTAATTAGACAATTTCATGATCAATATTAGAACATAAATCATAATGAACTCAGATACTAGCAGGTACTAATCCAATGTATACTAGTTAAACTTAACAGCAACATCGCGAACAACTAATTTGGAAGGGATTTTGAGGTGGTAGAGATGTATCGAAAAAAGAAAACAGTGCATTACTGGGAAGTGAGAATGACAACTTCCTAGCCAGGGCGAGCAGACTGGCAGATCTCGTGGCTTCCCATGATGAGCCCCCATATCGTCACTCGTCTGCACCCCGCCAGAGCCTGCTGCATGCATGGCACACCGCAGAAATGCATGCATGCATGCACGTCCTGGTGGTTCCTTTCTCTGCACGAATCCAAGCATCGTCAACGAACGAGAGCTGTCATTGAGCTGTCAGACGACTGTTGCTGTGGGCAGTTTTTGCATGCCCAACTACCCAACCTGCATACATACAAAAACAAGGATGATCATATGCCAAGATCTACTCATCCATCGCGCATTTGGCATCCGTGCTGACTTCCTTCTTTCTCTCCTCATCCCTCCGTGGCTCCGCCGCCATGGATACATGGCTTCTCCCGCCCTAATTCTCTCTAGCTGCTCCACCTGACTTCGCTCGCTGCCATCTCTCTCATCAATCGTCGGGCTGACCTGCCTCCCGTGACCTACTTAATTCTAAGCCCAACCCCAAAATCCGGAACCCTAACGCTAGCGAGCTCGTCTCCGGTGACGGCCGTGGCGCTCATGCTTGGGCTGCAGGGTGCATCAGGCGAGCTGTGATGTGTCTTTTTTACATATTGTGTTTTTCATATGCAACATATATTGATGTTGAGATATATAAGGTCGGATGTCTAGGTCTAGGTACAAAGTTTATATATGCTGTTGCGTTGGACAGATCTAGATGTTAGCATAGGGGCACAAAGTTTATGTGGCTTTGGTGCAAGTGGTAGATCTAGATGATAGCACAGGGCACAAAGTTTATATATGCCATTATGTTGAATAGAAACGCAGTACATCATGAGTTTGTGGTTGTATTGCTTCACTACTCCAAAATCTCCATCGCCACTAGGTTGGGAGGCCCCATCTTCAGCTGTTTTCACCCTCATTGATGATAATTGGCAGTGATAAACGAGCATATGTTGCTGGTTTGCAAGTGGAGGTGATAAGTTGATATCATCGATCATTGGCTTTAGTAACACCTAGAGGTGAAAATTAATTAAAAATAGTCATTGATGCCGAGGAGGCCATGCGAACACCATGGGGGCCACTGCCACACACTGAGGACCCCCTGACCCTCTACACAAAGATGTCGCTGCAATGAGATATGGATACCACCATGTACAGATGCCGCCATGCAGCCCACACATCATGGTGCTCACATAAGGCAGCTCACCCTGGCAACCTATGTCGAGATTGAAAGGCTACATCGAGGCATCACCCACTCATGGCCACTTGTGGTGTGCCGCCCACACTAGGTCACAACCACACCGAGATCCAGAGTCTACAAAATGCATCATGGCGGGGCATTGTCGCTCCCAACCACCCATGATGAGTCTCTAACAATGATCTACTTGTGTCCGTTTATGGGCAACATGTGGGCACATGGTCCCAACTATCAGCTAACTAGAGAAAGCACACACAGTGGAAAATAGAAAGGAACACTCAAACTACCATTTGGTCTTCTTCCAGATCAGTTGTTGAAAATCATTTTTATGGCAATTTTGAAACAAGAACCGACTAAAAATGTCTTTTGTTGTCATTTTGTTCTGATCTTATCACCATTAACTCTAATAAACTAGTGGTGAAAATTTTGTTGGCAAAAACCATATTTGTAGTAGTGGTTGTTCTTCATATGTGACATTGATGATGAGATATCTAAGGTCGAATCTCTATGTGTAAGGTCCAAATGGCTAGAGGGGGGTTGAATAGCCTATTTAAAATTCTATAAACTCAACTAAACAAGTTTATTAGTAAAACAAATGGTGAAGTAAGTCTAGCACTAGCACAACTAAGCTATGCAAGCCACCTACACAAGTCTAGTACAAGGCTAAACACTCAACCACACTAACAAGACAAGACAACAACGAGCTCTACTCCTAAACCAAGAAACTAAGCTAGGTAAGCAAGTAAGTAAAAGAGAGAGTGAAGATTCTTATACTGACATTGATGAGTAGAGATATGACCAAAAATTAATCACAATTGCATGCGCAAGATGAAATCCTCGACAAGATATGACACATGTTTTTTTACCGAGGTTCACTTGTTTCCCGGCAAGCTAGTCATCATTGTGGCAATATATATACCCACTTGATGGATCACGAGCTAATTTGCAATATAAAGCCAAATCCTCAGTGGGTGTTACACATCCAATCACAAGATGGGGATCCTCCAAGCCATGAGCAATCCACTAGAGTAGCCAATTACGATCTCTAGCAGAGTAGGCTCAAAAACCCCTTACAAATCGATTGGAGAGGCTCGAAACAATCTCCAATCACAAGCTCAACACCTCCGTTCCTCCAAGCCATCTAGTGTGTCGGGAAACATCTAAGAGTAACAAGAAATCCATAGCAAACTCCAGGATTAAGTGCCACTAGATGCAACTCTCAAAGCAATGCACTTGAATCTCACTCAATCTCACTAGGATGAGGAATCTAGCAAGGGATGAGTGGAGGGGATGTTCTCTACCTCAAACTACGCCTCAAGTAATCATATGTGCAAGAGAGAACACCCCAAACATGGCCATCTTCTATTTATAATGTTTCACTCATGGGCTAGTCGTTAGCAGCAAACTGGGGGCATCAAACACTCCGACGCTTGCCGTCGGATGTGGTCTAGCGTCCGACGCTTGCCTGCCACGCATGGTAGATCTTGCCACGTGTCATTCTTTGAATATGACCCATTGATCCTCAATGGTCACTAAGAACTCACCGAACAGCTGAAGCATACGACGAATGCTAGGCGTTAGACGCGCCACCTCACACCAAATGCCAAACCTTCGAGCTTGCACCAGACACGTCTGACGCTAGGGCTTCAGACACACCCAGTGTCAAATGCTCACAATGCGCCTACAAAGATACTATGCCCATGAGTATCGGACGCTTCAACACTGAGGCGTCGGATGCTCCGACACACAGTTCCGTTTGCGCCTGACTGTGCTGCACTCATCGGATGTGGTCTCAGCATCTGACGCTATCTAATCCAGCGTTCAACGAGTGTTTCTCAAGGAGAAACATTTGCATGACTTTGTCTCCTCTTCAACTTGGCCTCCGGTGCAATAGAAAAATATGCATTTCATTTTCTCAAAAGCACTGAATCCTCCCTCACAAGGTGGACGATAGGGAGAGGATCCCGAACCTCTCTCTACCTCTTAAACTTCATCTCCTTTGCAAATGTGCTAACGCCACCAAGTGTACACCACCATTGTGCATGTGTGTTAGCATTTCATAAATATTTTCTTCAAAGGAGTTAGTAGGTTCGCACTTTACTAGATTCTAATGCACATGCTGAAGATGTTGACCTAATAGCACTTGATTCAAGAGATAATCATGATTTCCCCTCTTGATAGTTGACTATTTATCCTAAATCCAGTTAATCACTTCTCTACCATCTTAGACCGGAAAAAGAAAAACCCTATAGTTATACCTTTGCCTTGATCACTTTACTCCTTTCTATCTTTGCTTGATCACCATGATCTTTATTTCTATGTTCATGCTCTATCTCTTTGTGATCATGTGGCCACCACTCCATGCCACTTCACTCATTCATCATTGTGTTGCTATGCCTAACTCAGACCACTTTAAACCAAAGGCATTAGCAACTTGGTGTTATTAATTATCAAATCTAAACTTAGGCTTTCACTATGTCTAGATATCCCTACTGTCATTATACAGTTTGAGGGGAAGGGTTTATAAGTTGGTTTTGCTTTCATACTAGGATTGGTTTCCTAGTCTTAGTATGATTAGAAGTGTATGCCTTTGACTTTTGAGCATGGAGATCAAGATACCCCATGCAAATTAGGACTCTAAGTTATCGGTCTACCCTACCCTATCTCTAGAGGCACATATATGTCTACTATGATATGATACAGAAGGGTTAATATCATCAACTAGTGAAAACCCTACATTTGGTTTGGTAATTGAGTGACAACTAGTGGACTAACCTTTTACCTTAAGTGTTGATTATGCTAGGTGAAGTCCACACCAAGGGTCGAGCTAGATGGAATCCATAATGCACATTGGAGAGAAGAAGAGAGGAGAAAGTCCAAAGGTAAAGGTATACTCGAAAGGGTTTTGCTTTTGCTAGCTAAGATGTAACAGAGTGTGTTGACGATGGATAACGTCAACCTTTATTAGAACCTTAGACACAAGAGAACACATGAAACACACTAGTCTAGGGTTTTATCTGACAATTTCCACGAGTTTTGCATATTCTATATTTTCCAGGGTGAATTTCAGAAAAGCTGAAAAGAGGGATTCTAGTGCATAATTACCAAGAAACTTATCCGCAACGAAAAATATCATCACAGGCTCAGGAAGGGTCTAGAAGTCACCCGAAGGAATGAGACCCGTAGATGAGAGAAGGTGGGGCCGACTGGCCCCACCCTGGCACCGGTCGGTGCCCCCTAGGGTTTTTGGCTGCCGCCTTCTGGAGTCTTCCTCCCATGTTTCCTTGGCACTGAAGTAAAGCATCCCTATGTTGATTTAAGTTGGTTTGATCCAACGGTGCACACAAGATGGAGACACAGATCGATGACGTGGTGGTTCCTTGCCCCCTACTCCACCTCGGCCTATATAAGGACGCCCAAGGCCCCCTCCTTGAGGCATTCTCTACACCCCGGTGCTTCATATTCTCTACACAAATTAGGGTTTGTAGTGTCCCTCTAGTTCATCTAGTTCTAGTTATTCTAGTTCTAGTTCTAGTTCATCTAGTTGTAATTAGAAGAGGTAGAGAGAAGAGGAGAGAGCGAAGGAGGAGCCGGATATGTCGGATCTTCCTCGACATTGTACTTTTGCAGTATCTGGTTCATCATTCAGCAATCTTCAGGTGCCTTAATTACTAGTCTAAGTTCTTTATTTACTTAATCTCAATACTTTAAGTTCATTTATTAGTTTCTCGCTTGCATCAAGTGCTCTAGTCTTTGCAACGCTAGAGTAGTAATTAATAGGTTAGGCGTGGTGCTTAGTCTATATATTACCTAGAATTACACCCAGTTCTACGGATAATTGTGGTAGCCCTAGGTGGTGATAGCACTGACAACCGACGTATTCCACCATGTTTGGATTGGTGTTGTAGGACCATAGTCAGACCGTCCTAGCCCCTTTCTCATCTGTCTATGGCTAAGTGCTCTGATGTCCTGAAATAAGTAGACTTTAAAGTCAATTCGATTTATAGATCTATTAGAGAAACCTTAGAAACATCCTCTACCCACTAAAAAATACTTTGATCTGTACCGTTGGACGATCTTGAACCTTAATTAGTACACTTCGCGTTCTTTGTGGAAAATCGATATTGTGGAATACTCATGGGTGAAAGCTACATCGATATCCGTGAGCTTGTGGATTTTTTCTGTTTGCGTTTAAAATACCCAACAGAGTGTGTGGTCAGGTTTAAGATAGATAGTCATACTATTAAGAGGGCATCTCTAATGCTAAATGGAGCTCCACTATGTGTGAACTAACTTTGCATTTGCATTGGACCTAAAGACGACGCGGTGAGATGCTAGTGGAAAATGTTTTTGAAAAATCTAACTTTGTACCTAAGGTGAAGATGTTCCTGTTGGAACATTTTGGAGTTAGCAGATTTGAGACGCTTGCAAAAATGGGACTTACATTAATACAAGATTTCTACACTTACCAATTTTATCTAGTGCCCCTAGGGAGAAGCCTCTGAAGAAAATGGTGTGCTGGATGGTGTAAATCAAACCTAGGGTTACTAGATTTATCCAATGGTAGCCACTATCCTAGCATCGGAATATGATAGCAATGTTCACTTGGATGTTGATTTGAACGTGCTCACCAATGTTTTTGGTGCTCACCACTAGAGTTTTCTGGTGATGGCCTAGAGCTCTCGGATGGCTACACTAAGAGGTTCTGGGATCATCATATTAGTCTAGTGCCCCTCACCAGATGGTATGTAGTAAAGGATATAGTCATCAATGGCAAGTTTGATCCACTTCGCTGAGCGTGCGTGGACTCACTAGAATTCTCTGGTCGGTGGACTTAAGTTGGCACCAGAGGAAGCACTATGGATTTTAAAACCTAGATTAAATTTGAGTCTTCTGATTGACTAGCGCTTGCTCCTGCGGTGCGTGTCAAGTGAGTACACAGACAATGTAGCCCACAAGGAACACTTCCAATGGCTAGTTTCAAGGGGCTTCTATACGTATCTGTTGGCTGGCCCTTGGTGTCTCCTCTTGGCATTCTAACTTATCCAACACTTGTTTGAGCTATCAAGAACACCCTCCACTCATCTCCTTGCTTGTTTCTGGATCCCAAGTGAGTTTGGGAGAGATCGATCTAGTGTAGTTGCTTAGTTGATTTGCATATAGTGGCACTAGAATGGGCTATTGATTTCTTGATACTCTTGGTGATTGCTGCCACCTAGATGGCTCGGAGCAGCGGTGATCATTGAGAGGTTTGATGGTGATTGTTAGCCGCCTCTGATCGATGACTTGGGGGGGGTTGTGCTCACCTTGTGGGAGATCACAAGTGTCAACTCTAGTGGAATGCTTGAGTCTAGTTGGAGTGCTATTGTGATTGATTCTTGTGGCACTCGAGTTATGGATCTAGCCTGAGTGGCTAGTTTGCACACGTGTCACTCACCTAGAGACTTGCCATAATGGGGATTAAGTTGGCATCAAGCAACTGAGCCTCAGGAGAAAAATTGATTTTGTCACCTCTCTTGCCTGGCTAGGTTAGCATACTACTCACTTGACCTTTGCATTCATATCTATTGCTTGTGTGTGGTAGTTCCTTGTAGTTGTATCTCTCTAGCATAGTTGTAGCTTTAGTTAGTTGAGCTGCTAGTTTAGTTGCTCTTCTTGTTTAGCTAGTTAGGAGTAGCTTGTTATTTGCTAGCTGTTGTATGGTTGTATGCTCTAGTGGTAGAATTCATATGCTATTAAAATAGTTCTCTTAGAAATTTGACTTAGGATCTATTTGAATTTTACTAGTATGCTCCACATACCTAACCCACAATGATTTTGCAACCTATACCCACTCCTAACAACTACCCTATTTTCATCTAGAAAAGGTCACACAAATAAAGCACAATGCAGAAGCTTAAGTTCCATAAGTAAAGAACATGGTGAGTGAATGAAAAGTCTTAAAGACAAGGATGTGTATCAGTTGTCCAAACAAAACACCTAGTCCATGTTAGGGTCCACATTAGGGCTCACCAAGGTACACTCCCCTACCACCAAACCATCTCATAGTCATGGTGTTAAGCTCTCCACAAAGGCTTGCAACAACCAAGGTATGTTTTGCAAATCACTAAGGTTCATTATTGTTGCTGCCTGACACTTACAATCACCTTGGCACCATCCACTAGGGATCTTCTCTACCAAGGAACTTCTCTCCTCACCCCAACCCCACCCTCTCACACACCTAGTTACCACCGCTCCACATCAAGTTTTGAGGTCGTCACTATCAGAAGGGCACACAAGCCTAAACACTTAACCTCTCAAGCTAGGAGACCTATCTCTTAAAGATACACTTGCTACTATATGCATTAGATGTGATCAATAAGCACATGAGAGAGGGTGGATGGAGTGATCATCATCTAAGCTTCATCTTTTTTTCAACTCATCCAGAGCTGTTTCATCACTCTATTAGGCAACCTGGCCTACCTAACATGAAGAAGGCTTTGTAGTATTTTTTCCATCAATTGGCTTCGAAAGTTCCTGCACAGTAGCAACATGAAGAAGGCTTATAGTTTTTTTTTCCATCAATTGGCTTCAAAAGTTCAAATTCAAAACTTAGGATTAATCGAAGAAAGTTAAGCATAGGTACCACTTTCCTCCTGCACAGTAGCATACACCTTCTTAAAGTCCCTGCCTTTTTTTAACCTAGAGATAGGGATCGGAAATAACTAAAGCATCATATATATGTTTGACTTTTCATCAGCTAGCTAGGCCGCAACTGTATCGTGGTACAACAAGATAAAGAGGAGAGTAACTGATCAAAGATAATTGTGTCTAGCTTGCTTGGGTAAGCAAAATAAACTTGCTTTGCAATGAGTAGGGTGGTTTTCAGACATATATGTACTTGCTTACTTATCATCTAGCAAAATCAACCGTACCATAGTGCGGAAGCTAGCATGTTTAGCGACCACATCATGCATCAACTTAATCAGTATCAAGCAAGTCCGTCATATAGATCTAGTCAGAAATCTGTAGTACTTGTTCATCAAGCGAGCAATTCTCACATGGAATATGCACAAATCTTCTGAGAATCCCACTCAGTACCCAAAAAAAGAGCATTCCAATTTCCAAACAGTATCTTCTGAGAAAAGGTGCTAAATAGATTGACAACAAATCGATCAAGTGAAAACAACTGAAGCCCTGTGGGATCGGAGTCTGGGTACGTAAATCGACAAATACTTTTCTTGCCAATCTAGGCATTATTCTATCAGAAAAACTGAACCATATGCAACGAATTGAAGGCACGCGCAGCAGGATAAACATAAACTAATCATTTAGGAACAGACAGATGAAGCCTGCAGGCAGAAGGAAGAGGTCGCCTGCTCAGGAAAAATGGCTAATCATAGCCTGAGTGACAAGTCCAGGTCGTCGGCGCGGTCGACGTCGCCCCGCTGCCAAGGCGCCGCCGGCGGATCAGCATGCCTCGCGTTCTTAGCCGCCTCAGGCTCTCCTCCAGCAACGCCGCTGGCAGCTCCGGCGGCGCCTCCAGGCACGGTGTCGGCGTCGACCTGGCCCCGGCCGGCGCCCCTCACGGACGACGCTGCGCGCATGGCGGCTGCAGCCATCTCGCGGTGGCGCTTTGCCAGGGTGCGCTCATACTTGTGCGCGTTCTGGTGGCCGCCGAGCGCCTGCGAGGTGTGGAACTTGCGGCCGCAGTACGTGCAGAGGAAGAAGCCCGGCGGCTCCTCCGGTGCAGTGCGGTGGAGGAGGCTGAGGCCGAGGTCCAGCTCCAGCTCCAGCTCCGGCCTCTCCATTATAGCAGTAGCTATAGCTTAACCTGCAACAGAATAATTGTGCTAACCGAGGATTAAATATACAGTACAAACTCTGGTGGATGACAGAGCTAGTAGAGTCTGTGGACTGTGTGTTGCGCACGTTTTGTAACTGTGGCAAATGGCAGCGCGCGGCGGATAGTAACTTCTGCGACCAGTGCTTTTGCCGATTCACATATATCTGAGGCTCCTTAAATGGGGGGTATCTTCTCGGTAACACGTTTCGACTTTCAAGATATTTTTATTTTTAGATAATGAAATAAAGTTTCAGCCTGACTTTTCAAGATATATATTGTTTTCATTAGACATAATTTATATCTACTCTGAGAAAAGTTTTAGAGGCACGTACAAAACCATGAA
>Ga0182004_10000913_pt1 | contig 20113 bp, 19 predicted proteins | sample Sormic07211540_1_FD_120479 | JGI IMG/M metagenome (GOLD analysis project Ga0182004, IMG submission 120479) | Endophyte microbial communities from Sorghum bicolor roots, Mead, Nebraska, USA - 072115-40_1 MetaG | ecosystem: Host-associated > Plants > Roots > Unclassified | place: USA: Nebraska...
CACCATCTGCCGCTTTATCCCAGGTACTGCCAGTGCCACCTCCTTGGCTCCCGCTCCCCTCGGCACCACCGTCCTCTTTCTTGGGAGGAGCTCCTGACCCACCGCCCCATGAAGGCTTCTCTTTGGCAGATCCTCCAGATGGGTTCCAGTTATCCTCGTTGCTCTTTCCCCAAGAACCTCCGCCACCAGCTGCTCCACTGGGAGCACCCCAAGTGCTAGACTTGTTAGCATCACCGCTTGGCTGACCCAGGATAGATGGAGATGATCTGTTCTGGCTCCAGGAGTTGTTGGCATTACTCTTTCCTGCCTGATCATCTCCACCAGAGGTGTTCCAGTTCCTGTAACCACTCCGGCCACCGTTTCCCCTGCCAGAGCCCCAGCTGCCACCATCTCCCGCGCCAGAGCCCCAGCTGCCACCATCTCCCCTGCCAGAGCCCCAGCTGCCACCATCTCCTGACCCAAAGTTGTTGCCTTGATTACGGTCACCACGCCCAAAGCGACCTCTCCCTCTTCCTCTGCCACCATCAAAATCCCTCCTGTTCCATGGCTCTCCAGACCTACCGCCACCTGATTCATCGTTTCTATTGCCTCCATTCCATGATGATCCACCACCATCCCCAAAGTTCCTTCCTCTCCCTCTGCCACGATTTCCACGTCCAAATCCGCCTCTATTATTTCCATTGTCATCATCACCAAACCTTGAGTTGTTCCAAGTAGGTTCCTGATCCCCCAAAGAGAAATTCGGTTTGCTCCAAGAAGATTCCTGATTCCCACCTGACGAGCCAGCACCCCAGGTGTCAGTTTTCTTGCTGTCATCATTACCCCCCTTCCTATTCCAGCGATCATCAGCCTCTTCCTTAGATGGAGTGCTCTTTGCTGTTGTGTTCCAGCTACCATTCCTGTCATCAGCACCCACAGTAGAAGACATCTTGCTGGCCCAAGGATCATTTTCTTGTTCTTTACCTACAAAAGTAAAATAAAAACTCAAGAGACCCAGAACAGATAACACTGCTGTTCAGCTTAAAATGGTCCAGTTATGCCAAACGTTCAGATAATTTCTTGAGTACCTTCATTAGAACCAATCTTGTTTGCCCATGGATCGTTCTGTAGTCCTTCACCTACACATGGCAGTGTGAATAAGACCTAAGTAATAACTACATCAACAAGTACGTAGAATAAGAAATTTCCTTGACACAACGCTACCAGCATTATCCCACTTACCCCCATCATTGAAGGAAGAGTCTTTCGCCTTGGTGTCCCAGCCACCACTTGTATCCTCAGCACCACCAGAAGTCATCTTACTTGACCAAGGATCATTCTGTTGTTCTTTACCTGTAAAGAGCCCCCAAGACAGCAAATGAATTAGGAAGCTCAGAGGAAAACTACAGATAGAAACACTAAACAGAGGGAAAACAATTTCTCTGATTGCTTCTCAATCACCTTCAGTAGCAGACACCCTGCTTGCCCAAGGATCACCTTGTTCACCTACACAAGAGTAATACAAATAAATGCTCTGTAGCATAAAACGGACAGCAAGAATGTCAATTATTTGATTATAATATTGTTAGCTCTCAGCTTGAGGACCAGTTTGTGCTTTGCACAAATTTAAAATGTAATAAAAGCAGCTGGAGCCTTAGGCAAATCAAGAAATTTGAGAAGAATGTTTGAGTTGCCATTTTCATAGTCGCTTGATACTTTAACAGGGAAACTAGAGGTAGAAATTAAACAGGATACTGACCTACAGATTGTTTGTTATCCTCTGAATTATTCAGAGTGGAAGGCTGATTTTGACCATATGACTTGGTGCCTCCACTACTACTCCAAGGCTGGTTACTTGGTGGATTTGTAGCGTTCCAATTACCTCCACCACCCCATTTTGCACCATCACCACTGTTACTTTCCCTTCCAAACACAGAATCGCTTCTGTCACCATTTCTCCAACCATTGTCTCTCCCTCGTCCTCCATATTGCCCCCTTCCTCCTCTTCCCCTTCCCCTATATCCACCAGAACCTCCTTCATTGTCTACCTGATTATCAGACCTCCAAGAGGGTCTTTCAGCATTGTCACCACCCCATGAATTCTTCCAACTTCTTTGATCATTCCTGACATTGAAATCTCCAGATTCCTGGCCCCTATCTCTCCCTCGTCCTCGCCCAAAGCCACGTCCTCCAAAATTTCCGGGCCTGTTCCAACTGCTATTCTGATCATCACCCTTGTTCCAACCATCACCACCAAAAGATTTCGGTTTATCCCAATTACTGTCACCAGCTTGGTCCGAAGCTCCAGCTTTGTTCCAATTTCCAATATCATTGTTTGTTTCTTCAGACTTAGCAGATGACCAGTTTCCTTTGCCCCAACCTTCATTCTGTGCATCACCCGCAACAGATGATTTAGTCCAGTTGGCAGCAGAAGCATCCCAACCTCCTGCACCACCTGCTCCATCATAAGTATTGTCTTTTGACTTGCCCCAGGTACCATCTTCGGTGACAGGCAAAGAACTGCCCCAAGCCCTATTGTTGTCCACATCTTTAGAAACATTGTCTTTTGTTTGGTCTTCAGTTGAGTTGCCCTTAGGTTGGCCCCATCCTTGACTGGCATCCTCCAGCTTGCTGTCTGGAGGCACTGTAGCCTTTTCCCAGCTATTTGGTCCTTCCACATCTACTGCTTTGACCTTGCTTCCCCAAGGGTCTGTGTCAGCTCCGGTTCCCATGTCCATAACCCTGCAAGCCTCTCCCCAGTTGTCACTCTTTGCACTCTCCTTATTGACAACCGCTCTGTCCCAGGAGCTGCCAGCAGCATCAGATCCACCAACTCCAGCTTGTTTGTCCCATGCATTGCTACTAGAGCCTTCCTTTTGAATGGCACTAGTGTTCCAAACTTCAACAGCTGATGATGCTGCTTTCTTACCCCACGGATCAGAATCACCATCAGCAGAAGACACCACTTTCTTACCCCATGGATCAGAATCACCAGCAGCAGAAGGTACTGTTTCCTTACCCCATGGAGTGGAATCGCCATCAACAGAAGATACCGCTTCCTTACCCCACGCATCAGAATCGCCATTCGTTTTCTTACCCCATGGACCAGAATCATCTTCAGCAGAAGTTTTCTTACACCACGGGTCAGCTTCTGATTCTCCACCTGAAAATGTAAAAAGTTTCACACCCAGCATAACTGTGAAAACCTCAAATACTGGCAAACTGGCAAATGCGCTTAGCCTATTTAATAAGCATAAATGCAATATCTGCAATAGTGCAAGAACCATCAACCTAAATTTCTTTTACTACCTCTGTTTCGTGATGTAAGTCCAGGGCCTGGGGAGCATCCATTTCGCAAATTAGGTCCATGTATGATGACTGCTTTCATGGTGCGAGTTCTGGAAGGTATAACTAATCTAAGTAGGACATTTAATTTACATTTGGAGTTGTGGATTGACTTATTGTTTCTTTTGCATCAGTGCTCGGTTTCCTTGGTCTGCTCGCAATGGAGGGCATGGACAACTGAACATAACATTGATATCAGTAGAATTAAATCACTAACTTATAATTTTGAGATACTTTTTGGTCAATGTGGGCACTTGTTGGGTCTCATCTCTAACCTATCCAAGTTTGTTTGGGTAAGGATTCATTGATGTTTTTACAAGAAACCTTTACTGAATCCAGAAATGAAAAGATGCAAAAGTCACCTATTTCAACAAGTTGCAAGCTATATGTGCAGCAAATGTCTAAACCAAGCCCACAAGAAAAGTCTGAACCACATTAAAAGTGTATCATTTGTATACACTCTTTATAAAAGAAATTCAAAAGCTTGTAAGAAATCTTGATTAATAGACCACGCCTCTTTTAATCCCACATTACTTCAATTCTCACCAATAAATAGATTCGTTCCATCGTTTCTTTCCTAGTGGCATGATCCAGTAAAGCAGGTTTTTTTTGGCAGATTTCACATAGCAAGCATCTGAACAGATAGTAATGCAATGTCTTTCCCTAAAAAATGATGAAACAAAAAATACCATTGTGCTAAAGGCGCAAAAAAAAATGGTGACACAAATAAATAACTAATTATTACCTGCATTCTGGACTGGTGCCGTGGAACTGGAAAAGGGTTGCCAAGAGTCACTGCAGCCCATCAAACAACTTGGTGAATAACAAGATATATAATAAGTTAATAACAATAAAGAGTAGTTCAGACTTGAGAACATCTATTCCTCCAAGTAAGAGGAATGAGACAAATAAGAAAGAATTTAGCATCTTTGTTCTGTTCAGAAATTGGACCAGATACAAGCAAGGAGTTAAAACTCCAACAACTACATCCTTGGGCAAAAGGTAGACTCAACGAGCAGCTCACTAACACAACCTCGACAATTCAATAGCCACGATCAGGCATTTACCCTTTAAACTCACTTATGTACATATCGGCAAGTAGCAAGTAAATATACCAATTCTGGACCTAGCAGACAAGGGGAAGTGAAAAACAAACATCACAAAGCCACAAGGAAATATATCTTAAATAATCCATACTAATTGTAATGCAAAGACAATCTTTTCTTAACTAGGAAACAAGGCAGGCTTAAATAAGTACAAAATAAAGAAATTTGGTTCCTCACTTTTCAGGTAATTTAGAACTCCATGTGACTACAAAAAAGAGGATTCTGACTACTTTATTCCTAATCTCAAATGAAGGGCTCCTGTACATCTTGTCTTATTTTTATGAACACCTGGACTAAATTTATTCCTAATCCCAAATGAAAGGTTCCTGTACATCTTGTCTTCTTTTTATGTGTATCTTTCGTGAATTAGGACCCTAACAGCATGTGCAGCAACAGCACAAATGAATAAGGAAGTCCATTGTTGGCTGTTGTGGACAACAGGACATACATTAGGGAGCAAGGAAGAGTAGCTCAGCTAGGAAAAGGCATGGCCAATTGTTTGATAAAGTTCAGGCAGAATTAGGAAACCAAGCAGTACAGAAAGAAAGATAATGTGCAAATGGTCCAAGACAACTATGAGGTATAGTGTAGTCGGCTACCAGATTAGGAGGGATGAAGAGATAAGATGGGATCTATGTATCACCAATATGGGATTTTGGTTTGGCAAATGGTCCAAGACCAGCTATGAGGTACAGTGATACATAATCTGAAAAAAAATAATGCTGTGGTAATATAAACAATATAAGAGTATCAAAATATCAGATATCGGATCCGGGTCCAGATGGGCTAGTGAAGTATAGAGTATGCAAGTGTAGATTAAAAGCAATTCCAAAGCCTGGCTGTTTTATAAAAAGAAGTCCTAATCTATAGCCCGTATTTGGCTATTTGCTATCAATCAACATCGCTAGTTGTTTCATCCCAGAGACCCAGCCTATCTGCCTATGTCTATTCATCTCCCCATGTATCTCTGATCCTAAAAAAAAGCATGTTGGCTCTCATTGCCTGGTGCCCTGGTAATGGAATTTATTCAAATGTGAACCAAGATTTGCAACGACAATTCAAAAAGATCAAGAATTGTTAATTTATGCACTAGTGAATAGTGATGACTGATGAACAAAATGCTACAAATGACAAAGCATGCCAATATAAAGAAAAATAGGCAGAGCTCGTGATTTATCTACCAAAAAAATATTCCAACAGAAGAAATGCTGCAGGACACTCTCTGATCAAGTTTATTGCTTGCCCTGCTAAATATATAGATTGCTAATAAAGAGTTAAACAAAAATACCCCAACAGCATTTTCCAATGAATCAACTTGATGATTGGTGACCACTTCTAGCGAAAGAAATAAAGTATCAACAGAAATCTTTCTAGCACAGCAGCATTGCAATGGTAGATTGAATTTGGCTGCTTTGGTTTTGCATTGTTGATATATCTATGCAGTAGATTACCCAAACTTGATTAGGGCTAAAAGGCTTTGTTGTTGTTGTACCTGTGCAGTAGCAAATCCGCTCCAGTGGTTCGATGGGTGGGAGGGATTGGACACCCAAAAGCGAAAAACAAGGATTCTAGATGTACGAGTAAACAGAAAAAAAGTGAAGTATATAAAACAAACCTGCCAAACGATGGCAACCCATTGTCCCATGAAGTTTTGCCAGCTTCTGAACCTAATAATCAATGAAAGTAACAAATCCGATAATTTTAAACATCAATCCAGTAGTATAAGAGAACAAAGAACTCAAATCTTGCAACGTATGAACTTCCTAAATTCATCTTTTCCATTAAAAGTAACTCATCCCTCAATGGTATAATATTTGGAGACTTTCCCATTTACACTGTAGAGACTGATCCAAGAAAGAAAAACCCAAAACTCTACATAAATTATTAATCTCACACTTACCAAAGAAGGATGTATCTTGACTTCCAAATTTACTAGCTGGAGCACCAGACAAGTTATCCCTGGTAGGGCATGTAACATAATGAGAAGCTAATATGGAAGTGATACCATGCTTTGGCATAATGATGGTGCAATTGCATTACAGGATTTACAGCATAAGCAGCAAAGAAAAGAAAACTAAAACATGCTTCAGTAGCTTACCCCCTATTAGCTGGGACTGAGAGAAGATCAGCTTGTACTGCACACATGAAGAAGTCAGTCATTGTTCAAACAACTCCAACAATATGTAAGCTAACCAACCTGTAACAGTTTTCAGTAGAGAATCTAGCTTAACAGTCACATCGTTCCGAAATATCCGAACTACTCGACAGAGGTAGCCCTTCAAAGGACCCTTTCTAATACGCAGCATCTGCCCAACAGAGAAAAGTTGTTCTCTGGTGCTCCTATAAGGCCTTTCAGCTGTATTATGAAGGAAATCAGAATGATATACTTACATGCAGGAAATATTACAGAAGAAACCAAGAAACACTTACTGTCCCGATGCTCATTTTGCTCATAAGTAGGTTCAGAAAACATGGGAGTTGGAAAGTCCTGGTACATAGAAAGCAAATGACACAAAGAATATTCTCAATACATTGACAAGTAGATACCCATATCTACGTACCGAACTTTCAGTAGTAGAGCTTCCCAGACCCTTCCGTATCTTTTCGCATGACCCACTTTGAGCACAGAAAAACCCACAGTTCTCACTTTCACTCTCATTATAAATGAACAGTATTCCCAAGTACAAGTGTTTAACAACCCCTTGCTTACCCTGCAAATATATTTAATCAAACCGGTATTCTTGAATACTCTAAAAAGACAAAAAAAAACATATGCTGGAATTTAAAAGCATGATACATGTTACTGCAATAACAGTGCAATGTATCTTAGATAAGAACAATGTAGCACAGTAGCAGTACTAGTACATGCACAATGTTAAAACTATCATTGCCAATACTCAGTGAAAGAATCCACACCATGTCTTTTAAAATATCTAAAATGAATGTTTCCTTGAAATAAAAGAAAAAAAACAAAACACAGAAATTCCCATACTGCCTACAACAGATTCCTGACAGATTAATACTTCAATTTTCACCTGAAATGGCCCGTCCACAACATTAACAGTGTCGTTAATGGATATTGTCTTCTTTTGATGATCGACAGCTGTAAACATTTTATCTACACAGACTTTCTTAATATCCTGCTTTCTCACTGTCACTGCAGATCCTTCAGGACCACCCTTTAGTATCTACACGGAACCCATTCTTCTTAGACAAAATTAAGGATACAAAACTGAAGTGTGCATTATAAGATTATTACCCTAAATCCATCTTTCTCAACAGCAATGATCACACCAAAATCTTTTCGCCTGCTCATTAGAAAATAAAATATAAGGATAAAATCCGTAGTTAGTGGACAGCGATTATAAACCATATATCACACGCTCACCCATAGAGTACAAGATCATGAAGGTTGAATACATCATTATCATCATAATTTTCAGTAGAAGTTGACGCTTTAAGGTCCGATGTTTTGGAGGATTTTAATTTAGAAGATGATGGCTTCATATCCCGTTCTGCTGGAAGGTTCCTTTTCTTAGAGCCATACATGCCAGAGAGCCAATCCAAGTCATCAGCAGAAGCTCTATTGGTTGGACTAGAAGAGAACTTCAAAAGCTCTGTTTCTGTCGGTTGTATCCCCCAATAAATCAAAGAACTAAGTGCAACCTTTTTATACAGAAATCCATCTTTGAACATCAGACCATCAAGTACTTCAAAAACTTCACCAGTCTGACGATCGCGTTTAATTTCAATATGAGGCCTGAAGAACCTGCATGGCAAATGACATTTTCAAAGCTGTGTCAACTGTCAAGACTGGTTAAAATAAAATAAAAGTTTAATAGATGTAGGACAAGGAAGCTTCAGAAGTAAGGAAAAATTACTCTAGTTCTTGGGAGCTGATCAACCGTGGAGCAGGAACTGCAGCTTCTTTTAGTGAAACTGCACCACCCTGCAAAGACCAAAGTGTGAGATAAGTTAAGTAGTTAGCAATCAGGCTGCTGCCAAAACAAGAACTGTGAAAGGAGAAAGGTGAAAACAAATGGTTGTTCGCAAGCACATGCGAGCCAAACAATATTGTGGGGTGACAAACAATAAGTTATATAATCAGTTGATCAGTCAAGGGAATATACATTCAGTAAATAGAACCCCACTAGCATTCTATCCTGACATGCAAGCTGTCCACCTCAGCAGTCCACTATCACATGCAATTACAACTCATTAGCACATGCAATTATGATATCCACATCAGCGAGACACATCATCCACTAACATGCTTTTGGTTGCCCACATCAATGTGTCATGCCATCCATTAACATTATTTATAATAGTTTATCGTTTCATATAAGTAATTATATGTTTCATATTCCTGCAGCAACGCGTAGGGTTTGCTTCTGGTTACATCTACTGTAGAACACAATACTATTGGTGGATCTAGATTCCAGAGATTTCTCACAGATTGAAGCTTAAGTCCCCCCACAGATACTAGATATCTATATCCTACTTAACCATGGCCAGGAACAAAATAAATTCGAGTAGCTTGGATAAATAGAGAAGGGGCATTACAAATTTTTTTGAAATAGCATGAAGGTCAACTCTGGGTATAATTTTTATCATCACTTTTTTGCGTCCATCATCCACAATAACAACCTAAAAAGTCACAGGAAAAAAGTGATGTAAGAACATAGAAAATGAAAATATATGAAGAGGGATGGTGCCCCCAGAAAAGAAAAAAGGCACAAACACATTATACCATACCTGTGCCAGATCACCTTTATAGTTTCCATTCTTCATGCGGACCCATGTACCACGAGAGAGTACAAATGGTTTCGTACGGCTAGATAACAAGCTAGGAACTTCAGCTGCAGGAACAGAAGTAATTCTGCTTACGTAGACACTACAAAACCCTTTGCATGCCTGTAACATGGGATGTCTATGGTCAGTGAGCCATTTTACAGCCAAAATACAAAGCATATACATAGAGATATTAATAGAAAAGAAAACATTCTGTTTACTAAAAATAGTTTTTACAATTTCATTAAAAGGTTCCTCTCTTTCTTATTAAGTAGTAAATCTTGGAGTGCGTACAAAATGAGTAAAACAAAGCTAAATTATGCCGCATAAAAAATATCAGGGTTTTTAATCTTAAATATTACATTATACTCCCTCCATTCAAAATTATAAGATGTTTTGGTTTTTCTAGATATATGTAGTTTTTGCTGTGCACTTAGATATACACTGTCTTGATACATAGTAAAAGGAATGTATCTAGAAAAGATAAAACACCTTATAATTTGGAATGGTGACAATATATTACACAAAACAGCTATAGCATAATAAGTACTGCGCTACATGTCAACAAGCATGCTCTTTCTAGTATGCATGAAATTTTTTTTCTCCTGCTGTAAAAGGAACAGATTGTGTACCTCTGTAACATCACACGCCTTCTCCGCTTCAACAAAAACAAACCCTCTTATGTGATCAAGAGCAAATGCTGTGATAATTGGCACTTTGGTACCAATTTTTCGCAGGTCAACAAATTTTTGCATGAAACAGAAGGCCATTTGGCGCTCACGCCCAACCTGGAAAGCAATTAAACAAATCAGCACATCCACAACAAATGTTAGTCGATCAATGTCAGGTCAAGGGTTCATAATCACAAACCATGCATTTAACTCTCCAAATAGTAGGCTCTTTGAGTGCACAATCATTGGGGAAAATGTCATCATCTTCTCTAGAATAGCTCCGATCAGCAGCGTATTTCACACTATTACTGTATCGGGTCTTGATGAATTCCTCAAGTTCATCGCCGCTAAGCTCCTCTTCCTTTACAAGAAATGGAAGAGGGTGTGACCTTTCGGTTCTTTTGTGACTCGGATTTTGTACATGTTCCCCACCAGTAAAGAAACCTGGTATGGACATAAACAAGATCACATGAGCAGAAGATTGTGAGAATCACTAGGCAATAAAACCTTCATATACATTTATGGTCAAAGAGTATGGGATGAAATGACATTAGTGCAATGATGAGTATAGAACATAGACCCTAGGCATCCAGATAATTGATGACAACATAAAGTCAAATCGCAATGGCAGTTTGCTGTAAGGCGTAACTGGTTGATGACACTGACAAAGGTCAAAAAAAAAGGGAAGAAAAAAAGTGGAGATTGCTCATGGAGAAGTAGAACAGCACATGATGGAACAGGCAAGAAGAACTAACAGCTTACATCCAGCATTGCATGGACACGGATGTTTGTTTAGGAGACACACCAAATAGCCCTTGGAATCCAAGAGAGGTGTAGGAATCTGATGCGGGTGCGGGGTTATCGGATTCAGAAACAAAAAATAGGACACATGTGTCCAGGTAACACTGCTTATATCCGAATTGCACAATAAATGAGACAAAAGAGCACAAGGCAAAGCTGATTTTGGATGGTACATATTTGTAGATTCATGAATTCTGATTTCCCAAAAATAGAGGCAACAATAAAAGAATTTGCCATTGATGTAGAAGAGGATATTAACATACAGGACTAATTCATTTTGTGCAAAACGTGTTCTGGAAAAAAAAACAGTTCTGAAGGTTATGTACTTTGCTAGTGCATCACACTAAATGCACCACATTGTAAAGATGTATTGTAATAATAACAATAATATAATAAACCACATAAAAGCACGATCTTGGATAACAAAGGTCAATCATCACATTTTGCCCAAGGACTCACACCAAAACCAAAACCAACAAAATCGAGTTTCTATCTATTAGAACATAGGGATGATTTCGTCCTCGTGCAACTAGCACGCTACTCGAATATCAGATTCTACAACTTTTAGTGAAGAGGTGAAATTTCTACAGTGCTGTATAAGGGTTCCTGTCGTTAAGAAGGGAAAAAACCCACCCCAAAACCTCTTATCAATCAACACAGAACCTCTTATCAATCAACACAGATCAAAACCTAGGTAACAGATACAAGGTAAAAAAAATGTATACGAAAATCATACGACCAGATAATCCGCATTGCGGGAAACACAAACCCCAGATGGATCCACTCGACCTATCCACGTCTCACGCGCGCCTCGGCAACCGAACCGAATCCGTACTCACCGTCATCGGGGTCATCCTCGGACTCGAGCTCAAGCTCGTCCTCCTCCTCCTCCTCGTAGTCGTCGTCAACGCCGGCTACGTCGTCGACGAACTGGAGGACCCCGGCGCGACGGCGGCGCTTCGCGGCGGAGGACGACGAGGGCCCCGCCCCCGCGTCGCCGGAGGCCTTCCGCCGCTTCCCGCCGGACCCGGAGGCCCCGCCGGCGCCTGGGCCAGGGGATTCGGCGGCCACCTGCTTACCCTTCCCCTTCACCGCCATGGCGAAGGGAGCAGCGAGTGGCGGAGTGGGATGGAGTGGGGAATGGAATACGACGCGACTCGCCCGAGGTGGAGGTCCGGCCTTTAACCACTCCCGGCCGAGAAGGGCCACCTTCCGAGGACGCAGAGGGGCGTTTGCAGATGCCCCCTTGAGGTAGTACGGAATTTCCAGGAGTGGCATCTGGCATGGCCCGATGGCCCGCCGAGCGCCGGCCGCCGCATGGTTTCGGGGGGCGGAACTGAGAAATTTCGTCTTTGTAAGGGTTCGATTTCGAAAGGTGCGAGTGGGTTCGGGTGCAAGTGGGTTGGGCCGGAACAGCTGGAATCTGAAGAGAATGGGCTAGAATCACAGTGTGTTGACACTTGGAAAAAATATTTTACGGCATGATGCTCCCTCTGTATAAGGCTCTGTTTAGCTCACGAAAAAATTTAGGTTTGGTTACCATAGCATTTTTATTTGTATTTAAAAATTATTATTTAATTATAATCTAATTAGTCTTAAAAGATTTATCTCATAAATATAGATAAACTGTACAATTCGTTATTTTTATATGATGAGAAATTTTTAACAAAATTTGGCAACTAAACAAGACCAAAATAAAAAAAAACGTAGCTATGGGTTACGCATCAGCTATTGACGTTTGGTAAGCTTGTATTGAATAAGATTACATTTATGGCTCCAAATCAAGTTTTATATAAGCTTGTAGTGAATGATTCTCACATTTATGGCTCCATATCAAGTTTCATATACTTGTAGTGAATGAGATTCACATTTATGTCTTCAAAATAATTTATTATGAAATATGAAAATAAATTTTGTAATTAATATAATGGCATTTATTAATATAAAAATATCAATACTCCCTCCAGTTTTCTAAGGAACGTCACGATCTCCATAAAATAAATTTAACAATTACTTTTTATTATAAAATATAGTCTATATACTTGTATGAAACCACATTTCAAGATAAATCTACTTACATCACTTTTATATTTTGAAATTTAATCTAAAAAATTATTTCATAGTCAAAGTTTAAATATTAAACTTAAGACAACCTCAAAATGACATTCTTTAGAAAACGAGAGGGAGTATTATCTTTACTATAATTGATCGAAATTACTCCCTCCATCCCAAATTGTAAGTCATTCTAAGAATCTTGGAGAGTCAAAGTATTTTTACATTTGACCAAAATTATAGAGAAAAATACTAAGATTTGTAACGTAAAGTGAATATACTATGAAAATATAATTAAGAAAGAATCCAATGATACTTAGTTAGTACCATAATAATTATTATTTTATAATATAAATTTGGTCAAACTTAGAAAAGTTGGACTCTCCAAGATTTTTGGAATGACTTACAATTTGGGATGGAGGGAGTATAAGATATACTAAATCATGACATTATTGCTATAATTGTGTTTATTTGGATGGAAGGAGTATAAGAGAGTAATTGCTAGCTATCTAAAAATTAGCTCAAATTAGCTCTAGGTGTTAGCCAACTAGGTAGTCAACCATGGCTAATTTGGGTTAGTAACTAGCCGTATATATCAAACACACCCCTACTACTCTATCTATTACAAATTATAAGATATTTTATTTTTCCTAGATATATTGCTTTTACTATATATCTAGACATATCGTATACATAAGTACATAGCAAAAAAAATATTTAGAAAATCCAAAACATCTTATAATTTTGAATTGAAGGAGTATCTTATCTTTTATGGAGTCCAATTTTCATGAACTCAAACTCAACTATGGTTGTGTCCATTTTCGGTGGAAATTGCAATGGCTTTAGCAAACATACCAACTAGATATGTTTCTTCCTTCGCCATTGTGTCTAACTATGTGTTTTATTAAGAGTAGTAGGAAGTTATATCAGGATTTTAGTAAGCATGGGCTTACCAAGATCAACACAATCCTTAGATCTCGCAATGATCAATAAAGCGTTCACCAATTAGTAACTACAAACAAACAATGCATGATCGACTAAGGGATGTGCAGGCTAGGACCTTATTGAGTATAGGTATGTCTCACTATTAACAGGGATACATCGCTGAACTCTGACAAATGAAAATGCTCAAGAAAACCTTTTGTGAGAAATCTAGAGAGAAAGATCTAACCGGATTGGACAATCGACTTGGCTAGGTTTGGTAATGTAGCAGGTAGCTTTTAAGAGAAACCTATGAATACCTCTCCCACTCTACTTGAGCTGGTTGTTGGTGCCTTCCACCTTCCATGCATGCATAAGAACCAATGTTTTTCTTCCATACCTCTCTTTTTGTGGGCGATAAGTGATTATAGAGTAAAATCCTTAGTTTGTTCTGAGAGATTTGGAAGTTTGAGTCTTACTAGTCTTAGATAGCTTATATGAGATGTCAAAGCCTTGAGCACTTAAGCAAGCCAAGGTTTTGGTTGAGTATTTGTTGTTTTAGGTTAAACCTCCTAGGCTATTCGACAGTGTCAATGAGTACTTAAGTTTGTGGAGTGTTGTAGGAAGCTTGTGCAGGCTATGATCCTGCCCTAGGAAGAGAAAATATAAACTAGTGAAATGTGGAAAGTGGTTGAGAGTAGAGTGCACCTCGAAGTGGCCACTCTCGATCTCATAATAGAGAAGTAGGATCCAAGTGGGGATGTGAATTCCGAGGAAATGCATAATTGTGTATTCTCTCTTTGTGTGTCTCGCTTTTGTGTTACATTGAATATCGTGTTTACTTTATTGTGTAAAACAGAAGTTGTTGATAAAGATGTGCCAAACAGAACCTAAAATCAAAACACTACACGCATTAACAAAATTATTTAATTGTAGATTATATGTCACATAATTGTTTTTTCAATCTAGACCTAGGTCATCATAACATCTATTATTTTTGTGACTGATCTTATATTTTCCTAGTAAATCTAAATGATTAGATCATCAAAACATCTTATATATTTCATTAATCTTGTAATTTCTACATTCTCGTATGTCCTTTTAACACGATTATGAGGGTGGGGAGGATCAGAATGTCCTTTGGGGGGTTGAAATCCTGCCATTGCCTTGTTTAGTTCACCTAAAAATTTTAAAACTTTTCAAAATTCTCCGTCACCTAAGATCTTGTAGCACATGCATGAAACATTAAATATAGACGAAAATAAAAACTAATTGTACAATTTATCTATAATTTATGAAATGAATGTTTTGAGCCTAGTTAATCTATAGTTGAACGATAGCTATCAAATGCAAACGAAAATACTACAGTGTCAAAATAAAAAAAATCACAAAGGCCCATATATCCAACGGCGAACGGCCCGTTGGCCTCTCGACCAAAACCTCAACCGCCTTTGCTAGTTGCTACCTCCCGCCTAAACAAGAACTTCCTCCGCGCTCCCCTTCCGTCCGCGCACCAAATCAAGAAACGCCACCCCGTTCTTGGATTCTTGATCAGTCCACCGCGCGCACGCCGACGCAGACTCAGCAATGGAGTTCTTTGAGAATGCGCGTTCCGTGCGGCTGAAGAGCCACCTCGGCACGTACCTCTGCGCCGCCGACGACGCCGAGGTCGTCTCCCACGGCTACCGCCGCAACTCCCGCGGCACCGTCTGGGCCGTGGAGCCCGCCGGCGACGAGTACGTCCGCCTGCAGGGCCAGCGCGGGCTCTACCTCGGCGCCGCTGACCCCGCTGCGGCACTCGACGCCGCCACGCCCAGCTGCAGGGTCGTCCAGGGCGTGCCGTCCACCCCCAACGACAGCGCCTTCCTCTGGACGCCGCGGCGGGAGGGCGCGGAGCGCGGCGGCGCCGGGTGCCTCACCCTGTCCGGGCCACTCGGCCGCCTCCTCCGCGCCAGCTTCGGGGAGACGCCGCGGGACAACGCCGTCACCCTCGACTTCGATGTCGGCCTGGAGGAGAGCGCGTGGGTGGTCGAGGGCGTCCCCGCGGAGCAGGCGGCGCGCCCGCCGCCCTGCCGCGCCCAGTCCTGCGAAGCTCGGATGCAGGCGACCGCGGCGACGTCGGACACCGCGTCCAGCTCCTTCGTCAGGTTCTACTCCGCCAAGGTACTCGAACAGAAGCGTGACCCTGATTGTGATTGGCTTGTTTGCTTCGTTCTTTCCTGATCTGATGCTTTCGGTTCTTGCATTTTTTTTTCCAAGCGTGTTCTTCTCGGTTGATTTCTTGGAGAACGAACGCCTCTTGTTGAGTCTCTAAGATTCATTCTAGCGAAATTGACATCTTGTTCGCGCAATTAGTTAACTTGGGGTAAAAAAGAACGCTAACTTGATTGGTTTTGGGGTAATTGAAGCTTGTTCTTGATCGTTCTGTTCTGAACGAAAGCGTTCTGCTGAATTGATTCATTTGTTGATCATGTTATATGAGCTTAATGGTCTTGATCAATTCGTATCCAATGCTAAGAAGAAATTCGTTATGATTTTTTTTCCAGGAATCCAAAACCAATGTCGAGGAGCCGCCATCAATCGAGGAGCCTCTGCACATGCCAGCGCGGCGCACCATCTTCCACAACACGGCCAGGGAGGACGGCGCCGTGGACGACTTCGACGAGGGGACTTGGAGGTACTTCACGTTCGACGAGCAGAGCCTGTCCGCACTGAGCCGGAGGCTGCAAGAGGAGACCAAGCACAAGGACTTCGTCATCTGCCGCCGGAGCGGCGGCGCCGTGCCTAGGCTGTTCCCCGTCGTCCTGGACCTGCCGCCCGGCAACGACGAGATGGAGTTTGTCCTGGTCCTGGTGCCATCTAGAGGTGCTACTCTACTACTACTGGAGCTTATGGCTCTCCTGAACATATTCTAGGCATTATGAAACAATTGCTAACATTGTGCATCAACTGTAACTGCAGCGGCAAATGATCTTCAGTGGCCATAGGAACATGACCTGGTGATACCTTTGACAAGGATGGGGAGTAATTTGGCAGTTCGGCAAGAACTGAACATTTTTGTTCTAGTGTATAAACTGTAGAAGTCTAGAGCAGTGCATAACGGAAACTGAAATTTATTGTTAATGCTCTGAAATTTCAATCACCTCGGGGGTTTAGGAAGCTCAATTTTGGTTTCGTCCTCTAGTTCTGGACACTGAACTTGTAGTTAGCTTGAAACAGACTAGCAGATGGACAAAGGTTGTCAGGAAGGTGTGCTGAATTGTGTTCAGGAATGATCATGGAGATTTCTTTAGTTATTCCATCTGTTGTGAGTTGCTATACTTTTTATTTCTGATGCAGTGATTTTAATCTGCCTTTGTTGTCAGATTGGCTTTGCCTTGGCAGAAATCGTAATTTACAGATGCTTGAAGCCGAGTCGTTTCAATCTTCATTTGAACAAGCCAAGAAGCGATCAGTTCACAACAGCCAACTGTAAATCCTGTAGAAGTTCAGGACATGCACCAACATTTGTTCACTGTTTGAGAAAATCTGAACCATACAATGATACAACATGAACCAAAACAACACTATCCTAAAGGGAACGCTTTGCATAACCCCAGCTATATGATATCTACTGATCTCTATTTCTCACTGTCGCCCTCACCCCCGCGCACCCAGTATATGAACAAAAACTTCTAGAAGGGTGACACTGACAAGATAAAACCATGCAGAATAATGCATCAACAAGCCATTTGGTCCCGGAAAGTTGCTATCTCCTCAAACACAGGCAGCCTCCTTGACCTGAACGGCGTCCACTCATTCATCATAAGATCTAGTTTACCCATGATCTCTTCATGGACACTGAGGCCAACTTCAAACGGCGATGAAACACACTTCAATGGGTTTAGTTCGCGGAGAAGCTGCTCAGCACGGGCAACCACCTTTTCATCTTCTGATCCATAGATTCTACGTAGTCGAACATCCTCGAGTGCTTGTCGTGCCTCCTCGTGCCTACCCTGCTTAATTAGGCACAACCCAAGGTTGCACGCCCTGTTGGCATCAGGTTCAATAGTTTGAGCCTTACGGTACACCAATTCGGCGGCTTCAAAGTTGTTCTGCTGCATGTAAGCCCAGCCAAGATTGCCCTGTGACATATACCAGACATTTTTTTTCAGCAAGCTGACTAGCTGTGCACAACTGAAAACTTCGTGGACAGGCGAATAAAGTTATCAGAATGAGTAACCAGGGGAGCACAAATGGTACCAGAATGCGAGACGTCTCTTGTTGGATTGAGACCTGAAACTTCTTGCCATGAGATCGTGCTTTCTTTGTCGCCTTCCCGTTGAAGGCCTCACCGAGGTATATCATCTTCAGCTTCTGTTTCAGAAGCTCAATCTGTTCCTCAACTTTCCCGCATTTCTGAAAGATGTGACCGCATCACATTAGAATGTAGGAACTCTTGAGCACTTGTGCAAAGATTTGCAGCGGCAAAAGGTGTACCTTGTAGAGATCAATGAGGAGGTTGTCAAGGGATTCTTGAGCCTGCTTGGAGCAAAGGTGCCTGAAGGATCTGATGGCCTCGATTGCCTCCTCAGAACGATCCTGCTGCTTCATCACCACGGCCATGTCCTTCAGGGCACTGTCGACCCTGTCCCCTGAGTTGATTGCCTTCCAGAACCACACAATTGCCATATCCGGTTGCTTCTCCACAAGCTGATTCATGCAATGAAAAAAATAACATCCAAGTTAGTGCTCAGGGCTGTTTTAGATGGAGTTGAGGAAAATCCTGTATAGTAAGGCCTTGTTTAGTTCCTAAAAATTTTCAAGATTTCCCATCACATCGAATATTGCGGCACATAAAATTAATTGCACATGTAAATCGCGAGATGAATCTTTTAAGCCTAGTTACTCTATGATTGGACAATGTTTGTCAAATAAAAACGAAAGTGCTATAGTGTCGAAATCCAAAAAATTTTGTGAACTGAACAAGGCCTAAGCATAAATTAAGCTGTCACAATTAAGTGTTTAGGTACTTAATTCTAATAATCAGTTACGAATCACATCATTTACTGAAGCAGTGAATAACTTTATACTACCCGTTGGACCACTCCCCGTTTGAGACAACCATGTACTCGACGCCCAATATGGCAGTCAATAAACAGTGTATCTAAAAGCATAGAACCGAATAAAAAGAACTATCACAGTCAATATCCATATAAAGTAAAAGGCAATCTAGTCGTAAAGTTGCAAATACACGATATCAAGTTTCTACTGACGAACACAGCGAAGACGCTAAGATGTTGGAATATCGTGATTATGAAGAAAATTACTGCTAGGATTTGCCAAAAAAAAAGGGCATACTAACTCATGAGTATATACATAAGCTAACAATAGCGCCAGGGTTGCTGCTATGCCGCGATGGAGTATTGCTATTACAATCTCGACTTCTCGAGTAGTCAAGAAAAGGCAGCAGGGATAATCAGCAAGTGCAGGAAGGAAGGACTGTAACCTGGAGGTGCTTGGCTACGACGTACGGGCTGTCGCCGGCGGGCACCTTGTGGACAACATGGAATAGATCCTTCTTGTCCCCGCCGGCAACACCACCACCGCCTCTCCTCTTTGAAGAAGCCATGGTGGCTGAGGTCCGAATGGGGAGAGACGAGAGAGGAGCAGAGGTGGGCGATGAGAACGAGCAACGTCCGCTGATAGGCGGTTTCTTGTCGCGGTTTGCGGGATCTGGGGGCAACGAAGAGGGGACCGGGAGAAGGAAGATGAGGGGGGTGGAGTGAACCTGGACGGGATGGCGTCCAGATTCCGGAGACGGGGTTGGATGGGGACATGGCGCCCATCCAGCTGAGCCGCGGAGGCAGGTGTGGGTGACGTGTGATGATCCGAGGCCGGGTGCAACGACGTGCTTGCGGCGCCTTGAGGTTGATGGCGTTGGCGTGGGGAGAACTGACCCGAGTGAGTGGTGATGGACAGAACAAGAAGGTTAATTACTCCGCTCACATCAGCACTGAACACGTCCAAATGTGTTTGGATCTAGGCCTTGTTTGGTCGCTCTTGTTTTATTTAACTTATATAACATCGAATATTAGATACATATATAAAGAACTAAATATAGACTATTTACAAAACTAAAACATAGCTAGAGATAAGCCTGGGCAAAGTACCCGATACCCATTACGCGTACCCGAATTATCTGGACCCAGACCCGAATTACCCGAACCCGAGGTACCCGATCCTAAATTCGGATAGTTATTTTTATTATCCAAAATTAGTTTGGGTAATTCGGGTAATATGCCCCGTACCCGAACTACCCAAATATTTGTCTATATCTTTGTTTTTATCATGTGTTGTTAGTTAAATATTAGAACTTATCAATTTATTAGAACATAATTCTCTTTGTTTGAACAAGTGATAGTAATATATTATTCTCTACAAAATGCTATTGAAATTCTATACAAA
>Ga0182004_10000914_pt1 | contig 20113 bp, 14 predicted proteins | sample Sormic07211540_1_FD_120479 | JGI IMG/M metagenome (GOLD analysis project Ga0182004, IMG submission 120479) | Endophyte microbial communities from Sorghum bicolor roots, Mead, Nebraska, USA - 072115-40_1 MetaG | ecosystem: Host-associated > Plants > Roots > Unclassified | place: USA: Nebraska...
AACGACTGTTTTTAGGTCGCTCGCACACTCCTCCCACAAGACTGATGCCTCAACACTCCCTCCCTCCTTGATGACTGGCGATGTCCTCTCCGACGACCTTCTTCCTGCACCTCACCGCACTATGGATGGCGCGGTTTGGGGCGGATCCGACAGTTAGGCTTCCTCCTCTCAGATCTTTGAGTTAGGGTTCTAGCGAGCTCCCTCTCTCATCTTCTTCAACCCCGACATGTTTAGAAGCTAAGTGAAGGTTTGAGGGGGGGGGAGGGAAGACCAGCCAGATAGTGGGAATGGTTGGAGAGCAGTTAGGGGCCCTAGCGGTGGTGGAGGTGGTCGGACCAAGTCGGAGCGGGGGAGCTTTGACAAGGGGGGAGAAGGGGAGGTGGCCATGTGGGCAGCGGCAGGATGAGAACGAGATACCATCGCAGCCACCGACAGGGAGGAAGAAGAGGAAAGGGAGGGGGCAAGAGAGAAAGAGAGAAAGGCGCAATGTTAAAGATAACTGTATATGTAGCCTAAAGCACGCACGACTGTTTTTTAGCTGCGCCCCATATATACCCCCGCTAATCTTTATGACACTCTATCTAAGTTGGCATTAAAACGCATAAGTTGAACCATTCTTGTGCCGAAGTTCAAATATGGCATGAATTTCAAACGGTGTGTGAATTTTTATTTCCTTGAAGGCGACATTACCATCATTTCTTGTTTTGTTTATCATATCAAGAAGGCTGCTGGAACCTTCAAAGTTTGACGAGCATTTTGCTCCTATCATTTTCAACAACCTTTCAGTCTCTCGCTTTACCAAGCTCCCTTTTCCTTTCTTTTTCTCCCTAATTATGCAGATCTAGCTGTACCATGTCGTCCTCTACGCCGTTAGCATCAGGCTAGTATATCCGCCTGCAGACGGCCGTTTTCCCCAGCTCGGAAGCTCGTCAGAACGAGGAGCCACGACAGAATAACGGCGCAGCGAAGAATTCCATCCAAAATATAAATAGCGCAAACTCCCAAACACCTGCTCCACCTCCCCCCCCTCGCCTGTCCTGTCTTCGTCTCCCTCCTCCTCGTCGCCCTCCGCCATAGTGGCGAGCACGACACCCGCCACGCCTTGCCTTCGCCTCCAATCATTCGCCTCCCCAACGCCCAACCCAACCTCTCTCCGCTCCGTCCCGTTTAGCCGGGTGGGTGATTAACGGATTATTAGTTAATCCGGAAGCAGCTTCACCTCGTTCGTTCGCCCCCGCAAAAGGCTAACGCCAGCCCGGGCGCGCGCTAACGGCAGCAGCGACAGCAACCCGCCCGCTGGCTAGCTAGTCCTCCCCACGATTCGACTCCGCCACCGCCCCCCGGCCCAGGTGCGTGGCGACCGAATCCTCCATTTCAGCAATTTTTTTTTAGGGAATGATGTGGGGAGGGAAGGGCCGGGGATTTGTTTAATGGTGCCCGCGTCGGGGGTGGTTAAGTTGGTCCTCTGATCGGGGTTTCTGGTTTCTGGCGATCTGAGGTCTGACCATGGCCGCGCCGGGGCCAGCGATCAAGGTACGCGGGGGTCTCTGCTTTGGCTGGCCGGCTTGGGTGCGTCGGATCTGGGCTGTGGGAATTCTGTGAGTTTTTGGGATTTGTTAGTGGGTTGTGGATGAATGATGGGGTTTAGCATGTTGTAGTGGTGGGGAAATTTTGCTCGGTTGATTTCTGGATGGCGGATTGGGATCTGGTTGTTTGGCATTTGGAATGGGAATGCCCATTTTGTGCCATTTAGATCAGACGTTGGATCACTGCAATGGTTTAAGCCGCTGTTTGGAGACTACTCTTATGTGAGCAGTGATTTTGTTTTTCTTTTTGGGCGTGAGGTGGATCTGGGTGGCCGGATTTTGGTCCGAATTATGCTTGTTCATCTGCCACTTGATGGCTCTGTTTGCTTATCCTGATGTTGATTCGTGCTCCAGAAGTCATTGGATTTGGCTGCCCAGTTGGATTGTTTTGGAAGCAAGGTTCATTTAGTTTGGTATGGTCTTGTTTAGTTCATCTCAAAAACCAAAAAAATTTCAAGATTCCCTGTCACATCGAATCTTTCGTCATATGCATGAAGCATTAAATATAGACGAAAATAAAAACGAATTGCACAGTTTAACTGTAAATCACGAGATGAATCTTTTGATCCTAATTAGTCCATAATTAGATAATATTTGCCACAATCAAACGAAAGTGCTACAGTAGCGAAATCCAAAATCTTTTCGCATCTAAACAAGGCCTATGTGTTGGAGCATTCGAGTCATGGAAGTTCCCACACATCCATTTTGTTTTGGATTGAGTGAGCTGGATACGGATGTTTTGTTGGACCTAGGATGTCATGTCTTCTCAATTGGACTTTGGCCGGGAGTTGCACAAAGAAAAATCATCTCATTTCTCGGGTTAGCTTTCAGCCTTCTGTTAAATGGGCTGATGAAATTCGGCAGCTGGTATATCATCGGAATGGAAGGTGGGAGCTCACTGAGTACTTCCATAACATCCTGAAAACGTGTCAAGCACCTGTCTATTCTGTGGGTATTGGAGTTTGAGTCTGCAAATGATGTGATGTTTTGTCTGGAATTTAGTGAATTAGCTGGTCTTTGCAAATCTTTGTTCAGTACTTTCTGCATCATAGTTGGATGCAAGCAATTTCTGTCACATTGCTGAAGCCAGATGATATTGTGATCAGGATGCTAGCTTGCTTTATATCATGCCAACTCCTTAGTTTGTGGATGTTTCTTGGGTGTTGTTTGAGCTGCAATCATTATACAGGAGTAGACTAGAGGTCTTGGGAATTGCTAGACATTCTAATGACATAAAAGGAAGTCCTCAGCCCTTATGAAGGGCAAACTCACAAGCGGGCATTGTGTTTCTATCCGTGGGCGTTTTGAATAGGAAACTTTTGCATGCAGTGTTGTCCGAAAATTCGCATGTGATTCATCTCATTTTGGATTTTCACTATCCACGTCCAAATATTTTTAAAGGATATGTATTTGTGTTCTTGTTTAAGAATGCTTTTATACAGGCTTGCTTTGAAGATTCATCTTTTTCCTCCCCTGTTTCAGCACACATTTTCTTCTCTCGTGAAGCAAAAACCACCAAAGACTAGTCCAACAAAATCTAGGGGTCCTATGGCTGTTTCAATGAGGGAAGTGGATCCTGTTTTTCAAGGTGCAGGTCAAAAAGAGTATCCTTCAGTTTCTAGTTTGCTACTGGTCAGAATATCTATACTTATCCCTGCCCGTCGTTTTGTTCCAAGAATGTCATGTGCCATCATTTTTCTCATTGCAGTTGTATTATTATTTTGAATTAGTCCCTGCTGCCATAGTATCCAGTAGAAAATCCGTAAAAAACTTGTAGGCTGACCACAAACTATATTTCATGAATCGTGAGTCCACGGTAAACCTTTGTGATAATAAGTGGGCCATTAGGTTAGCATGGTGCTGCGGTACTAACATTCAATTCTGTTTGTCTATGATTCTTATTAATTCATCTCTGTATTATTATCCTTAACAACGATCAGTGGATTGGAAATATGGCGAATTGAAAAGTTACAGGCTGTTCCTGTTCCCAAGGAATCATATGGGAAATTTTTCACAGGAGACTCCTATATAGTACTGAAGGTACTCAACTTTGCTCATTTAGTAAATGTGTCAATTCCTATATTTAGTTCTATGGAAAAAAAATGTTGTGAGCTGCCTGATGTCAGGAGTGCAATCCATTGCTTACATCTTTTCTCCAAAGATCACTACATCTTTACTTCCCCAGTTCACATTCTTATCAAATCATGCATCCTTCATACTTGAAGGGATTAGTTGTTTCTGATGCTCCTGATCATTTCATTATGCTACAATAAAATGTTTATATTGTGCAGATACTCAGATTACAGTTATATGCTCATATTCATATCGATCAGGAGTGAAATCCTGATTGTTATTAATAGTTATTTTGTTCTTTGAGTTTGAACAGACAACTGCCCTTAAGAATGGTTCTTTTCGGCATGATATCCATTATTGGCTCGGCAAAGATACCAGTCAGGTTTGCATTCACATTTTAAGTTCATTTCATTTGCTTGCAATGTAGCTAATGAATAAGAAGATTTACAAATTGCATTGTTATTAATGAATAGGATGAAGCTGGTACAGCTGCAATCAAGACTGTGGAACTCGATGCTGCTCTTGGTGGAAGAGCTGTCCAATACCGTGAAATACAGGGAAATGAGACAGAGAAATTTCTTTCGTACTTTAAGCCTTGTATTATACCAGAGGAAGGTGGTGTTGCATCTGGCTTCAGGCATGCTGAAGTAAATGAGCGGGAGCATAAAACACGATTATTTGTCTGCAGAGGAAAGCATACTGTTCATGTTAAAGAGGTGAATTTCGTTGTCAATTGGTCCTTGTACAGTCATAGCTTCCTAGTACGGATACCACATTCCAATTTTTCCCCCTTCTCCAACAGGTTCCTTTTGCACGAGCATCACTCAACCATGATGACATATTTATTTTAGATACAAAATCTAAGATATTCCAATTCAATGGATCAAATTCAAGTATTCAGGAGAGGGCTAAAGCACTTGAGGTTGTGCAACATCTTAAAGATACCAACCATGATGGGAAATGTGAAGTAGCGGCGGTTGGTAAGTTAATTTTGGTCAAAAGGGTTTATACAAGCTTAAATGGACAAGGTCCAATATTCTTTCAGAATTATAATTGATTCTTTCAAACAGAGGATGGAAAGTTGATGGCTGACGCTGATGCTGGTGAATTCTGGGGTCTCTTTGGCGGATTTGCTCCTTTACCAAGAAAGACGTTTTCTGAACTCAACGGGAAAGATTTTACTTCCACTTCAAAATTGCTTTGGTAATATATCACAAGGGACAAAACATAGCAAATTTAATTCTTTTTGAATGAAAGCATATATATTTTCTCCTCTGCTGAAATGTTTTTTTTTTCTATTTTTTATTGCCAGTGTCAATAAGGGCCAATCAGCTCCTATTGATTGCGAAATTCTAAAAAGAGAGCTATTAGATTCAACAAAATGTTATCTACTAGACTGTGGTTCTGAAATTTATGTCTGGATGGGTAGAGAAACAACTCTTGAAGAAAGGAAACGAGGAGGCTCGGCTGCTGAGGTAACATTGTCTTGCTTCTTCAATCTTGATTTAGTGGCTATGATAATGCTCCACTTTTTGTGAACCAGCCACCACAAAGTTCACAAGTTAGGCAGATATAGGGAAAAAAGAAGGCCTATGATAGGTCAACCACAGATGTAATAGAGCTAAGGTCCATCACCAATGTGACAACCACAGATGTATATTTTCTAAGAAATTTCGCAGCCAATGTTGTTAAGCATGGGAAGCTTAGGCATCAAACTAGAAATTGCCTATAAAAGAGTTTGGGCTCACCCGCATCAGTAAGAAAGAGTTCCTATGGCAAGTATTGACTATGTTATAGTAGTGCCATCTTTGACGCAAGTTAAAGTTTATGGGCAAGAGAAGGCCTTTTGACCAATTCAACTTTACTTGGCGGGTAGTTCAGCAAATCAGCATGATTCACAATATGGGTCTTCATCAAGTTTAAGATATCCCTGGTGTTGCGGACTACTAACCCCAATATTAGTTAAATATCAATATCTGAGAAGACGCCCTGGCATTCCAGTTTTTCTCAATTTTCAATTTGCCATATTTTAGAAAATAGTTGACCTATTTCTTTCTCTAAACATACATAAACACATTCTTATTTCTGCAGGAATTACTACGTGAAGGAAACCGGCCAAAATCTCATATTATTCGGCTCATGGAAGGATTTGAGACTGTTACATTCAAATCAAAGTTTGATAAATGGCCCAAGAAAGCTGATGCAGTTGTGTCGGATGAAAGCAGAGGAAAAGTGGCAGGTTATCGTCTGAGCCACATTTTTTTAATCATTTTATTGCCAAAATTGATTCTTCATAACTAAATTTCCTACTGTAGCTCTTCTTAAGCGACAAGGATTTAATTTTAAGGGTCCAGCAAAAGCTGCTCCTGTAAAGCAAGAGCCTCAACCTCAGATTGATTGCACTGGCAATTTACAGGTCAGTGAACTTCCTTTCTTAGAAAAGATATTGCAACCAGACCACATTCAGTTGTAGCTATTGATTTATCATTTATTGAGCTTGTCACAATACAACTGATACTCTGGAATAATATTGTTAGTTAGAGCAGTAGAGCACAAATCTACTTGGAAGGGTTTAGATTTAATAACAAGATGAAATAATATTGTTTTGAACACCACTGCTAAAATAACCATGTTTTGATTGGCCAAGTAGGATTGTACTGTTATATAATACCCTGATACATTCTTCTTCTTTTTTGGTGTGGGTGGGTGGGTGGGGAGGGGAGGCAGTCTTGCTCTTACCATTCATGCACTCATTCACTTAAGACTTTCCTACCATAACACTAAAGTGTCATTTTGCTGGAGCTTTGCTGCTCACCTTTGAGGAAATGTTTTACTGGAGCTTAGCAGGGGCCCGGTGTATTTCTTTCCTTCTTGCCCTAGGGCTGGCAGTGAACCAGTAGGTATTCTAATTCTCATGTCATGGTCGTGATTGTTGCAAGAGAGAGGCAGATATGTAATCTCAGAAACAAGGGTCAGGGTGTGTGTTGTAAGGGTCTTGCCCCTTTTTCTTATTAGTACAAAGATATGCAGTTCTCCTGCGTGTTCGAGAAAAAAAGAAAATGAAGTGTCATTTAGATGTACATAATCTCAGGTAGTTGATATCTTACAGGTTTGGCGCGTGAATGGCAGTGATAAGACTTTCCTTTCATTCTCTGAGCAATGCAAGTTTTACAGTGGAGACTGCTATATCTTTCAATACACCTACCCTGGAGACAATGGAGATGAATGCCTTATTGGTACCTGGTTTGGGAAGAAGAGTGTCCAGGTAACTGTTTAATGCATTTTCCATTTGCTGTATCGCACATATGATTGATACATTGCCATGAAACTTACGCAATGTCTTGTTATTTACTATTTAGTGCATGTCTGTACTTTATTAACAATGTGCTTTTGTGTTATGTGAGAAAGTGGAAATGCATATGCTGTTCTAAGCTGAATCATTAAAAGAAAGATTAAGCCTTATATATATTGTTATATATATTGATAATATACTTCGCATATTCTCAAAAATCAAAATTAGTGAGTCCGTACCACTTTGTATTATAAAAGATGGTCTTACGAGTATCAAAGCATCCAACTTCTTGGAACTGATTCTGTGTTGCTTATACTACCAACATTTCTAGATTGTATATATATTAACCACTATTTCCGAGGAGCATTCAATTATGGCCTTTTTAACACTTTTGTTTCTTTGTTAAATGCTATCGAGTTGGATTACTTAACCATGTTGTTGCTTTTTCCATATATAAACAGGAGGAAAGAAGTTCAGCCATTTCACTAGCTGACAAGATGATTGAGTCTTTAAAATTCCAAGCTGTTCTGGTTAATATTCTTCTAGTCTTGTCTTAAAAGATTTTTGTAAATCTAGGTTAACTACCCTAACCTCATTTTCTCTGGTCATCACAGGTTCGCGTCTATGAAGGAAAGGAACCCATTGAATTTTTCCCAATATTTCAAAACTTGGTTATATACAAGGTTGTTATTTAAGCCATGTGAATAAGCTTTTGTGAATTCTTTCTCCTTACAGCGGTAATATGACTGTTGCATATGTGTATTTTACGTTTTTCACTAAATACAGGGAGGTACAAGTACTGGGTATAAGAAATTTGTCTCAGAAAGTGGCATTGAAGATGATACCTATTCAGAAAAAGGGGTTGCACTTTTTCGAGTTCAGGGCTCAGGGCCAGAGAATATGCAAGCTATTCAAGTTGACACGGTACTTTATGTTTTATTGTCTTCTCCAAACAAGGCATTATGGTTGTGTTTTATGGCCTTGTTATCTTAGTGGGTTATGTTTCTACCACATTGCAAAAGTTATGACAATTCTATGATTCTTATTACCAGGCAGCATCATCGCTGAACTCTTCTTATTGTTACATACTGCATGATGGAGATACAGTATTTACATGGATCGGTAATCTAAGCTCATCAATGGACCAAGAGCTTGCTGAGAGGCAGCTAGATGTGATCAAGGTTTGAGTTGTTTAGTGATTATTTCATGTTGGCGTGGTTGACCATTCAAATGAACATTCTGCTATGTTGCTGCTGCACTTCAGTGAACTCATTATCCTCATGATAATTTAGGCTTTAGTTGTGTTTCCTTTTTCTGTTATTTCTAGATTGATGGCAACCAGTGGGCAATGACTAGTCAGCCATCTAAGCTAAAGGTTTTTTTCAAAACAGTTATATAGTAGATTGTTAGTTACTGCATTTATGGTGACTTTATAATCACTACAACCATTTATATAATTTCTACTAATATGTTGTACAATGTTATCTTCAGACTTATTTGCGCACCATCAACGTCATACAATATTATTTACTTATTCTAATTTCCTAGTAACTATTTTTACATCTGTTTCCTGTCATGTGTACATCATGTTATTACTAAATCCACATAGTCATTGTAGGGCAATGAATCAGTTCATTGCTTGTCTCGTTGTATTATGACAACATATGCTTCCTGATCATATCTTCCCAAATCCCAACTTGCATATTACCTTGTTGATTGCTTCTGTGTAACTCCATATACTTTACCTTAGCATGTTTCTGTCCTGGTTGCGCTGCTCACTGCATATAAACTACTACAACACTGAACCTTTCCATTCTTCTATCCACTATATATGCAGCCAAATTTGCAGTCCAGAATGCTCAAAGAAGGATCTGAATATGATCAGTTTTGGAAGTTACTTGGAGTCAAGTCTGAGTATGGCAGCCAGAAGATTGTGAGGGATCAAGAAAGTGACCCTCATTTATTTGCTTGTACATTTATAAAGGGTAAGACAAATTTGAAAGTTTCCCACTGCATTTATTCATTATCTTAATATCTTAATTGGTCTTTATAATTCATTGTTCACCTTATCTGATTTCCTTTTTTTTTTATTTTTCCCCTGTGGGCATACTTTGGGGTGAGAAGGGGTGCTTAAGGTGCGTATGCTGAAGTTTATAAATTGTTTGTCATGTAAATAGTGTGCTGAATAATTAATGCTGGTGAGCTGGTTTTGTAGGTCAGGGAAATATTCAACTTCACTCAAGATGATTTGATGACAGAGGATATATTTATTTTGGATTGTCACTCATGTGTCTTCGTATGGGTTGGACAACGTGTGGACACAAAAATACGAGCACAAGCTTTGAACATTGGAGAGGTATATGATACATTCATATTTTCTTTGTATAGAGTGCTATAAATGAAAAGGCTTTTTTTTCTTCTTCAAAATTTAAAGTGGATTGTGAAACCATGCTTTGTGGCAGAAATTTCTAGAACTTGACATTCTAATGGAGAATGTATCACGAGAAACACCACTTTATGTCATCACTGAAGGAAGTGAACCTCAATATTTCACCAGGTTCTTCAGTTGGGATTCAGCAAAATCATCAGTAAGCAGTCCCTTCTGGATTATAGTGGCTTTGGAGTTGTGCAAATATCACAATTTGAACTCATGTTTTTGCATTGTGAGTTGTTTCAGATGCATGGTAACTCATTTGAAAGGAGGCTATCTATAGTGAAGGATGGAGTAAAACCAAGAGCAGATGTAAGATTTCTGTATCCAATAATGACAACTACTACCTCCGTCCCATGAAGGATCCAATTATAGGTTTTGTCCTAACTTAAATTTGATTGAGTTTATGGAACAATAGTAACAACATTGAAGACTCCAAATAAGTATATTATGAAAATATATTCCATGACAAATCGAATGATACCTATTTGGTATGGTAAGCATTAATACCATTTTATATAAATTCGGTCAAACTTAAGACAGTTTGACTGAGCACTACTCTAGAATTGCATCCTTTTTGGCACGGAGGGAGTATCTTGTTAGACGGTTGAGACCATATGCGTTGCTGACTGGATCAACATGTCCTAGGTCAACTAAAAATGAAGTGAAATAAAAAAAATAAAATTCGTTACAATATGCAGTACTGTATATGTGTGAGTTATGGTAGCATTGTATTTTGGCACATTCATTTATTGGTGTTTACTACATGACCCTATGAGACCAATGGTGCATTTTCACCCGATACTTTTGGCTAGTTATTTACCTTGTTGAACTCATGATAATGAAAGGCCAAGTATCAATTGTCAGATCTCAAATTTTAGCATTTCTTGATATCTTGTGTTTTGCAACTTCAAGAACATACATGCAAGAACGTACAAAACAACAAATTGGAAGTAGCTGGTAGCACATGCATTCACTGTGCCTAGCTCAGTTTCCTAATGCTGTTTTTCCTAGAATTAGGCTAATCCATGGTTGTAATATTTGTAGAAACCAAAAAGAAGGCCAACAACATCAACACACACCGGAAGGTCTAGTGTACCTGATAAATCCCAACGTTCCCGAAGTATGTCATTCAGTCCTGATCGTGTAAGAGTCAGAGGAAGGTCGCCTGCTTTCAATGCGTTGGCTGCTAACTTCGAGAACCCAAATGCTCGAAACCTATCAACTCCTCCACCAGTTGTTAGGAAACAAGTTCCGAAGCCTGTATCTCCTGATTCTTCAAAGCCAACTCCAAGGACAGCTTCAATTGCTGCAATTTCTTCTACTTTTGAGCGGCCTAAAGCAACTCTAATACCAAAGTCAATAAAAGGTATGCTAGCATCCTTAAAAAGGATAGTGGTATTTTACATTTCTTAGCATGGTTTCTCTTACCTTCTATCTTATTTTGGTGTCAAGCGAGCCCTGATGCAAGCAAGCCCCAAATTGAAGCGAGCAAACCTAAACTAGAGACAAATGCCAAGGAAATTAACCCTACAAAAGATAGTCAAATTGCAACTTCTACAGTAGAGGAAGATGTAAAAGAGAGTCAGGCAGAGGGTCAAGCAGGGCTTCCTATATACCCATATGACCGCTTGAGGACATCTTCCACCAATCCCCCCACAGACATCGATGTTACCAAGCGAGAGGTAAATCTTTCTGCCCTTATGGCGCCGTTGCCTAACTGACTCAAGCCCTAAAACTACTATACTGGCACATTGCAGACATATCTGTCTTTGTCGGAGTTCAGAGAGAAGTTTGGGATGACAAAGGAGGCATTTGGGAAGCTACCAAAGTGGAAGCAGAACAGGCTCAAGATTGCCCTCCAGCTATTCTGAAAACCTTCTACTGTCAAATAGACTGCGCTTTTCTTTGCTAAGTCAAAGCACAATGACACTGTTTTCAAAGGTAAAACCATTTTTTCAGGCACAGGCATTCACAATCTCTCATAGTCAATTCAGAAGTGGTAAGAGTCATTGTAAGTGTTAGCCTACCAGGGTCAAGGGACCCTCGGTGGGTTTTGGAGGAGCAAGTCCAGTGAGTTTTTAGCTGCTCGTGCTCCTGAGTTGTGTTCGTCACTGACAATTTGCATGTGCGATGACTAGTGTCAGATCACTGCATTGGTGATCCGGTCACTCCAATTCTTTCCTACCCAAGGTCACAGGTTTGTTTGTGCTTGCAAACCCTTTTTTCCCCTGTGAAGCCATATTTGTTCTATTTTTTTAAGTAGAGTCCCGAGATAATAAGGGATATATATATGATGTAATTTAGACAACAGAGCATGCTGTACAAAAGAGTTTGTAAAATGTTATTTCTGGGGGCTGTTGTTTTGTACTTCCTGTGTTTGTTTCCGTAATAACAGACCATGCTTGTAAATTTTTCCAGATACGTATTGTCTGGCATTTTTCCATGCTTGTAAATTTTTCCAGATACTTCCTGTGTTTGTTTCCGTAATAACAGACCTTGCTTATTTAGAGGTTCAAGTTGTACTTGGTTGTTGCGTTGGTTGCTATTCTGGAGAGTTTAATTGGCATGCTGGAATTTCCAGCCTCAAAACCGATATTTCTCCAGCAAATGCCAGCGAACTCTCAGTTAATTGCACTACAATAAGTCGGCAGGAACGCGTGCTCGGTCGAAGTTTGGATAGGATGAAAAGCTGACAGGTCTCCTCTTTAATGGTGCCTAAGAGATGGCACTGCATATTGGTTGGTTACATGCATCTTCTGTTCCTCTTCTGATATCACATTGTACACAAGTTTAAGTTTTCAGTGAGGCGCCGGAAGCTAGCTATTTCGCCTACATACCCGCCGGTGGCCCGCAGCCAACAGCCGCAACCGCAAGGTTCAGCAGATCCCCATACGTGCGTAATACACTTCTTTTATTTATATTTCTGGTGCCTAATTTTTATTGTTATTTTGTGTTTGACTTGTAGAAAAAAAATATGAATTATCTCTTATGATCTATTCTTTTTAATCGTAGCAGTTGGTTGTCTGAGAACCAAGGAAGCTAGAGTTAAGAGTTAAGAATCAGATACTAGCAAACAGTATTTGTTGGAGATGAAAATTTTTTGGATTTTGGGTACTGTAGCACTTTCGTTTGTTTGTGGTAAATATTGTCCAATCATAGATTAATTAGGGTCAAAAAATTTATCTTGTGATTTACAGACAAATTATATAATTAATTTTTGTTTTCATCTAAATTTAATACTCTATACATATGTTGCAAGATTCGATGTGATGAAGAATTTTGAAATTTTTTGAAAACTAAACAAGGCCTAACATCCAGAGCCCAGAGGCCATGGCCTGCCGTCGGTCAGCTCGTCTCGCCGGCTTAAACAAGTGGACCTGCCCCGTGCACGCTTGTCGGCCCGTTCTCTTGCTCAGCCCAAATCGCGCGCCACGGCCCCTCGCCCCCTCCTCTCCTCCCCGTCGACGCAGCGCCGCACCGATCGGCGACTGAAACACAACACCTGCCTTCCTCCCGCCCGGCCGCCGCAGCCGAGCAGCCCCTCCACTTTCTCCATCTCCAGGCCGCTCATGCTCCACCGCCTCGCCCACTCCCGCGTGTGCCACTGCTTTATCCTCCCCACATCCCGCGCGCTCTCCAACGCTCCCGCTCCCACTCCACCCGCTGCGGCGCCGCTCTCGGCCGCGGACCTCGAGCAACTCCTCCGCCGCTGTCACTACTCTGCCTCCACCCACCGCTTCCACTCCCTCCTCCCCCTCCTCACGCACCCCTCCGTCCTCCTCTCCTCCGCGCTCCACCTAAGCCGCCGCTCGCACCCATCCCTCCCCACCCCGCCCCACCCCCCACCAATCACCATTGCCGCCGCCGCCGCCGCGTTCTCATCCCCATCGTCCCACCTCCGCCTCCTCCTCCCGTCCCGCCTCAAGGGTCAGCCGCTCCCCGTCCCCACTTTCCCGCTCCGCCTCGCTTTGCGCTGCGCCGCCTCCGTCCTCGACGCCGTGTTCGCCCCGCGTGCGGCCACCTTCGCTTACCGCGGCCGCCACGCAGCCGTCAGATACCTCAAGTCCATTCCCAGCGCGTCCTGGTTCTTCCGCGTCGCCATCCCGCGCCAGCCCTTCTCCCCCCACCACGTTCGCCGTCTGCTCGGTGCTATCTCCAGTAAGGTCGATGATCCCGGTTTCCTGGATTTCCTGAACGAGCTGTTCGTGTCTGATGCAGTCGCGTTTGAGCTCGGTGGCTGCGAGCTCGGACGCGGGCTGCCACAGGAATCAGAGCTCACTGGCACGCTAGTGAACATATTCTTCAACCTTGTGGATGGAGAGATAATGGCCATCCGTGAGGAAGTGCACAAAAAGCATCCTAGAATGAAGGATGACAGCGTTCGGCATACACCTGTGAGAGTGTATGCAATTCGGTATCTAGATGATATTCTGGTTGTGACGTCTGGGTCAAAGATGCTCACAATTGAGATCAGGGACAGGATAATTGCAGCCTTGGAGAGGGATTTGGAGGTGAAGGTGGACAGGTTGGGGAGCTCAATCCACAGTGCTGTATCAGAGAAGATTGAGTTCCTGGGGATAGAATTCCAAGCTGTGCCACCGTCAGTCTTGCACCCACCCATGTCAGAGAAAGCGAAGAGGGCAAGGAAGAAGTATCTGAAGATGAAGGCTGAAAAGGCACAGGAGCTGAAAAATGCACGGGAGACGAGGCGGAAGAAGCTTGGCTTGAAGATACTGAACCACTTATTCAAGAGGATGAGGAGGGGTGAGGAGTTTGAATTCGATTTCCGGATCGAGAAAGAGGTGCAGCAAGTGTTTAGGGACTGGGCAGAGGAGACAGTGGCCGAATACTTCGAATCGCATGAGCATTGCCAATATTGGCACCGACTGCTCACGTCAGGTGACTTCTTGTCATTGAATAGGGTGAGAGATCAATTGCCACCTGCCTTGGTGGACTCATATGATAAATTACAAGAGACAGTTGACAAGTTTTTGATGCCCATGAGAGGCCATGACATGACAGAAGAAGAGGAGAGGCTAGCTGAGGAGGAAGAAGAGAAACAATATGAGAAGAGGACTGTTGAGGACTTGACAGAGCTTAAGATGAGGGCCAATGTGCCGATAGATCTTGTAAGGAAGGCGGTAAAGCTTGCTGGATTCACAAATTCCATGGGCCGGCCACGTCCAATTAAGCTACTTCTCTGTTTGGATGATGCAGATATCATCAAATGGTATGCTGGCGTTGGAAGGAGGTGGCTAGATTTCTTCTGCTGTTGTCATAACTTCAAGATGGTCAAGACTGTTGTCACTTACCACTTGAGGTTCTCCTGCTTCTTGACATTAGCAGAGAAGCACGAGTGCACTAAGAGGCAAGCGATTAGCCATTTCACAAAGGATTTGAAGGTAGCAAATGATGTTGGAATGCCAGAAGTGCACTTCCCAACAGAACGTGAGATCAGAATGATTGGTGATAAAAACTTGTCTGACCCAAAGCCTGTGGATGGTGCCTTGACGATGATATTGGTGAGATTAGCAGTTGATGGCACCTCCTATCCATGTCTAGCACATTTTTGTGCAAAAACAGAAACTGTGCTTTACAGAATACGTTTGCTGCAAAATCGCCTAAATGTTGATCCGTTGAATGAAAAGAAATGGGTCCATGGATTAGGTGGCATTCATGAAAGTTTGAACAAGAAATGTCTCCCCTTGTGCTCTATGCATGCAAGTGATCTCTTTCTTGGCAAGATCACTCTTCAAGATATTGACTGTACTCAATTTGTTGACGTGGAATGAGAAAAAAACTGTATTTGTGCAATACTTCTTGCAGATCATAGCTCATGCATTACTGCAGGTTGTGCCCAGTGCATTGGATATTATTTCCTTTTTAGTTTTTTTTTGGACTTAATGCTTCATCATGTGTGTTTCGATACAATGTAGAAGAAACACACATAGGGTTGTCAAAAACCTTCATTACTAATTGCAAGACTGCATGCAGTGTGGGACTTCAGGCAAACTATGTACATATCATGATATCAATAATACTCAAGCTCAGGTAATTCTTCCATTTGACTGCGTACATATATTCCAAATTACTCTGCTCGTTCTTAAATTATTTATGTATTTATATATGTTTCAAAAGCAAATGAAATTAAGTGATATGTCAAGTAGCCTATTCTTTGATTGTTGTTTCTTCTTCACTCTAAATCATTTAGTCAATTCTGCTGCTTACTTATGAATCAAATACTTGTTAACTGTAAAAAACTGGACGCCTTCTGAATCTCTTTGTGGGCTAAATTGTTTCATCTCCTCCTTTGATGCTCTTTTTGTCAGAATAATGTAATTTACCTTAGTGCCACTACAACTGGTTTCTAAATCTTCTGTACAGTGACTGTACAGATACATTTTTTTTCAAAAAACAAAGTTCTCAGCTCTTTAATTTTTTAAAAGGAAAATCAACCACCTTTTGGTAATCGGTCAAGGGTAAGTTTTCCCCAAAACAAGATTTTTGGTCTCCGGATTTGAAATTTGCCTTTTGTTTCCTGTGTGACTATTTTTTTTTTTTTTTAAAATCAGGAGTATACTCTATAATAATACTACCTCCGTGCTAAAATGTAGGCCGTTTTAAGTTTGTCCTAAGTCAAACCTCTCTAACAGTCTAACTCTGACCAATTGTATAGAAAAATATATCAGCATCGACAACACAAAATAAATGCTCTATCAATTTGTGTGTTGCTCTGTGAGCAACTTAGAGAATTTTCTTTTTCTTTTTCTGGTCATTTGAAATCTGAAGTCCACTTAGTCTTCTAAGAATTGTTTGTGCAGCTTTCCTGTAATTTGGCAATATGCTTTTTTTTTCATTTCAATGAGATTGTTGATGCATTTGAATTCTGGTAAGCTATATTGTTGTAGGTAATTGTTTTGCCTCTACTATTAGCATTAGCAATAGGCTCTCAAGTTTATAATTACAATGAACTTACTTACCAGACAACTTCAATCTTTTAGAAATATTTCATTCACAACTGCAGGGTCTATCTCTATCTGCCTGGCTGACTTACCAATTGCTAAATATCATAGCAGCAACTTTTTTTTTCTGTTATCTGTATAATGAACACCTTTAAAATTGGTACCTACATTAGCACCAAGCAGATTGATCTTAGCAGTATGATGATCATACTAGTATGTAGTTTGAAAGAAACTTGCTATCTTCACTATTGGATTCGATGTTCCCATTATCAACTTTTCAATCATGTTGAAATTATTCATGTGGCAGGGCCTGTCTGCTTGTCTCCTTGACTGATTGTGTAGCCTAGAACTTCTTGACATTGACATTTTTCTAAATTTTGGATAAGCATTGAATGGAATTTTTCAATGGAAATACCGGATATAAAAAGTGTCCAAATTATGGTTGAATAGTTTATCTGGCATTCTGGGTGCGGAGCAGATTGTAGTTAGTTCATGGGATTGTCGTACAGCTCATGCATAGGATAAATATGAAACAATAATAACTTGTGCACTTGTTAGTTTTGAACTTTTAATATCATAAGGAATCCTATGATACCAACTGAGCTTATTTTTATAGTGAAGATGCATCATCATGCCCAACTGCCGTAGTCCATAGTCAAAGTGGCTCCTGCTTCTCTCACATGGCTATGGGTTTGTACTTTGTATGCTGAACTGAAGTTATTTGCGATGATTTGTCTTGTCTAAACTATTATGTGCTCTTCTTGTAGCTTTCCAAGTGCATTCCATTATCACGCGGCAGAAGTTGCTAACTGCCATATCAGCCATATGCTGATATGCAATGTGCCGTGTCCTGCATGTGGCACCTAAACAGACTGTTTTTGTTTGCAGTGCTGCATCATCGATTGGCAACAGGATATACTGCTCCGCTAAGAGACTTCTGATACTCCTCTTTTTAGACACATGAGAAAGATGATCGGGTCCATGGAATTGAGAACAGCATATTCATTTGTGCCTCTAGGCAGCAGCCAAGATTACATGATTGCTATCTTATGTGCAGGGCACCTTGGTCCACCAGAGTGACAGTTCCCCATGCCATCCACGAGGACAGCGGGGGAAATCTGGTGGTTGCCATAGTGCAGCTGCGGCCTTGTTTAGTTCCGGAAAGTGAAAAGTTTTCGGTACTGTAGCACTTTCGTTTGTTTGTAATAAATATTATCTAATTATGGACTAACTAGGATCAAAAGATTTGTCTCGTGATTTACAGCTAAACTGTATAATTAGTTTTTGTTTTTGTCTATATTTAATATTTCATGCATGTGCCACAAGATTCGATGTGACGGGAAATCTTGAAAACTTTTTGGTTTTCAGGGTGAAGTAAACAAGGCCTGCGTCGTCACTTCAAATCCACAGCAACTCTGAGCCGCAGTATAATGTATGCACGTTGTGACTGCAAGTTGGAAAGATCACCATCTGCAGCAAAGATTGCTAATTTGGACAATTACCAGTTACTACCAATAATATGGGCAATAATTGATGGCCCCAATTCTGGCATGTCATCTTCACATCGGATACGAGGGTGAAGTTTTGTGGGCCGTCTGCCTGTGCATCCTGCCGGTGCCAGCATCGGTATGGGCATGAACAGCAGCACTCCAGTTCCAGAAACCCCATCCATTCTTCAACTGCATCGAAGTCAACTGTTCACAGCAAGTGTGAAAAAAAAGGTACATTTGCATAATCTTCCGCAATAATTGAGTTCTAATCTAGTACATATTTTCACAATGTCATTGGACTAATTAGAAAACTAATTGCACAGCTTGAGACTAATTTGCAAGATGAATCTATTAAACCTAATTAGTCCATGATTTGACAATGCAGTGCTACCGTAAACATGTGCTATTCATGGATTAATTAGGCTTCATCTTGCTAATTAGTCTACTCCTGTGCATTTAGTTTTATAATTAACTCATGTCTAGTCTTTCTAATTACTAAACTTTAACCTGTGGAAAAGCGAATCTTATCCCTTGCCATGTTCTTTCCACAGCCAGTTGCTGACTGTACACGCCGGTCTGTCTATCGGCCCTGCACGGCACGCATCTTGCAGTTTTGTTTTCATTGACGAAGGCCGAGAACTCAGAGAAACTGTGTGGGCGCGCGACGTTTCACACCGCGGGCATCGGAAGACGGTGCCGGGACGAGTAAAAGAATGCCCCCACTTGCCAAAGGCGGCTTCGATACATGATCAGGATCCCGGGACGATTCGGGTGGAGCACGTGGAGCTCGTCGCATGCCCCCACGCGCGGTACAGCCTGACTGCCTGAGCCTCAGCCCCATCCCTCCATCCATCCATCCATCCGAAGCCCCCGGAGGACCTCCCAACAACCAAGAAACATGTCAGTATGTCACGCCTTTCCAGTTTCCAAATCCGCAACTGGAGGAGCTACGAAATGGCAGGACGAAAACGTCGCTGTTGCCGCGGATTCTTATCGGTTCAGTTTTGTAGACGGGGCTTTTCTTTTTTGAAACTGAATCCACAGTCCTTTAATCCTGCATGGACACATATGGTTTTGACGTTTCGTTTACACGCTTAGAGCACTTTTGCGACATTTTACGCCAAAAGAGTGGGCTTCGCTTTGTGCTATATCGTGGTTTGCCAGCTACATGTCACGTGGAAACTAGCCGTAGTCGTAATTGTAACGCCTGAGTCCTGACAGCCACGTAGAAGATCCTTGCCAGAATGAAGTGCGAAATTTTTTACCTAGAACAAAAATGCAGTGTGAAAATGAAAAACAGGTCAAGAAAACTTGCATATTGCTTTGGAAAGAGTCATGTGAAACACACTCTATAAAAGAGTAGGAGTAGGTCAAGTTATACACTCAGGCCTTGTTTAGATGCAAATTTTTTTAGGATTTGGATACTGTAGCACTTTCGTTTGTATTTATCAATTATTATCCAACCATAAACTAATTAGGTTCAAAAGATTTGTCTCGTAAATTACAAGCAAACTGTGTAATTACTTATTCTTTTTATCTATATTTAATGTTTCATAAATGTATACAAAAATTTAATGTAAAAGAGAATCTTATAAATTTTTGAAATTTTGAAGCCATCTAAACAAGGCTTCAACAATGTACCAAATCAGAGGCCAAATGGTTAAAGGAAACTTGTAAATTCCAGGCCATATAAAAAACGCTCTATTGGCAAGGGGCCCAAGTGAGTCTTCTCTGGGACTCTGGGAGAGATCGGCTCCAGTCTGAGATAGGCAACAAAGGCAGCGGCGGGCTCCTCGCGAGCCTGCGACGGCGGGCCTCAACCACGGCGAGGCTGGGCGGTCGGCCCCGGAGGCCAGCCGAGCCGTGCGCCGGCGGCTCCGGGGGCAGCGGTGAAGCGCGGCATCCGGCAGGCAGGCGGCGCTTGAAGCAGCAGCAGCGGCAGATCGGGACGCGCGTCATGGCGTGGTGGCGCGCGAGGGTGGTCGCGCCCGTGCGCCGCGCCTGGCTCGCCGTCGCCGCCGCGCGCGCGCGCGTCCGCAAGGGCGGTAAGTAAAGCTGACCGTGCTCTCTACCTCTAGCTCCTCCTCAGCACCTCTGCTCTGCACGGCAGCGTAATCGTGTTCGTTCGAGAGCAAAAAATCTTAGAATCGAAGCAGCAATCGAGGAGTAGTTCATGGCATGAATCTCTTGCGCGAACACAAGCCACGCACATTTAGGATTTGCACAATGCCATCAAAATGTTGGAGCTCTTTTCGTCGAATTGATGTATGTTTGAA
>Ga0182004_10000915_pt1 | contig 20110 bp, 15 predicted proteins | sample Sormic07211540_1_FD_120479 | JGI IMG/M metagenome (GOLD analysis project Ga0182004, IMG submission 120479) | Endophyte microbial communities from Sorghum bicolor roots, Mead, Nebraska, USA - 072115-40_1 MetaG | ecosystem: Host-associated > Plants > Roots > Unclassified | place: USA: Nebraska...
CGTGTCAGGCTATTTCTCCAGCTCTTTTATATTTGTATACTTTGTGTCAGACTTTTTTTTGTGTTGGATTGGGCCACGAGTCAAAAAAACATGTCCCAATCCAAATCCAATCCTCTGACAGATCATGTTAGGTTATATTAGTCTTTTGTCAGATGGCCCATAAACATGTCTAATAGGAAAAAAAAACCTCTAACTAGGTTTTTGCTGATGTGCGAATGCTTAGGTTTGTGGGTTTATGGACATAAAGCCAAAAAAAAACCCATATGGAATGGTTAGTAGATTAGTGGGTGATGTGGCCTCCCTTAGGCTGATCCACGAGGAACGGCTTACGTCCTATGGAATTCTTTTTTATTTGATTCCTCCTGTAACTCTGTTTCATCATTGCAGTTGAAGTTGAAATCGAATTCCACACCCCGTTTGGCCCGGCTCAAAACCACGAGAGATCCAACGGCCCACAAAGCAAAGCGGAGCTACCGACGGTTCGGATGGGCTAAAACCAGCCAGCGAGCCCGTCCCACCTTTCTTCTCTCGCAAGTAGATCTCGCGTTAACCTCTCCCGAGTCGCTTGTCCCCCTCCCAAGTTCTCACAAACGCAAACCCCAATCTCGCCGTCACCGCCCCCAATCCACCCCATCTCGCCGCCGCCGCCGCGATGTCTCGCCGCTATGACAGCCGCACGACGATCTTCTCGCCGGAGGGGCGTCTCTACCAGGTGGAGTACGCGATGGAGGCGATCGGCAACGCCGGGTCGGCCCTCGGGATCCTGGCGGCCGACGGCGTGGTCCTGGTCGGCGAGAAGAAGGTGACCTCCAAGCTCCTCCAGACCTCCCGCTCCGCCGAGAAGATGTACAAGATCGACTCCCACCTGGCGTGCGCCGTGGCCGGGATCATGTCCGACGCCAACATCCTCATCAACACCGCCCGCCTCCACGCCCAGCGCTACGCGCTCTCCTACCAGGAGCCCATCCCCGTGGAGCAGCTCGTCCAGTCCCTCTGCGACACCAAGCAGGGCTACACCCAGTTCGGTGGCCTCCGCCCCTTCGGGGTCTCCTTCCTGTTCGCCGGGTGGGACAAGCACCACGGCTTCCAGCTCTACATGAGCGACCCATCTGGCAACTATGGCGGGTGGAAGGCCGCTGCTGTTGGGGCCAATAGCCAGGCAGCGCAGTCCATGCTCAAGCAGGACTACAAGGACGGCTTGACCCGCGAGGAGGCCGTCGCCCTTGCGCTCAAGGTCCTCAGCAAGACCATGGACTCCACCAGCTTGACTGCCGAGAAGCTGGAGCTGGCCGAGGTGTTTCTGCAGCCTGGCACCGGGGATGTACAGTACCAGGTGTGCTCTCCTGAGGCGCTGGGGAAGCTGCTTGCAAAGTCTGGCCTGACACAGCCAACACCCGACGCATAATGTTCTGGTTTGCTGTGGCTTGTGATGCCTACTACTGCTCTTAGACATGGTTTAAGCAGTTATGCTTCTGTTGTGTGAACCTAAATATTCGATGATTATGTGGTCTAAAATTTTATGTTGAGCATCCTTGATCTGTTAATGTTTCATCTGTAACAGTGGATTGCCTTGAACTGGTTGCAAATTGTTGATTTCGATCTGCTCTACTTGGTTATTATCGCGATTAGGGAGCATGTGATTCAACGGAACAGGGAAAATTAGGTTCAGATCTGTGACAGTTTAAGGCATCTGGATGATACCGACTGTGCTTTGAAACATGGCAAAAATTTGGAGTGCTTATGTGCTCCAGTAACTATGACATTTTAGGCCTCTAGATGATGGTACTGCTTTCATCAATTGTGCTTAGTAAACTAGGCAAAATAGCAGTAGGGTATTCTATGTCTTTCAGATTATCTTTATGCTTCTGCTTTGCTTGAGTTGTTGTTTATCATTAGGACTTATGGGTGGCAGAGGGCAGTGGGATGACTTATGGGTGACACAGGGCAGTGGGATGAAAATGTTAAGAACCATTTTTATGACCAGACCATGACAATACAATGCATCAGGATCATATATAACTGTAAAGCCAAAAAAAAAGAATCTTCGTATCACTGTTTTTGTCAAACGTGCTTAAAAACAGCTAATTTTTTTGTGGTGTTCTGTCTGATTCAGAATACCTGTATGGTTTGATGCCAACCATATGTTGAGTATTCAGTGTTATTATTTAGGAGAGGTTCCAGTTATAGTTTTCTCACGACAAGACGGTAACTTTTCTGGTTCGGTTGCAGCATTGTCTCGACAACATTTTTTTATGATTAGCCACTCATTACATCATGACCCAAGCTTTTGATTCCCTCTTGAAAGATTATTTTGTACCTTGATTGACTAGAATTATTTGGTTGATAATTCATATCAATTGGTTATATCAAGTATCATCAGGACTCAGTGTTGGTGTAATGGTGTGATGCATCTCAGTCAGTGCTAGTGATCTGCCTGACCACTTCTTTAACCTTAGGCAACTTGAAATTCTGGTGCTACCACAATTTATTATTGCAGATTTCATCCAGTTTCTTGTTGCATAGTGTTTATTGCTTATCACTTGGCACTTGATGCCATCAGAGTATGGTGACTCCAATTTTTTGGCATATAAGTAAAATTCTATTCTCCTTGTCTAACTAGTTATATTCTTGCTTAAGGTACTCCCTCCGTTCCAAATTTAAGTCATTTTAGCTTTTCTAAATACAATTTTATGTATCTAGACAAATGTATATCTAGGTGCTATAAGTAAAAGCTATGTATCTAGAAAAGCCAAAACGACTTACAATTTAAAACGGATGGAGTACCAACTACCAAATTGCAACAGTTAAGAGGTAAAATTGCATGTCTTTGGTCACAGGAACGGATAAATTTTGCTTCAGTTTTGTTGTGTTCTTAATTTCCATCTTGTAGCTTTGGTATTTTTTTTCCTCTTTTGGAAACCTGATATATGTGTATGCTTCATGATCGAATCATTTACTGTTTTCCAGCTGGATTTGTGATGTATCTGCAAGCTGTTGTGTTACTTGACTCTTTGCTTATCAATGTATTTCATATTTCCTAGTAGACAAGAAAATGCTTATACGGTCGTGATCCATGAATAAGATTACCGAAAATGGTATTATTCCATTGAGTTTTTGTCGCAAGCCATGTGCTGACTAGTCATAAACTCACATAAGTCGGGTGATGACCTGTTTTGTTTACTTGGAACTGAACTCGACAAACTATAGTGGGAAAAAAAATACATCTTTAGTCCACAGCTTTGATTGGATGGGATCCAAGGAGGGGACATTTTGTGTGGAACTATTGAAATCAAATCACTTGTTGCTGTTACTCAGGCAGTTTATTTTGTGGAACTACTGAATTCAATCACTTACCGTTACTCAAGACAGTTTGTAGGTCTATCCCGTTGTGGCCTCTAGCCTCTTCCGCAGTTGAAAAAAACACCGTTACTCAGTTTGTGTTAGGTCTATCCCGTTGTGGCCTCTTGCACAATGCATACTTTTGCTTGTTTATCCCGTTGTGGCCTTTCGCAGTTTGTGCAGAGGTTCAAGGTAGAACTGCAACATAGAACGCTCCAGCGGCCGTTTGCACAATGCATACTTTTGCTTGTTTATAAAGGAACTTATGAAGAATTCCATGCAAAACAAATACAGTGGACGCACAGATTCCTAGGAGGTTCGATCAGCAAATATACAACACATGTAAAAGCAAATAAAAAGCAAATAGGCAACACTTTTAAAATGTGAAGCTTCGGGCGCACGGAAGTTAAATCCTCCCGACAACAAGAATACTACACTGAGAAACTGGATTAGTTTGATCAAAGAAATTTGCATATTATATTAGTAGTAGAATGTCAGATAATTTCCTGGGTTACAATCATCGTGAAACCAAACTGGAGACCTAAAATCAGACTCGGCGCACAACAAAGGCCACTGTACATCCATGTCATCTTGGCTACGCTTGCAACTAACCTCAGCACACGAAACACCCACACGCACAGACAAAAAACATGGGCCCATTCGCATGCCATGGAAATTGAAGAATCGGCTATATACATACATCAGACGTACTCGATCCTCATGCCATTGGACGCTTCACAAGCGAAACCCATTTCCACCAAAGGTAGACAACAGATGAAGAGATCACCGCTGCAGCTATGCAAAGTGCAGCAATGCCCGCAACTACTCCTCTTCGCTTCTCATCCTGTCGTGCAGAATCAGAACTTGGTGCTCGTGGGGGACTGATCGTCGGGTCTTGGGAACGGGTAACTGTGAAATTAAGCATTTCCTAGTCAGCTAATGGTTTCATATTATGTGAAACATATGATGAGACCAACAGATGCTAGGGACATGTTCTGAAGCTACCTTTAATTGCTGACACCAGTGGCCCATAAGCTCCTTTATATGGGATACAGCAGGTGCCGCGTCCACTCCAATACAGATGTATTTCCAATATAGAGTTGTTAACAGACACTTCCTGGGTTATGTTGGTGCCTTTTCTGGAACCCCCAGCTTCCTTAGTAATGTCAAAATCCTTCCTGATATTTTGATTCTGAAATTAATTGATCAAATAAACATATGCTTTGTTTACTGGATATGCAAAAATCATTTTTCTCGCTAGGGATATATCACACCTGAATATCAATGTCAAATAAGCGCCTTCCAGGTCCATCAGTTATGACTATCTCTGCAAAGAAGAGTTTGACTGTATATTTCCCGTTAGCCAAACCTACGACATAGTACCGCAACGAGCTTGTTGACGTTCTTGCTGTTTTGTAGAGTTCTGGCATGTCTGAATCCAAAATATTGTCTATATTTACGATACCGGCAGATTTATTGAATGGATCAGAACCCACGTGACTGGTTACCCAATGACTGGTGGTGTTAACATAGAAGCCTGCTCCTCCAAGATCAGTTAGGTCTTCCGAGAACACAGTTGGCATTTGATCTGAATAATCAATTTGCTTGCCACCACAGTTTATGGCGAAAATTGTATGATCTGCTCCTGCTGTATTATCAATTGATGATGTAAAGACTAAAAGTTGCACAAAATATGTTAAATACTATGACTGAAAAAAATCTGAGTACAGCATTACAAGCAGCAGTGTCTGATACGTCATAACCGCGTAGATCAACATCATAATGGACAAATTTACACTTTCTTAGCTGCATGCCATAAATGTCAGTTTTCTTCTTTTGGCACAAGTTTGCCTCAGTTGCAACAATCAATTTCTTCACCACGAAAAGTGTGGCATCTAGTGGCATGCCGAATCTCGAAACCTAGCTAGAGTTCTGTCGCTCGCTGGGTGAGGAACTCCTCTATTGGTCCTTGGCAGGGGCACGAAGTATCAATAACCTCCTTGCCCAAGGGATGAATGAGAGTTAATTTTTTGGTCAAGGTCGCCTTCTTTGTATGTCAAGGACTAGTCTGTTTATTTTTGGACATAGTGGTGTGAGTGGGTGTGCCTTGTATGGGTTCTTATCCCATTTTTTCTTAATATAATGATACGCAGCTCTCCTGCGTGTTTGAGGAAAAAAAGTGGCCTTGGAAATTTGGGAACACAGGACTCGTATTTTTAATGTGTAAATTCAAGTGTCGTATCAGTGTTGTAGACCGTGGCAAATCAGAGTATCTCGTGGTGCTCGGCTGAGCATTAGGGCTTCAAGAGTTTCTGGTCAGGTCGCTAATCATGGACAGGTGATTCCTGTTCTCAGGTTTGATCAGGTCGCCTCTAGTTGTTAGCAGGCTGAAACCTGTTTTTCGTATTCAAAGTATGTTGGGGGCCTGTTGTTGGTGTGTGCACCTTCAATGTGCTGGGGTTGGGGGTCAGGAATTCACTCCTTTTTGTTTCCCGTTTGGATCCATGAATTGAAACCAATATCTAGAAAGTGCTTCTCAATTCGTCTCCTGTTCGTTATTAGATTATTTTCCAATTCCTTTAAATTCCTGGAAACCAAACAGGGGCTGAAATGGTACACAGCTCCCCTACGTGTTCAAGAAAAAAAAGCATGGCATAAAACACTTCCTTAAGGCTAGTTATGTAACACTTGGCATGATCCAAACAGGCTCAGCAACACTCCATAAAACTTGCTGCAAATTTGCTCTGTGCATCTTTAATCTTTTGTTGAGTATAAGAACCACATTGATTTAGAATTGTAATTTGGATTATCTGGTCAAGAGTTTGAAAATGCACCTAACCAAGTCACCTTCTTTCATTTACTTCCATCATTCAAAAAATCATGCACACCTTGTATGAAGCCCGTTAAAAAAATACTGCCTATCATATATATTTGGATCTTAACAAAGATAATTAAATACCATTGTCAAAGTTTGAGAATGAATAAGGGCAGGGTGCATTAATCCTCTAAAAGAAACTCAAGTGCAGAAGTAAAATCAACAGTTTGAATATTCAAAGGCAATGTAAAGCAGCCATCATCTCTCTTACTCCCCTCCAGTCACCTTCTCTTCCAGATGCTAGTACCCATAATTCCCCCTCTGCCCCCACGATCCTAATCTTGAGCTACTGCCCTTCACCTGTAAATTCCCCTCCACATCAACTGCCTCGTGCAGCTGTCCTCAAGGATCTACCGGCATTGCAGGCTGATGCCATGTTTCATTGCTACCAAGCTCGGCACCACCCAAACTAGCGAACCTGTGTAGCACAGAGCTCAATTTCCAAGCATGATCTGTGGACACCTCGCATCCCATGGAATCCACAATGCGTATCAAGTAAGAAAATTTGGAACTGATAGAAGGGGGAGAGGCTATCCTCTCTGCATTCATCTAGTAAGATGATAAGAATTCTGCCATATGGTAATCATGAAGGGTCACAACAGCTCCACCATAGTTGAGCTGACCTGCATATCCACCAATAAATGTGGCCTGCTGAACCATTAACACCACGCATGCAGCTGAACCACCACGATTGCAAGCCTGCAAGATGCGCCACTGCATCATCTACTTCACCTATGCTGACACCAAGGGCAAATGCGGGGCCACTCTTCAGATAAGATCTTGCCACCTCTGGCACGCTACCAGAATCCGGGGCAGATTTCACCAGATTCGAACCCTTCAACCTCTGTCCCAGACCTTTGTCACCAAATTTCTGGGTCGATAGGACGCAGTATGCTACTAGAGAAATGTTTTGACAAGATGGAGACGAGACAGTTCCTGCCTTCTTGGAATAGGAACAGCATTCCTGCGACAACAAACGAAGCAAAGAAATTGTCCAGGCCTTGTGCACGCATGTGGAATAGCCCAATTGCAAGGTAAGGATGTGCACGGTGATGGAGCACAGGCAGCAGGAAGGAGGGTGTGGAAGCTTGGATTGATGGAGGAACTAGGGGTGTTGGGGCAGGCTGACGTGGGAAGTATGGGAAAGCGCTGGCCACATGGTGAGACCTTGAGAGAGGGAGGGAGGCAGCTAATGTGGACTTAACATTAACCTTTGACATGTGGCCATGTGGGGTTGCAACCTCGGCAAGTAGAAGAACAATGATCAACCGGGTAGTTCAGTTCCTTAGTTGGTGTCAGGTTATGCAACCTTGTTCAAGTCCGAAAAGTTGATTTTAAATCCTGTGGTACAGTGCTAGATGAGCAAGAACCGGAAACTAAGAGGTAGTAGAGTAGTAATCTGGAATAGTTGATGTTATGTTTGCAAATCAGGTTCAAAATAGTGCTACTGAGGCAATTTGGCCTTCTGAGTGAAGTATTTGGGTTGGGGTCTTTGGATGTTGATAACAGAAAAAGACGGTGATGAAATATTTCCTAACATCAGACCTTTGCGATGGCATTTTGAGGTAGATCTCAGCAAACTCGATGGCCATTGCAGATGATATGTAAAAGGTTTCATCATGGAATTTTTAACATAATATCTAATTCTGATGCTACGTATATGAGCACTAGCAATCCAATAATCATAAGTGGCCAAAGATCAAAAGTACAGATTTGTGTAGAACTTACTAGTTACACTGCTTCTGTTGCATCCTTTCATGCGAAGGCAGTTGAGGATAGTAAGAATATCACTGCATGGTAATACAGCAAAGTGAGAAATATGCAGCATATTACTTTCAGTTTCAAAATAATGCAGTGATAAATCTACTCCCTCTTCCAATTTCCAAATTAAAACTCACTTTAGCTTTGTCATGAGTCAAACTTTACTTTGACCAAGTTTTTAGAAAAATGCATGTTTAAATAAATGCATGTCAGAGCATATTTCATGTAGAATTTAATGAAACTATTTTGATGTAGCAGATGGTGGTGTATTTTCGTATAACTTGGTCAGCGTTAGAGAAGTTTGACTTAGGACAGAACTCAGTGACCTCTCTTGGAATTTGGAATGGAGGGAGCACTTCCTATCATTAGGCCAATTTCAAGACTTTTAAACTTTATAGAGGTAGCAAAGCCACCGTGATGATAGAAATTCATTTACCATATCGTTCTTGTCGAGAATTTACTATACACTCCAAACATTCTACTGGATCAATCAATTCGCTCAGCAAAAAATTGTTCTCTAAAATGCAAAGAAAGGCCAAATTGTTGGCAAATCTTCTACCGCAATGTAAGCCAGTAGATCAATGAAGAAAAATTTGCAATATCATTGTTAATCTCTTTGATGGTCCTTCAATTCTCCCACAATTTAGGTATTTATTTGGAAGTGCATGAAGAGAATAGAGAAGCTACATGGAACATGTGATTGTGCTGGTTCAGTTTTCTTACTAACAAAAGAAGGAGCATAGTGAACAGCAGGTTAATATTAAAAAAGGGAATGGCTTTTGCACTACTATGAAAAGTCTCTTTAAAAGCAGATATTTAACTTTCTTCACCCTTGAAAAAACAGGAGCACAGATCCTGTAGTGAATGCTATCAAGATTTCAAAACTTCATATACTACTTTAGGAAAATCATATGGCGCCGCGAACTGATCATAGATAAGTTGGTTGGGTTCTTTGTGCTGGAACTTGCCCACCTGGCCTCAAGTCCTCAACTTGGCACGGATGCTCACATTTGCTAGATTAATTCTAGAAATTTAACAACAGTATGTTTTTAGTGGTAGGCGATGTCCCCGTCGACAACGAGGCGCATGTGACTTCATGAAACTCAAGATATGTCGGCTCAGTCCTTCGGAGGTGCTCATAGGGATAGGATTTGCATACATGTGTTTATAGGGGTGAGTGTGCGTGCGTGTTGTGGGCGTCTATATTATATTGTGTAATTCTCAAAAAAAAAAATATGGCACCCTCGTTCTAAAATACCATGTTGCAATGTTTCAAAAATCATATATGTAGTACACCAAAAGTTAAGTGTAGCCGCAAGAATTTGGTTTGAAATTCATCTTTGATGCTGAGATTAAAAAAACACAAGTATCCCTGTCAGCACATGATGAACAGTTCCATGCTGACTGCTTGTCTATTTTGTTTCTTGGCATCTAGGATGAATTTCAAACTGAATTGTTGTGGCTATACTCAACTTACATGATTTTTGTGATGATTTTTGAAACATTGCAACATGGTATTTTAGCTAACGATGGCGCCAGCCCTCCTGGGCACCAAATCTGCACTCACTACTTTAAGTCTTTAACAAACAATAACAACTAAAAATTTTACACCAAAATATTATCAAATAACTCATGATGGTTATTTAAATGTTTGTTACCTGTTGACTGTTCCACTGGCATCAACTGAAGTTCCGATATAATTTCTATACAGGACATGTTTGCAAAACAATAGGTAAGATTGCTACATAATCAGTCTAATATGTAATATCTGAAAATAATGATTGATATACTGAGGAAAAAAAGAAAGAAAATTTACATGGGCCACTTCTGACCAGTAAGGGCAGTAGGAAGGGATCCGTTAACAAAACGATTGTATGAAACATCCCTGAGTGTTTATTCCAAAACAGAGAAGAGTAAGATATGCGTAAGATCAGTCTCCGCTGGACAAAAGATCATTCAGAAACAGGAAAATTGTAAATACATGTTTTACTTAAGAGAGGGTTCGAAGCAGATCCTGAAGAATTGCAAAAATATAACAAGACACCAGAGAGGGAAAACCGAGTAGAAATGTGACACCAGTCCCACTTCAGCCCCAATGTGTGCAAGTTCCTATCTTCACTATATGCCTAGACCTCAACTGTTTTAAGAAGTTATTCTAACTAGACTCAGTTCGAGATTTGATCTGATTAAAGTAAAGAATTTAGGACGTACAACTTGGCACTACCTATGGCCCACAGATTACATGTTTTTCAAGAACATGCATTGTTGCATGTTTCATTAAGAGGGGTTAGACCAAGCTTACAAGTTACAACATGCTACAAAAAGCAAAAGAAAAGGAGTACAGACAAGCAGAAACAGGGTAAAGGAAACGCACCCTACTAACACTACAAACTACAGCGACTAGCCGGATGGTTGCCTATAGCAACAGTGTGGCGCCACAAGAAGGGTAACTGGAATGGAGAGGAGATCAAAATCAAGTTAAGCTAATGTGTTTCATCTGTTAACAGAAGCTTACTAACAACCATCTCCTCGGATCTGCTTTAATCTCCTCCACAAGCTGTATCGACTAAAGCGAGACTTCCCGAAAGACCCATGCATTGTCAAAGGTGGTTTTACCAGGCGGATTTAACATTTGTAATATTCATCAACCAGTGCAAACACTTTAGGCAGAAAAGAAGAGGAGCAATAACAACTTACAAAGAAACATTTTGTTGAACAATTTCAGGAGGCAGACGTTCACTGAAGCTGTTTTCACCTATATATCTAATGAGTAAAACTTCATTAGCAAACTGGGAAACTCAAGTATCATGGGGAATTGAAGTCATATATGACAAGATTACGTATGAAGTGTTAACACATCATCTGCAGATAGCATAGGCATACATTCTTGATTCTGAGTTCGATGCTAGAGAATATTGCGCAAAGCTGCCTATACATATTTGCATCAATACCTCAAGACCTCCTGCTAAATTTCAAGATAAAGCTTGAAATGCTGTCTATTACCTCTATTTTTGAATTATTTATGCAAGAACATCTCTAATTTTCAGATTACATGCATGAACTGAAGCTCTTTAAACTACAAAGGTTAGGGGAACGACAATGGTGAGCCGTGTGGGTGTACACCTCCACCACCAACGTTTGAGTCCTTTTCAACTCAAATGGGTGCCTATTTCTTTTTATTTACAATGCCTGATAGTTCCTCCTAGGGTGGTCAAATTTCTTAAACTACAAGATTAACATATTTTTTAAAGTGAAGACGACTTCCCATATGTAAAAAATCTAAAACTAGGAAATGGCTATGTTCACATTTCATATCTATTTCAATAACCAGGCAAAGTGACAGGCAATAATATATCTAGTACTGGAGGAGATTTTAGTTGGTAAATGTTCAGGACCCTTCTCCTGCCAACTATCTTGGGGAAACAACATAATGAAATAGGAGACAGTAGTTTAAATGCCTACCTAGACTATTTGGATTCCAAACCTCAGGCTATAGAGATAAACAGAAATATGCAGTAGAACTCGAAAGCCAAAGCTGCTGAATTAAATGGTTATACACTTAGATTCTTAAATTTTACAGCAACCAGTACCAAGCTTATGTTAGGCAAAAGTTCCACCCCTAATTCTGTTTCTTAAAGAAGGTGTCATATTAACATATCAACACTTATATCACTCAAGGATTCAAACTCCATCTTACATGAAGCTTGAGTCCTTATATGGAAGCAATAGTCTTAAAGAGCCTGATAAATTGTTCGACGTCAAATCCCTGCAGATGATGTAAACTGCCTTTCAGAATCATGGCAAAACAAATGTAAAAAGACTGAAATGTTTACTTAACAGTATGGACGACACTTTTTCCATAGTAAGGAAAGTAAATTAGTGTGTAACACGATAAAATGTCAGTGCCTAGATGGCATATGAAATATTTTACAGCCACCAGTGTCTTCATGAAAAGAGAACTTAAAATTGAAGTAATATTCAGGAACATCCAAGATCTGGCTAACCTAGCTATTAGCAGTAGAAGCTATTGGAAAGGGTATGCATAAAACCTGTTTATATAATTTATGATTTATCTTTTCAAGCTGATGCTATATTGGGTTTAGAAGCTATTGTAGATAGAAATAATATAAAGACAAACTAAAAAAGTACTCAAACTGCAAAAACATTAAGAATATCAGTCCTATTACAAGCCAGTGTTAATGATATGGATTGGGTTTAGAAGGTGAACATCCATCAGAGAGGAGCCCGATGGCGACAGTTTGGTGGTAGAAAGCATTATTGAAAGAAGTTGCTAGAGAAAGAAGGGAACACAATGAAGGGGAAGCACTAAGCTGAGGGAACACATGAGGGATGAGAGGGAACTTTACTTTGATTATTCATTGCTAGCTAAGTCCCAAAGAGATACGTGGTTGCCAGTTGCCACTTAAATAGGCTGCACCCTTGAGAATCAACTAACAAACTCTTATCTCTATAAGCCATTACAAGATAACGAGCAGCTAACCAGTCCTGCATGCACACTAACAAAACTAACAACTTAAAGCTCCTGCTAACACGCAAGTAGCTAAATAGTTCAATCCTAGAACAAACAACAGGTGCAGCTTGTGCCTCTTTGCTTTAAAGCCCTGCCAGGCAGCAAGAAGCCCAGGCAGCAATCTCCACCCCAGGCTCACAAAATCCAATGCCTGGGAATGCATGGAGAGCCACGCAAAGTTGCCTGGGTTCGAAGCAAACAGGCCGCGCCTGTGCTGATGCCTAGCCATGCGGTGCTGTGCAAGCCCAAAGCTCATACCACTACACCACTTATATTATTTAGCATAACAAAATAAACTCATTCTATTCAATCAGAAGTTTTAGAAACTCACAGGTATTTCAGCTTGGGCAAGTTTGGAGTATTGGGCAGTTGGCCTGTGAGCCCACACTTCCTTAGAGATCTGCATAATAAAAAGAAAGCATCCAGTAGCTGCATTAATCACTACTATTCTATAATTCATTAAGAGTATAGTGAAACTTGACATACAATGTTGAAAGGTTTGCCCACTCTCCTATGACATCAAAATAAGAATGGTTGCCACCAAGATCACCAAGCATCCTGAAAGGAAATCCAGATCAAAGATGGCGGTGTATGCTACATATTGCTATTACAATAATATTGGTGGCTTCTATTTCTACCAAACAATAATGATGTTTTTTCTTCAATAACAGATAAGAATTTCTCCAGATCAGATGACTAACTTCTAAATACACTGACTCCAATGTTTACCACAGCAATGAAATTCAAAATAAATGGAGGGGGTGTTATTTAACAGAAGTAACCATTACAGTGACTTACAGGACTTCTAGATTGGTCAAATTTGAGATTTTTTTTGGGATAGGTCCTTGAAGTTTTGTCCCATATATACGCCTAGCAAGATCACAGCATTAGATCTCAAAGATTGGAAAGGAAGGAGCTGTTCCTAACAACAACAAACCAAGTGGTTATGCGTACAAATCTGTGAGACTGGTTAAGTTCTGAATAAATTCTGGAATAAGCCCTTCGACGTTATTATCAAATATCCACCTGCATAATCAACCAAAAGATTAGTTATTCTTTCTTCAAATTGGCTAACATAGAAGGTTACTGAGTATATAGAAAACAAAGGGATAAGGCGCACTTACAGGGACTTCAGATTTCTTAAAAGTGACGATTCATGAGGAAAAGATCCACTGAGATTGTTATTGTTGAAGTGCCTAGCTATATGGAGAGCATTCAATCAGCTATGACTCTATAAAAAGATCAAATATCTTTGCTAACAAATAATTTTGAAATTAAGAAGGCTTGAGTGCTAGCCTAGAAGGGTTAAGTCTTCTCATAACATATACAATTTATACGTAAGCATCCACTATTGCATCACAGTTCAAAGACTAGTTACTTGAATTACACCAGCTAAACTACTACAGCTACAATCTGATCATGGGATATTATAGCCAGGTCAAGGATGTAGGATATTATTTTATTTGAAATTTGCTAAGCTAATATCACGAACTCTCACTCTAACTTGAGATAGACAACAACAATAAAGCCCTCTTAATCCCAAGCAAGTTGAGCTAGGCTAGGCTAGATTTGAGATAGAGAAAGCAGAATAAGCATACATTTCTTAGATAAAGAATCACTTATTGTATTCAGCTTATCAGCTATATATCATGTCTGCAGCTGTTATAGATTGCATGGTAGGGATGTAGTGTTGTAATATTGTGGCCCAATCAAGTAGGAAAACTTGAATCATTCTGTTAGCAGTAGGTTAAATTAATAGCATTCAGCAAGATGGACCATCAGTACATACATTCTGGAAATAATACAGCAACAAATGCTCAATGAAGAGCTAAGGCAATAACATGTACATGCTTATATTTAGGGAGCAAGTATGGTTATCACCATGTTTCCAGTTTGGAAAGATTGCCAACTTCTGGGGGTATTGAACCATTCAAGTTGTTATTACTTAGATCCCTACAAAATGAAATAGGAGGCGACTTACTATGATATTGAATTTCTATTCTCACCAGAGAATGCATAGAACCATATTGACAATCAAAGGTAAGGGTAAAAAACAGGGTGATAATAAAGCTGGTAGAGCTTAAAAATGGTAGCCTTCAATCCAAAACAAGTGTTATAATTGAAAGTGCATTTGATCAGCAAATACTTGTCAGTTTGGTTGTCCGAGCCACTCCGAGGCAACACTTTCCACAAAATAGCCCTACTCATTGCTTCTCAGTAGAATGGCAATGGTGTTATACTGCTGGAGAATCTATGGTACAACTCTTAGGAGCAAAGTATGTTGCTCCAATAGAGCTAAAATGACAACTAAAATAGTATAGGAGGTAGTCATGGTAGGCAAGCTTTCTGTCATGTATACTAACAGTTTAGTAGGATGAGATCAGGTAGTTTTTCAATTAGATGCTATGTATTACATGGATATCTGAGATATCAAAATACTAAAAAGTACCAAAGCTAACAATGACCATAGGTACATTCATGTCTAATATATTCCTCTGGGCAGTAGAACACTGGATGTTAGCATAAGTATACAAGTCCATATTTGCATGAAAGTCTTAGTTCTAGGCCTACTCTTTTTAAGTAAACTCGGACATATTCTGAAGTAGTTTGTTGTGGTGCAACGACAAGTTTCAGAGAGAGTAGTCATTAGTCATTGCTTAAAAAACCATTTTAATCTAACATCAAGCTCCCTAAAGCAATTGCAATTGTACAGCATGAACCATCGATTCAAAAACTCACAGGGAGATGAGCTCCGTCAAATTGAAGAGAGCCAGCGGGATCTCCGTGATATTCCTGTACCCAGTCACATTCCTGCACCATCCGGAGATTCCAGACCCACGCATCAATCCCAGTCCCAGGTACACGTAGGCATCAGCATCAAATGGGAGAAAGAGAGAAGACGACGCACAGGCCCGTGATTCGGCACCAGCTGGGGCAATTGCAGTCGATAGACGCGTTTGTTTCGAAGGATCCGGACCAGACGCGCTTCATGCACGGATTCTCCGCCGCCGCCTCCCCCTCCAGTCGCCACTGCCGGAACACAGCGTGCAGGGCCTCCGCTGCAGGAAAGCGAGATCCACGAGTTACTAGCTGCCAACTTCCTCGTCGCCATTACACAGCTTCAGACACCACAGAAGGAGCGAGAAATGGATACCATCGGAGGGATCGGTGGGCGGGAAGGGCTGTTGGCCCTGCGCCGCGTCCAGGGTGAGGAGCGCGAGGACGAGGAGAAAGACGGCGACGAGAGCGGGAGCGGAACGAGCCATGGGGGCCGGCGTGAGGCGCGGCGGCCGCGGGCGGGAGTTGACTTGTGCGCGCAGGAGGAGGTGGAGGGGTGGTGGGAGGAGCACAGCATTGGGTTGCTGCTGCTAGTACTTGGAGGGCTGGGTGTCTGTGCCTCTCGGCTTTGACCGCGTGATCATGTGCGCCCGCGGAGACGAGGTCGTGAGGGTGCAGGTGGAGTTGACGCGACCGCGTCGGGGAGCGGGAGGCCGGAGGATCCGGTCGGCGGCGGGAGACGCGGCGGGGCGGCGGCGCCGGTTTCGAAGTTTTGGACGATGCGAAATGGCAGAGGGATGGGCTGTGGCCTGTGGGGAAGGAAGAGGCTGGCGATGGTGATGAACGAAATTCATCTGAACCATGTGTAATTTGCAAAAAAAAATAGATTTTTTTAATTTATAAAATAATTTTTTTAAACCTATTTAGTCCATAATTACAAACGAATCGCCGTACAAAAGGATAGAGGACTCCATGATCTTTCGGAAAAAAAAAAGTCAGGGGCTGTATCAGGGTGTTTAAGGGACAGTTTGGTTGAGTGCGATAAGTTTACTGTTGGATATATGCATGAAGTATTAAATATAAACTATTTAAAAAACTAAAAACACAACTAGAAAGCAATTTGCGAAACGAATCCTAATTAGTCCATAATTGAACACTAATTGCCAAATAAAACAAAAATGCTACAGTATTTGTTAAACTTTAACAACTCAAATCAACACACCCTCTTAGTTCCCATAAAATGCAAAATGTCAACTATTTTAGAATGATGGAATGCAAAACGACAAAATTTTTAGGATGTTTAGCTCCATCTCAAATGCAGATTTTGTTGCCCTCATAAGAGCCTCTTGAGGCTCTTTTGGGAGCCCAAAATCCAAAATGTAGAATAACCATCTTTTTGCTAAAATTTTTTATGGTGTTTAGTTCCATTATATAAAATGATAAACCAAAATCTATTTTTTGAATAGAAGGGGAACTAAACACCTCTTAGTTTCCAAAATTTTTGCAAAGTTTTCAAGATTCTCCGTTACACCAAATCTTGCGGCACATGCATGAAGCATTAAATATAGATAAAATAACTAATTGCATATTTTTGCCTGAAATTTGTGAGACGAATATTTTGAGCCTAGCTAATCTATGATTGGACAATGATTATCAAATACAAACGAACCAAAACCAAAAAAAGTTACCAACTAAACAGCCCCTTACTTAGAGCCTGCTTGTTTTGTGACCAAATTTACCGTACCAAAGATTTAGTAAGTGCTGTAAAAGCTAGGCAAAAAAATTTGGCATAGATTTGGCAAACCAAATGGAAGAGGTTGGCAAGTTTTAATAGCAAATCAAATAACAGCCGCAATCATAGCTTGTCGAATCTTTGGTTGGCGTATTTTAAAAGCGAATCAGACCCTTAAATTTCAACCCTTGTGTCAGAAACTTACCATCCTAGCACTTCTTTTCTTAACAAAAACATGTCATTTCACCGATCAATTACTGTTGCCTGATTTTATTTTAAGAGAAAAATACTGTAAAATGTCTGGCTTCAAATTTTCAAGCACCGGATACCACTTCGTTATAAAACATTTGGCACTTGACCTTTTGCCCCTATAAAAATACTATACAGATGTCACAGAAACACTTACAAAAATTTGATAAGGACACAACCTTGATTGACATACTGCCAAATCGGCATACGGCAGTAGTTTTTGATGTGCCGATTCAGTGTTTCTCTTTGAATGCGAATTGCAACATTATACCTTGTATGTTAAATCGAGTGCAAAGTTTTACATGCATGCAAGATCATTTGGATTACTAAAAAAACAAGTTGCAAAATCTTTACAAGATGCCATGCTGTCCGATGGACCTATGTTGATGTCTTTAGTTGAGAATACTCGTGTAGTTTGGCTTCTTGTCTATTTTTCATGTTTTGCCATTGTAGTAGTGGACATTATATTAGCACATTATTTTGACGTGGTCAGACACATACTTGTACCAACCGAGAAGTTAACAGGCACATGTTTTTCCAGACTTATGTCGAACATGGGTGCTTTGAAGCTTTGTGTCATCGAAAACAAAGGAACGTTCTCGTACAGCATGTTACACCAGGGACACTATAGATCAAGGACTCACAGCACTTTTACAAAGCTCAGATGAGTTACATAGTTACGATGGCAACCACACGAGGCTTGTGATCTGTTCATAATGTTTTATGCTATGTTCTTCTTTGCATTTCCCATTTCAGGGAAAATGGAAGGGGAAGTTTTGTACAGCTTGAAATGTTCATAACCCTCCTGGTATCTCCTTCAAAATAACATGGAATCACAACTGCTTCTTAGCCAGCTTTCTGTTCTGCTCTAGATAAGGGTAAGCTCTCTGATACTGTAATATAGCCCAAACAAGGTGCCTGAAAGAGAACTCGGGCCACAGAGGATCTGGATTCTGCAGGTGACTAAACGTTGTCTGCCACAGGAGGAAATTGCTCAGTCGAGTCTCGCCTGAAGTTCGGATGACGATATCAGGATCTGGGCAGCCAGCGCTATACATGTGGCGATCCAAATCCGCCACTGAAATCTCTGAATGCACACCGTTATTTGCAGCGTGACCATTACACTCGCCAGCATGTTCACTCTGCAACAGTTCCCTCCTTTCTGCACAGACTTCACTGACAGCATTTACAATCTCAGAAGTTGAGTTGTATGGCATGCAGACAGAAAAGACCAGCCCTGTGTTCCCAGCTGTGCTCGCCATCAGCTTCTCAGCCGCCAACCTCACTGGTTCACATAACAAGTCCAAGTTGCCCCAAAAGTTGATCTTACAGTTAATCTTGTTGATTACACTTCGGTTCTCGAATAGTTCATTGATTTTTTCCTCCATTAACTGCATCAAGGCTTCCACCTCACTTGGGTCCCTTTTAAAATTGTCAATGCTGAATGCGTAAACAGTGATGTACTTCACATCCATTTCATAGCAGTACAGCAGACTTGCAATAAGAGCAGAGAAACCCATCCTGTGACCAGCTCCTTGTTGCATGCTTCTGAATTTAGCATATCGACGATTACCATCCATAATAAATGCAATGTGCTTTGGCATTGGGCCATATGAAAGGATAGCTATGAGGCACTTGTGTAGGAAATTCTGAAGGCTTGAAAGAACACCACTTGTAATCATCTCATTAGGCTTCTCTGTCTTCAGATCCTAGACCAAAGCAAATAAATAAAAAATGAGTAGAGCCATGCATGTTGTAAGAATATTTGTCCATGTCAGCATAACAAAAAGGTTGTAGCTCTTTGAGGATTTTTACAAGGCTAACTGATATTATCTAAATGATTTATCAAGAAATTATGCCGCTGCAAATATAAAGCTTACCACAGAAGGTGAGGGAGAGATAAGTGACCCCGCCATTGCAATGATGAGGGAATACGCAACCAATTACCAAAGCTGCAAACAGGAGAACACCTGATTAAAGAAAAAGGTGAATGATCTCCAACAGGATAAAGTACACTTAAAAAGAAATGGAAGCAAACAACATTTGACATTAGAAAGAACATGGTGTAAGGGTAAAGGGTTTCACAAGCAGGCTGCACAACGCAGTAATGAGCTCAGGCCGCATCATCTTGGGCCATGAATGGTGAGATCCACTGATTACTAGGTGACTGGAGTGCATGGTTTTCCTTGGTGCAAATGATGAGAACCACTGGGGTTTCAGATCTACCAGCATCCAAGGGTCAGATTTGAGCATCTGCAAGCGTCAATTTCCAGTTGTGGATGCACACGATGGGAGAAAAGGGTGAAAAGGACAGAACTTCAGTAAAGGTCAGTGTTTCCGCTTGCTGATGCAAAAGCGACTTAGGAACAATAACTTTCTCGTTTATCTAAGCTCATGTAGGTTGGTCTCAAATTCCTAGTGCTCTTGTAGGTGTCAATTTCCTAGTGCTCTTGTAGGACAAGCTCGCATGAACGGTGCCCACAGCAACTGCAAATCCTAGCTACGAGCTTCTAAACAGGAATCAACATACCATTAAGCAACTAAAGAGGATTTTCTTCTCCACCTGAACTCTAATGACCAGCAAGGCAGTAAACAGTGCCGGCCGCTCAAAAATGTTACAGGTCACAGATGCATGGGTTTAACGGGGAAAAGGGAATTACAAAAAGTGGATTACATATTGGAAACCATAGCTAAACACCAAGCAAAAACTACGAGAGCGGGCTGCCTACTACCCAGTGTCTTCCCCCCCCCCCCCCCCCCCCCCCCCCCCCCCACCCAAAAACCAACCCCAAACCTACCCCCCCCCCCCCCGCCGGACACAGAGCGACCCCACACAAAAAAACAA
>Ga0182004_10000916_pt1 | contig 20098 bp, 15 predicted proteins | sample Sormic07211540_1_FD_120479 | JGI IMG/M metagenome (GOLD analysis project Ga0182004, IMG submission 120479) | Endophyte microbial communities from Sorghum bicolor roots, Mead, Nebraska, USA - 072115-40_1 MetaG | ecosystem: Host-associated > Plants > Roots > Unclassified | place: USA: Nebraska...
AAGAGACCTAGCGGCATCTCTTCCTGATTTTAGGTATGGCATGGATTCTTCCTCCTCTCATTGCTCTGCTCATCTCAGCAACAAACAAGTGCCCTGGCATTGTGAAATCCCCCATCTTTTTTTGTTATTTAGCCAGCCCTCGATTGTGTGTTATGTGAAATCCTCCATACTTTTTTTGTTATTTAGCCAGCCCCCGGTTGTGCGTTATGATAGATCGAATAGGCTCGATTTTGTCTGTGTTGCTCATACCGGAGTCCTATTTGTTTACTCACCTAACCGTTGTTAACGAGGAAGTAATATCTTTGACGACATATGGCGTAAATAAGATTGAGTCGGTGAGATGGGTCTTAGGTTAAGAGGAGTCTTATATCTTATATGTATAAGATCTTAGATAATGGAGGGCTCATATAGCACGTCGCTTAGATCGAACGGTTATTATGTAAGGAAGAGCCCTCTTTGAAAAACTCGCTCTTTTATAGTGTGATATATATAAGAAAATATTAATATTTATAGCGCATAATTAATATTATTAGATAAATCATTGAATATATTTTTGTAATATAAATATATTTAGAAATACAAATAATGTTAATTTTTTAATAAATCTAGTCAAACTTAAGAAAAATTTGACCGGAGCCTTATAATGATTAGAGATTGGTGCAAAAGAAGGAGGCGCTTTTGAGTTAGCTATCCTGTACTCGAACTTTATATTCTGTCCATTTTAAATTATAAGTTATTTTATTTTTTCTAAATATGTAATTTTTACTATGCATCCAGACGTGATGTCTAAATGTATAGTATAAATAAATTATGTGTATTTTGAAGAGCTAAAACAGTTTACACTTTGGAATGGATGCAGTTAGTTTGGATAAGCAGCTTTGCCGCTTTAATTTGTGACTTCGACATATTATATCATGTTCTTTGGATCGGAACTCGGAAGTCACGTGATAATACTCAATTATTTTTTTTACTAGCGCTCAGAATCAATTTTTGAGTTGATGCCTTGATGGTGATTTTTTACTTTCGGTATCTGGTATGAAGGGCAACTAAAAATAGGCTATCTCCATTTGTTGTTTTAGTGTCAGTGCTGGTTTTTTTACTAGCCAACGAAACTTGTTTTTTTTTACTATCAAGGCCTTGTTTAGTTCACCCCAAAAATCAAAAAAATTTTAAAATTCTCCGTCGCATCGAATCTTGCGACACATGCATGAAGCATTAAATATAGACGAAAACAAAAACTAATTATACAGTTTATCTGTAAATCACGAGACAAATCTTTTAACTCTAGTTAGTCTATGATTGGACAATATTTGTCACAAACAAACGAAAGTGCTACAGTAGCAAAATCCAAAAAAATTTCGCATCTAAACAAGGGCCTTGTTTAGTTCCATAAAATTGTGCAAAATGAATACTGTAGCATTTTGTTTGTATTTGACAAATATTATCTAATCATAAACCAACTAGGCTCAAAAGAGAGTAGACAAGCGAACGAAACTTTTTTTTTACTAGCGCTCAGAATCAATTTTGTTATTTTAGTGTCAGTGCTGGCACGGCACTATGGTGCCACCGTGCTCATTGGCACGGCACGGCGCCAGGATGTCAGCATGGTGACACTAGCAGGCACGGCACGATAGGTTCCATGTCATCATAGTGTCATGCCTGGCCGTGCCAGTGCTAGTGTCGTGCTGGGCGGCCCGTTTGGCCATCTATAGTTGATGGTGATTTTTGACTATCGGTACCGGTATGAAGGGCAACTAAAAATAGGTTATCTCCATTTGCAGTATGAGAGAGGAGGTGGTGAGACCATACCTTGTCAGGGTGGCAGATGATGTTCACCAAGCATAGTTCGCTGAAGCACGTGAGGAGGAGATGGAGGCAACCGCACAGTTGTTCTATGACATGATGGACATTGTACTAGGCAAAGTTGGAAAAATGAACGACAAACCTCAGTTTTCAGCTTTGTCGAGTGCTGCAGACTGGGCACTCGGCAACGTTTTTAAAAAAATCAGCTTTGCCAAGTGTCGTGGCCCAGGGCACTCGGCAATGTTGTTTTTTAAAAAAACGGTTTTTACCAAGTGTCATAGCCTAGGGCACTTGGCAACGTTTTTTAAAAAAAAAAATCAGCTTTGCCGAGTGTCGTGGCTAGGGCACTCGGCAAAGAATATTATTAAAAAAATTATACTTTGTCGAGTGTCATGTCAACGGGCACTCGATAAAAATTTAAAAAAAATAAAACTCTTTGTCGAGTGTCTGGTCAAGTGACACTCGATAAAGCTTCAAGTAACGGCTGAGGCATCGTGACAGTTTTTTTGTTTGCAGAGTGTTGGGTGATATTCGGCAAAGCCGCCTTTGTCCATCAATTTTTTTCGAGTGTTCTTTATCGAGTGCGGCACTCGGCAAAACCTTTGCCGAGTGCAAATTGAGCTTTGGGAGATGAAATCTTTTTTCCTCCTCATACTATTTAAGAGTTGACAAACAATAAAATTTGGAAACGAATTTTGCCAAACAGTTAGTGCTAGAAGCCGAAACTGGGCTCCTGAGACTCCCTACATGTTTACCCCTGCATGTTGACCAAGGGCAAGGGAACACGTGACAACCCTCCTCTCTACTTCTTCTTGCTTCCCAAAATAACTGTCGTTTTTTTCTTTCCAAGAAACAACTTTGACTAAATATATATTAAAAAAATATTAATATTTATGGTACAAGTATCATTAGAATGATCTTTGAATCTAGGTTTTTAATAAATTTATTTGAAGATACAAATGTTGTACGTATTTTCTATAAATTTAATCAAACTTGCGACACAAAAATCCAAAACGACAGTTGTTCTAACTTTTGTTGACTTTTTTAATCCTGAGGCTCTAAACTATGAGTCTGAATATCTCTAGCTATTCTCAAACTTCATTTCGTAGTCGAATATTTTGGAAAATTAACCTTAGAGTTTCCAAGTAGTTCCACTCGTGAGCTCAAAAGTTTAAACTGCAAATAAGAACTTTGATTAAACTCCAGCACGCCTTTGCTTCGATTCGATGGCAGTGGTTGCTCTGATAATGGGTCTGGCGGTCTCCGGCGTGGGCATGACGATGCGATCTCTCGGTTGGAGGTGGAGCAGGAGGATTTGCAGGCGCAGTTGGCAATTGGCATGGGCGCAGGTAATCAGTGCACTGGCCGACTCGCGCCAGCCAACTGACGCCACCCAGCTGCTGAGTGCTGACGGCGCCTTGCGCATGCGCACGGACTCCGTTGCTGATTCGTTTCCCTCTTCCCCACCCCAGCTGGCCGGTGGCCGCTGGCGTGTCAGTTGGTTGTCGCCGTTCGGAAAAGGCGGCGGCTGCGGCGTGATATCAGCCAGCGGCACTCACGGGGAGCGGTGGCCACCCATATCCATCACTGATCACTCGCTGACTGCTGCTGCGCCCACGTACGCCTCGCGCCCGTGCTCCGTGCCTCCGTCGTCGTCACCGCCATTCGCCGCCGATCCGGCCATGGGGTGGGCGTTGGCTCTGCACGGCGGCGCCGGGGACGTGCCGCGCACGCTGCCGCCCGAGAGCAGGGAGCCGCGCCTCGCCACGCTCCGCCGCTGCCTCGACATCGGCACCGCCGCGCTCCGGGAGGGCCGCACCGCGCTCGACGTCGTCGAGCTCGTCGTACATACGCACCGCCCTACTCCTACTCGTCTCTTCTCCGATCCCTCTCTGCCTGTCTGGTGCCGGGCAGCCCCGGGCGATTCATTCTTGATCCCATACATGACATGGCCAGGTGAGGGAGCTGGAGGACTGCCCGCACTTCAACGCCGGCCGGGGCTCCGTGCTCACCTCCGACGGCACCGTCGAGATGGAGGCCTGCGTCATGGAGGGCGCCACCCTGCGCTGCGGCGCCGTCTCCGGCCTCTCCACCGTCACCAACGCCGTCTCCCTCGCCAGGCTCGTCATGGAGAAGACGCCGCACATCTACCTCGCCTTCGACGGCGCCGAGGCCTTCGCCAGGGAACAGGTTTCCAACTCCTATTCACTTCCACTGCTCCATCCAATACAGTTGATGTTTGTATAATAATCCAATGCAGAAATCGACCTTCCACAAAAAGAAACTACAGAAATCAGAGTCGGTGCCTAATCCTGTTTTCCGCTTCGTTTCGTTTCGTTTCATTTCTGTTCTGTCAAACATTAGGTGTCCTTGTTGTGGCATGAATTCAGGACCCAGAGAAAGAACAGTAAAAATGAGGAGAAAAGATTAGACTTTTGATATCAGATTTACCAATACCGCTGATACCTCTATCTTCTAACGACAGATGATGACGACATGTCATCTAGTATATTCCTGATAAGGAGAGATTGGAGAGCTCTACTACTTGTTTACAGATTATACACGCTTCTGATCTGATTGGTTTAGTGGTCACTTGTCAGGGAGTGGAGACTAAGGATCCAAGCCACTTCATCACGGACCACAACATCGAGCGGCTGAGACAGGCGAAAGAGGCCAACAGGGTGCAGGTAACGTCAGAGATTTTTCTGTCCCCTTGTTCAGTTTTGGCGTGGCACATTCAGGATCTTGCATGATTCGATATCCTGTTAACCCCCGTTGCAAGCGAATGAGGGGGCTCGCATAGTTTTATTTTTGGCGAAATAATTGATTCACATCTCATCTTGAACATGACTGTATTTGCAAATCACGGACAAACCTATGGCCCATACATTGTGTGTTTGCAGCAAAGACAAGCATACATATGTAGCTTCAGTTTTTTTGTCACCACTGGCACTGTAAAAGATACACATAGGTATTACTGTCGATTTACTCTGACTGGCTGACATAGTTCATCCTCAAGAATCTGTAGTATGGTTTGAGTATAATTTGATTTATTCATCACACTTCAAGGATTGGTTTTATGCGGCTGGACTTTTCTTCTTGTCAGATCGACTACACCCAGCCAGCAGCAGGCCAAAAATCCCAGGCCCCGGCGGACGACAACAGCCAGACCGGCACGGTGGGGTGCGTGGCCGTGGACGCCGCGGGCAACCTCGCGACGGCGACGTCCACGGGCGGGCTGGTGAACAAGATGCCCGGCCGGATCGGCGACACGCCCCTGGTGGGCGCCGGCACCTACGCCAACGCGCTCTGCGCGGTGTCCGCCACGGGCAAGGGCGAGGAGATCATCCGCCGCACGGTGGCGCGCGACGTCGCGGCGCTCATGGAGCTCGGGGACGCCCTCCCGCTGCGCGACGCCGCGGCACGCGTCGTGGCCGGGGCGGCACGCGGCGCCGTGGGGCTCGTGGTCGTGTCGCGCCAGGGCGACGTCGCCATGGTCCACAACACCACCGCCATGTTCAGGGCGTGCGCCACCGAGGCCGGCCACACCGAGGTCGGCATCTGGACGGACGCCGACGCCGACGCCGATGGAGAGACTGTCAGCGTCGCGCTCTAGGTATTCGATCCCCGTGTAGGCGTATTCTATTGTTCGCGTTCCATTATTGCCACTTGTCCGCGGGCAAAAAAAACTTGTTCTCGATCGGTTAATGTCACCGTGCTTCTGCTTTGTTTGTTTGGAAAACTTGATTTGGTTTGGATGGGAGGAAAACTGTGAAACGATTCTTATGTGAAACATTATCGAGCGTTCTCAACAGTACCACATATTTTGAATGTTCATATCCCTCCTGATCCGTGAACAGAGTGAGATGACAAAAATGCATGTTTAGGACTCCAAAAAAATTGTGCTTCGCATATTTAGAACTCCAAAGATTGTATCAGTTTGAACTGTTTGATGTGGGTATTAATCTAGATCTAAAAGGTTTATGAGTCTAATCATGTTAAGATTGGTAATAACACGCATGTTCTGATCTTTAAACATAGTTATCGGCTCTTTATTATCTATTTTAACCTTCTATCTTAGTTGATCAGCTGATAACGCTGCACTTAATCGTCTTATTCATACTATTGCATCACTAGGGTATTGACTCTGTAGTCGATAGCCTTATACATCGGCTCTTTAGTCATACATTGGAACTACTTGGAATACTAATTATTTATCTTTTTGTCAATTGTATAGTCAAATTGAATGGCATGTCTGCTAATTGCATTGGAGTGAAGCAGATCTCCTAGGCTGGTCATGTGTCCTGCATGGTCAGATTTCTGCATCGACACATGTGGGGCCAGAGATGCCCAAGTGTGTATAGCTCACTTTTGTACATGTTGTGATTTGGCACCATGGCAGACTGTTTGGACATACACGAAACTGTCCATGTAAAATTGTTAAGTCTGTATCCATGTCCTCAAAGATTGTCCGGGTGTGAACCGAACTATCTGAGGGAACATGACAGTGACTAGAAAATGCAGTTCTGAGCATATGCATGTTCCACAAATGAAATTAATTTGCAAATGATGCTCACGATGTTGATGAAAATGCTCTAGCCACGCTCGGGTCATGACACCTGACTGGTTTTATGCACCTTCCTGCACATAAGTAGTCCTAACGACGCTCCGCTGGTGCTTCTACGTAGTGGAAGATTGGTTCGATTAACTATAATAGATAACGTTAGCAAATAAACACCAAAATGAGTGCATCAAGATTCGAACAATTTGAAGCTAGACACTATAAGAGAGCATGATTTTTGAAAAAATCTAAAATGGTTCCATAATTTTCCAAGTTAAAAAAATATATATGAATTTTTAAGGTTAAAACAGATTTTAGTATTTTAAATTGCATTTATTTTCCATATAATAGTATTTAGATAGTCTTGAAAATTTATTTATGATTTATTTATTTTTTTAAAAATATTTCTAGTCTGTTTACATCTCGAAACTTTTAGCTTAGGCCTTATTTAGTTTGTGAAATTTTTTGGTTTTGGTTACTGTAGCTTTTTTTTTTATAAATATTGTCCAATTATGGACCAACTAGGCTCAAAAGATTCGTCTTTGTAAATTACAAGTGAACTGTGCAATTAGGTTTTATTTTCGTCTATATTTAGGGGGTGTTTAGTTTCCATTTTTTCCAAAAAAATTGGGTTGTGGTCCATCATTTTGCAAAATAGAACTAAACAACATGTAATTTTTTTTGGCAAAAAGGTGGTTATTCTCCATTTTGGATTTTTGACTCAAGAGGCAAAAAAACCAAAAAAAAGCCCCAAGAGGCTCTCATGAGAGCAATAAATTCTACATTTTGGATGGAACTAAACATGACCTAGAAAATTTTGGCATTTTGCATTCCACCATTCCAAAATACTTGGCATTTGCATTTTGCATTTTTTTGGAACTAAACACCTCTTTAATGTTCTATTCAAAGATTTAATGCGACGAAAAATCTTTAAAAAAATTTAGTTTTTTGAGAAACTAAACAAGACCTTACTGGCCCAAATAGTTGAAGCCCAACCGTAAAACAGAACAGCCATGGCCCAAATATCTGAAGCCCATTCGCTTTCCTAACCCGCACTGTCCCTCCCCGAGCACCGACTCGCCTCCGCCTCCACGCCGTACCCGAAGTCCCAGGCCTACACGTCGACCGTCGCCCCTTGTCCACGCCGCTGCCGATCGCCGGCCACCTGCGAAACTGACATAGCTGGAGCGAAGATCATAAGGAAGGGGAGCAGACAACACCAGAAACTGCTTCAACCGAGCTGTGTAAGTTGTTTAATAACTTGAATCTTAGTAATCGAGTAGAGGTGGAGACAAGTAGATGCAGGCCATTGCTTTTGCACACCTGGGCCACTCCCCCATTCTTCATCCCACGGAGCAGTCTAAAACTGCGTCGTCCTCTGCGAGACGACAGCCGCCCGCACCTTGTTCCAGACTCTTAGTGTTAAAACGTTAACGTCGGAAACATTGCAGTTTGGAAGCAGCAAGTTATGATTTTCACTCGAGTTTGAGAATATCCTGCGTTAAAGTTTTGGAATTTGTGACTGTATCTCCCGGAATCCTAGTTGAATGTTTAAGTTATTGAAATTTATGAATAGAAAAAGTTGAAACACCAGTTCAAATCCTGGATGAAAGTTTCATCAAATCCTATTTGCCAAAGACTATCACAAAATGAAAACCGAGGCAACCCTTTTATTTCACCTTTCTGAGGTTGATTGGTGGGGCTGCTCACAGGACATGACTGAACAACACATAAAATGTAATTCAGTGATGCTTCAGTAGAAGAAGTGCGGTTCTCTAAAACTGTCACATAAAAATTGTTGCGTTCTCTTTAAGAGATGTGCTGTAGTTTCTAGTTTCATCAGATTTATTCTCTGTATAGATATGTGAGTGGTAATTCTCGTGGGATATATTGATGCTAGTTTATGTTCAGGGTGTTTTTGTTGTGCTTGCCTGCATTTGTGCGAATTGATTTGTTTGCCCTATTCCTCTTTTCTATCCAGGTAGGTGGCTCCCATCCTCGTGCGTCTCTGTTTGTTTGGAGCCAAGTGTCTAGAAAGATGGAATTCAACACCGAGAAGCTTCAAAATCTTCATATCATCTCCAATGAGGAGCTGGAGCCTGTTGTCGTCTTCAATACTGATGATGTCGATCCTGAGGATGACGAGGGCACAGAACCCCAAGTAACAGTTGGTTTCGTAGAGGAACCAGAGGGACCAAAGGACTCGCACTATCTTCTTCCACAACATTTTCCCAATAAAGCTGGCGGTACTCCGGTGTGACATTAGAATTGCTTTGTAATTGGACACTGATGCTGTTGAAAAATTTGTTTGTGTTGAAAGATTATGTTTCTGCTCATCAGGCCTGGCTTGATCCTGTGAATTTGCCATCTGGCAAGTCAAGCAGCTGTGACTTCTGTGGCAATCCACTGCGTTTTGTTCTCCAGGTTTGGTCTTGTTTCAGTTACAATAGTAGATGTACTGAATTGTTTATGTTCAGATTGGCAGCCAACTTGGTTGCTGATGTGCAGGTTTATGCACCAATTCGGTCAAAGGAAACTGCCTACCATCGCACATTGTTTGTGTTCATGTGCCCATCAATGGCATGCTTACTCCTGGACCAGCATGAACAGGAGAAAGACAGGACAGTAAATCCTAAAAGGAGGTAAATTTAATATATATTTCTCGACTTCTGGTGTTTGAACCTAAATTTTATATTTCTTATTTGGTCACATGGAGTAAATTGAATTGCAGTGTCAAGGTTTTCCGGTGCCAGCTGCCCAAGGACAATGCATTTTATCAACTTGAAGAACCTGAGGGGTGCGGTGAAACCTTCGAATCACAGTGTGAAGGAGGTAGTTTGCTGCTTCAGTTTTTTTTTTCTGTGCATTGTCTTCTCATTTAGTCACAGTATGTTTGTATAGCATCTATCATTTTGGGATGTAAAGGTAAGATTCCTCTTGTCAGTGTAGTGCATTACAGTTATATAGCTCTTGCATATATGGTTGTAAAATGGAGAAAGTATTCATGAGTTTTGTGCTACTGCCCACATGTTTCAGTGTACATGCTCAGCCCATGTCCTTGTTTTGAACTCTCTAATTTTGTTCCCTCAAAATTTTCCAGACAGCTGCTAAGATTAACCACATTTTCATATTTCTTTTAAGAAAACAAATTTGCTTGTTGATTGACTGAGAATTTCATTTATTTTTATTTGTGAAAAACAGATTAAAAGGACCCTCCTGCTAATATTCATAGATCGTATCATTCATAAAAGGATAGTCATGCGTTTTGCACACATGACGGAAAGTGTGACAATAATTTTCTAGTACCTTACTACTTTAGCGATTCCGTGTGTGCCAACATAACTCCTAAGTCGAATTAGTATTCTCGTAGTAAATTGTAAGCAATTGAATCATATCTTTTAAATGTTTATATTAGGAATGCGACCTCAACTATGCCATTGGTGTGGTATGTGGAAAGGTGAAAAATGGTGTGGCCGTTGTAGGAGAGCATACTATTGTTCCAAGAAGCATCAGGTATACACTAATCAGGCAATCACAGTGTTGTTCTAAACTGGTCTATTTACATCTCCTGGATAATTAGAAATCACTGTTTTGAGAATCACATAAATGTTCTTATTCAGGAACTGCATTGGCGCACTAGTCACAAGAGTGAATGCCCTCAAGTGCTTTGTTCACCCAATGCTTCTACTTCCATTCTGGCAGATGGTAGGAGAGGTAATTATATTTTGAATGTGCTTTTTTATTTCTTATAAAGGCCACATCTGGTTGCCTCATGAACTTCCTTTGTGTGCCAATATTTCCAGTATTTGCTGGCACTTCATGGCCTGAATATATAGTGGTCGATGTACCTGAAAAGGCACCCTGTTTCAATAATTTTGATGGCAATACGTCAGAATTGTCTGTGGTGCATGGGCAAAATAAATCAGATGACATGCTTTCATTGATGGACGAGTTTGAGGTTTTTGTTTTCCTGCTATGCGTTATAATATTTTATTTTATTTTTCTAAGTACCAGTGTTGTTCTTTTTATTTAATACAATTTATTTGTAGGCTGATGCCGACAACAGATGCTGGGCATCTTTTCTGGATCGTATCTCAAGGGACCCGGAACAAGTGTTGAGGTGGGTTTTGTGCCTTTTACTTGTGTTCTCGGTAGGCTAAATAAAGCAATACTGTATGAATTTGTTATATTCATCATTTTGATTTAGTCAAATTTAGTAGAGTTAGTCTACTGAGTTATTTAATATGATGAAGAGCCACATGCTTTCCAACTTATCTACAACCTTTTTTATATGCAATCACAAAACATGATCTCAGAATTTGAGCAAGGATTGACACACCAAGAGCTGTTTGTTATATGGTTCATCTGCCCCAGAGACTGATTTAGGGATGCTTTTCATCTTCATCGGATGCTTCCCAGATTCTGCTGCATCAAATTTTTTTATCTGATAAATGATAAATCTTAGTGGCTTGGACTCTGCAATGTGCATGGGTAGTATTCTGGCTGCCTGGTGTTGATGAGCAAGTCCACACTTTTACTCATACCTAAAGCATGCTCTATTTGATTTTCTGTAACTGCAGTCCTTGGATCTTCTTAGCTCTGTATTTTCACCTTGCCAAACTGCGCTTTTTATGAACTGCATCAGTCTTCTTTGTTGTGGAATATATGTTCTTTTGTGAAACCCTTATGATGTTTATTATGTCAATAGTACACTCCAGCTGTGTTCCTTCGGTGACTTTGAATGCTTAAATTTTTTCATAACTAGATTCTTAACTCAGTTCTGCTAGATTTCAGAAACTTGGCTCTGTATTCCTTATGGTTCTTACCTCTGCTTCGACTCAACTCAGCAACGTTAAATAGGGCTACCTATCAAGGGGTTATGAAACAACTATAGGATTTGTGGTTGCTGGTGTTGGCTTAATTCTCAACGTTGTTTATACATGTGTTGTTTCGCCTTCATGTCTACCGTGTTATCCTCTTCTCCATCAATCACACCTACATCGTCTTTACCACTTGATGCCAATGTTTTCAGGTCGGCTGGTCGAACCTGGTCGACCTGGGACTGACCAGACGATTAATTGTGATTAATCGTCGACCAGGTCGATTAATCGACCCTGGTCGTCCATCTAGTCGTCCATGTATATCAGGACATACACCTATATATATATACCTCTCTATATATATTATATTATACACAATAAAGGAAGCATCAAGACTGCATTAGTGTTTATTAACTGGTGACTTATGTATGGGAATTGTTTTCCTCTCTTTTCTGAAGCCTGGAATACCATAATTAGCAAGCAGCAACACTAATGCAGTCTTGATCTTGAGACACCTTAACAGCAGCACTGCTGCAATAGCAAATAACTAACATTTAGCAGACCATAGCAGCCACACAGCCAGCGTATTACATAACCAAAGTCTATGTCCTGGTTAAACAGGCCCAAAAACAGAGTAACCAAACTGGTCGTCCATATCCTGGTCGGACGACTAATCACGATTAGTCGTCGACTAATCAGACGACCAGCTTTCTGGTCGAGCTGGTTGAGTCGGACCTCTTAATTGAACACTTGGGACCGGCCAGGACGACTAATCACGAAAACATTGCTTGATGCTCTTGATTCTTGAACACTTCAATGCTACATTTTTTATGCTCTATTGAAATGAAATACTACATTTTAATGCTACACCTGTGGTTACTGAAATACTCATTTTACTCCAGCAGTTTCTGTAGCATTGTCAACATTTTGCATAAACTAGTTCTAGTTCTTTCGTTCTCTTCCATATTTACAGTACAAAAATAGTTATCTAGATTTCCTGTTCTCTACTCAAGAAAGTTTCACTCAGGAGCAGTAACAAGAGCAAAAAGGTCAAGCCTCAGTCTGACCTACTGGGCAACATTCTGCTCTCTCCTACTTGCCAAGCCTTTAAATTCCCTAGTCTTTCAACTATTGCTCAATTTTCTAATATGGGCACTGTTTTTCCTCAAATACCCATTGCTGAGATACAGAAACTGGCCATTGATTCCTGCTGCATTCCTCCTTCGGAGGTGCCAGCCGAAATGCTGCTTGCTCCCAGGTCTGAGGATGGTAGATCTGTCACTGATCACAATGAAAAGGCAGCCTTATTATTGGATGATTTCAGAAAGAGAATGGGAGTTTCTTCCAGCCCTATAATGTTGTATCAGCTTAATCAACTGGTGCAGGCTAGAGATAACCTTGATTCCCTCTCAAGGCCTTTCTCCACTCTAGACATCGATGAAGTCGTCAAACACATGCCCGCCCTGATGGCTTTAATGGTATCTTCCTGAAAAAATGCTGGGATATTATTAAGGAAGATATCTACACATTATGTTTTGATTTCTTCAACGGAACTTTAAACCTTGAAGCAATCAACAGTTCATACATCACTTTGATCCCCAAAGTGCACAATCCTACAAGTGTTAATGATTTCAGACCTACTTCTCTTTTGAACAGTGTCATCAAAATCATTACGAAGCTTCTTGCTAATCAACTGCAGGCCAAAATTATTCCTCTGATCCACACCAATCAATATGGCTTTATAAAAAGTAGGACAATACAGGACTGTTTAGCATGGGCTTATGAGTACATCTATTAGTGCCAGCACTCCGAAAGAGAACTTATCATCCTGAAACTAGATTTCGCAGAAGCCTTTGATACAATTGAACACAGAGAATCTTGCTGATGATGAGAAGTTTGGGGTTTTCTCAAAAAAGAGTTCTTCCAAATGATGCATCTTGCTAAGCTCCAATACTAAAGCCCCTTCTTTGTGGAGATATTCATCATAGCTGCTTGGCAAATTTGGAAACAAAGAAATAATTCCATCTTTGACAGAGGTCGTCCGTCTTTTGATTCCTGGAAAAGTTCCTTCTTAAGAGGCTAATCTTCAGGCACACGGATTTTGTGAGCAAAAGCGCCCAGAATAGATGCCTTAGTATAGTCTTTTTGTCTTGGGCTTGCTTTTTTTGGTGTTTCTTTTTGCCTCTCTTCTGAGGCTTCTTTGTACAGTGTTTGTTTTTGTTTAATATAATCTCTACAGTGGGGGCCTCCCCTGCTGTATTTTCTGCTAAAAAAACCATAATATCTGTTGTTTGCTATGCAGGTACAGTGGGGAGGCAAATGCAAAACCTCTTTGGGCCGTGTCATCTGGATCTCTGACTAATGATGCTGCTATCCCATTGTGCATCTACTGTAATGGTCCACTTTGCTATGAATTTCAGGTTGGACTGGTTCCATTTTCTAATATAACTGTTTTCAACCCAAGAAAAATTACTTCGTTGATATGCATGTCTTATGACCTGGCTTTTTTCGTGATGAATTATTATTTATATGCAAACTATGTGCTCCCTTCGTAACCCTACTAGTCGATAATTCTTGTTGTTTTTTCATGAAGCAACTGGCCCTTTAGTAATGCTACAGACATGAGACTACAGATATGGCATGCATTTGTGACAGTTTTTTTACAACTAGAGATATGGCATGCATTTGTGAATTTTCTGCTTTTGGTTGTATTTGTAGTATGGTGGTTCATAAACAATCTTCATTCCGATGTGTATACAGGTAATGTCACAAATGCTCCACTACTTCCATGTTGAGAATGAACCAGACTCCCTTGATTGGGCGACAATAATTGTGTACACATGTCAAGGGTCATGTGACTGGAATGTTAGTTATAAGGAAGAATTTGTGTGGGTTCAGTTAGGTCCAGCTACAAGAACAACCTATCATGGTATGACAGGTTTGTAACCTTGTCTTGTTAATTTTACGATGTGCAGTATCCGTTCTCCTTGTTTTTGTAATGTCACCCCAAATCAGCACCTAAATCTTTGCTGCTTTCACTTTTTCATTCTGTAAGTATCTGAAGTTGCATGATTTTAGGTAGCTTTTCTGCACTGCTACATGCGATTTTAGCAAAAAATAACCTAGTATCTATGTATGTCATTTTATCATATTTAAAATTTGAGTTTGTCAGGATAGATATCTAGATAATTTCTAAAAATCACACAATATATATATTCCTCAAGACATGTTAAGGAGGGTTTGGCTGCCAGGTAGCTAGGGGGACAGTCATTCTTCTTTTCATAGGTGAACCACATATAGTCTTTCCAGTTGTCAGTAAAAACATGGTGCCTGATTTCATGAAATGTGAAATTATGTGAGTTGAGATATGCTTACATTATATAGTTTGATTAGCTTTATAAATTGTTGTTATGGTTGTTTTTTAATAATTTTTACTTGATACCTTAATATAACGGTTTTGCCTTTGGTGTCAGGTAACCAAGACCTTTCGTCTCGTAAGATTATTCGGTCTGAGCTATAGATACATGTGCATCTGTCATGTTGCCAGTTGTAAAACTTTCCAATGCTCGCCGGTCGTGTCCTCATATAATGCGCCTTAAAATTGGCCAAACGTTAGCCTCCATATTGCTCAGGTTGACCATCGTACAACACTAGCAACCGTCGACGGGAATTAGGATCGCTTTAATTTGTTTCTGAAGGTGATAGAAGCTGGAACATGTTTGAAGGTTGACCATCGTACAACACTAGCAACCTCCAACAGTTTTAATCAGTAGTTTAGATGTTTGTCACATATACCACGTTTTTGTATCAAGAGATAAACACTTTTAATTAAAGATGTTTTATTTATTAGAAGTAGCTTTTGTTTTTTAGTAGGGTCTGTACGTAGCTTCATTTTTTTTAAGCATCTCCAACAGTTTGATATTTTTTCTTTATTATTTATTATTATTGTAGCTTGCCAACTCCCAAAATAAAATGGAGAGGAGAAAAACAAGCCATCTCCAAGAGTTTTGCAAAATTGACTTGACATTTATACCAAATTATGAATCAAACTTGACTTGCCGTGAAATTTTTGTGCAAGAGAGTAGCATGGGATTCACAGTGATCGCGTTTGCCAAGTGCTCTGCCGGTTTGCATATATGCACAGTTTGACTAGATAAATGGCAACTTGCCCAAAATGTCAATCCAAGATGCAAAACTATTAGATATATGTTTTCAAGATTTTTTTTGGCAAAAAACAAGAATGTCATATGCAAATACCTAAGATGCTTAACTATTTGTGTCTCCAACGGGCAACGGAGGAGCCCGACCACTAGCCTAGGGTGGCTGGGCTTTGGCTCCGCCCATGGATGTTGGTAGAGTTATTATAGAATCAAAGAAGTAGTCATGAAACTAGACACAGAGCTTGCTCGGTTGGCTGAGGAAAAAGAAGGCTTTTGGAACGATGTGTTTCCAAAACAGCCAAAAAAAATCATGACGGTAACAAGAAGATTTGGGTTTTGTTTAGTTCACCTCGAAAACCAAAAACATTTTAAGATTTTTCGTCACATCAAATCTTGCTGCACATGTATAGAGCATTAAATGTAGAAAAAAACAAAAACTAATTGCACAGTTTAACTGTAAATCATGAAATAAATTTTTTGAACCTAATTAGTCCATAATTAGATAATAATTATTATTAAATAAAAAACGAAAATACTGCTGCACCCACAACCAAAAATTTTTACGCCTTGAGCTCCCGCGCCCTTTTGTTTGAACGGGCAGCCGAGTACGCATCAGGAGGCCACGCCACCACGGGGCCCGTACCAGCAGCACAGCGCTCCTGAGAGTCGCACACGCCCAAAGCGCCCGCGAACGGCAAAGGACGCGGCGGGGCCCACAGCCAGCGTCACCGGCGCGGGGCGCGTCCCACCGGACAGCGTCCCACGGGGACGGCGTGGGGCCCACGCTTCCCGCGCGCGGGCGAATAAAGCGGATTGGACTCCGCGCTGGGGTCCGGTCCCGATCCCGACCCCAGCGACGCAAACCGCTGCTCCTGACAAAAACCCATCAGAAATAAAAATAAAATAGATTAAAATCCCCCCCGGAAGAGAGAGAAAAAAAACCACCCGAAAATTCTCCCTGTCTCGAGGGCGACGCACGCAGGCAGGCAGGCGACGCGACTCCACTTCGTTTCGGTCTCAGGCGGCCCCGGCTGCTGCTGCTGCTGCTGCCCGCCGCCCAGCTCAAGGTACGCGCGAGGGCCGCAAAAGCCCTCGTCTCTCTCGTCGCGCGTGCTCCAGATTGTTCGTGCTTGTGCTCCGGGTCGGGGCTGCTGTCGCCGTCGAGCTGGGTGCACGGTGTGTGAGCGGGCGCAGAGGAAGCTTCAGCTTGGGGTTTCTAGGGTTTTTTTTTTTTTGGGACGAGCGCGCGGGAGGCGGTCGCTCCTCTGCTCGGGTAGAGCACAGCTGCGAGGCGCGGGTTCTCTGAGTTCGGGGGAGGGCTTCTGGGCTGCGGCCAAAGCTGGGTGCCGCCCAAATCCGGCAATTTCGGTCCGAATTGCTTAGGGTTTGGGTGCGGAAACCGGAGGGGGCGGGGGGTCCTTGGTGTCGTGCTGTCGCCACGTAGGTGTAGCTGCGGTTCCTTGGTCCGTGTCATGCGATTGTGTGGTTCCCAGTTGAATTGCCTGCTGGCTTCGCTGAAATTTGGGGTTCCTGCAACGAAATTGAGCTTAGCTCTTTCGGTGGTGCGTGCAATTTGATTTCTTCCACCGTAGTTTTCATGAGAGCCTAGGCTTTTTTTAGCATTCCTTTTATTCTAGTTAGGACCATGATGTGGTGCTTTTATTCCCTCCATTTTGGCCTTCTTGCTTTGTATTTGAAAGAATTGTACCGCAGAGTTTAGATCTTTGGAACAATACCGACATAGCACGTACCACGGCATGCCACTGTTTCCTTTCTTTTGTCAGATTCTCATTTCCCGCTGGGTCCTTGGTACCTCATGTTTCCTCACTAGGGTTACCATTTTTTTATGCAGATATTCGAGAAATAAGGGTCGGCTTGGTTGCCCGAGGCCGACCCAGCGCCTGCGATGGAGGAGAAGGCTGTCGCAAATGGAGCAGCCGCTGCTGATGTTGCTGCTCCTGATAACAAGGATAACGCCAAGGAAGAGGCTAGCGAGAGCAAGGAGGCAGTAGCGAATCAGGATGCTGAAGAGCAGAACAAAGGCTCGGAGAATGGCGCAGAGGGCGAGTCAGGTGGAGATGTCAAGATGGCAGAGGCTGAGACCACAGAGGAAGGCGATGGTGATGCTGGTGCCGCAAAGCAGGTGGATTCTGGAGATGTTGAAACGGATGCAGATACAAAGGAAGATGCCAATGCCAAGACAGGAGAAGGTGAGGATGACAAGATGACTGAAGCTGACGCAGGAAGTACAGAGGACAAAGATAAAGAAGAGAAGGAAGATGAAGTTGAGAACACAAACGTGGATAAGCAGGATGAATCAAAGGAGCAAGAGAAAGGTGTTTCGGCTGAGGAAGAGGAAAACAAAGGAAAAGAAACAGATGCCGATGAGAAGCAAGAACAAGAGGAAGCAGAAGAAAAGGGTTCTGCTGATAAGAAAGATGAAGATGAAGATGAAGATGAAGGTGAAGGTGACAAGATGGAAGAGAATAAGGAGGAGACTCCGAAGAACAAGAAAGCAAGGAGTGCCAGGGATAGAAGCCAGGGAAAGGATAAGAAACAGGATGGATCCAAATCCAGGGAAGCAAAAAGTTTGCTGAACACGCCAAGCCCATATGGTACCGATCGCCCTCAACGTGAGAGGAAAACAGTGGAGAGGTTGGTTGAGGTGATTGAGAAAGGGCCAAACAGGAATTTCGTGGTTGAGAAGGTTCGTTGCTTGCATTTCATTTGTCCCATTTTGTTTTCATTTCGGTATGTAATAGTGTGGCTGAAATTCTTTTTTATCACAGGGACAAGGGACTCCTCTTAAGGATATACCAAGTGGTATGTGACTCTTTTCATACTGTTTACTGTGTGCTTCTCTCTGTCTCTGAGGCAGCATAGTTGGCCTTCTCTTCTGTCTTAAACCTTAACGATGACAAAGAGATTCTTTTATGTTACACGTGATTTGTTATGTTTTACTGGTTGAATTCTTGATTGAAACTGTTCTGAATTTGAAACTGATGGTTTCTAGGTTTGAGTGGAACTCTTTAATTGTTTTCCATGCATTTTCCATCTTCTGTCGATCTAACTGGAGAGAAGAAATCTTGTGATCTGTCAGTCACTTTAGGAAACTTTTGCTTGTCTCTCTTGTATATGATGGGCCTGCCTTTAAATTTATTTGCTGTTGTAATTTACATTCACTAGGGGCTTCTGTTAATAGAACTGGTTTCTTATCACCTTCATCTCGTATGATTCTTTATTTTAAATGACTAAATAAAAACTTGTGCTTGCCTTTTTTTTTCTCGAGCAACGCAAGCGAGCTGTGTGTCATTTCATTAAGAAGAAAAAGTACATAGAGGAGGGGGGTGGGGGTGGGGGGTGGGGTGTTAATCCCTCCCAGCAAATACAACCCTGATGAACCTGTACTTGCCTTGAAGAAGTTCTATGAACAAAGTAGGTGGTGTTTATGTGGTAGGCTGTTGTTACCTTTTAAATTGAAATGGCAGCTATAAGGCAAAAAGAATGTTAGCTCCCAGCAGAACCCAAAAGCAAGATATGCAGAATCTAAAAAAATGGAGTATGCCGGGGAACTGTATTACTGTGTATCTTCAGTTTTAGGGGCACGAGGAGTAGAACCTACCTCAACAACAAAATGCTCCGCTATAAGCCATATAGTTGCTTCATATTTTGAGCAGCACAGAACCATCGGTGAAGCTCTAACATAGGTGCTATATGCCTATGTAAGTAGCTTATCTTGTTTTGTTCTCTGGTGTCTGCTCTAATTGTGTCGCAGTAGCAAGACGAGGCTAAAAATTTTATGATCCTATTAGTTTAGGTTAATCACTGAGCAACTTCAGTGTTGTTTTTTCATCACTCATCAGCTTAGATGAGCAATAGATTCCTTTCGTATTTTCTGATCTTTTCTGGAAAGCAACAATTCACACTATAGTCTGTACAGTATCACATGCCTGATATCATTGCATCTTGCTAAGTGGAATATTTCATTATTTTGACTAGATGGAAGTAGTATGCAATAAGTAATATTCAGTCCTTTCTTCTCTGTTGATGTTGGTACATCCACTTTCCACTGTATTTACTTCCCTTGTTCCCTGTTTTATGAATAATTTATCTTCTAGCATTGCTGTCTTTTCTTTATGATGATTTGCTAAATTGTTGTTGGTTTATCAAGAGTTAACTATGATGACTATAGGCCAGTTGCTACTTTGATTTCACTTGTAATCTCTCTTTGTGCATTGCTTTTTGTATTAGCAATGTGTTCTTCATTAGAACAAAGATTTGTCATTCTCTGTTTTTAGGGTTTCCATCTAATGCTTAAGTTTGTGAAATTTCTTTAGTTTATAATGTTCTTTCACTGATTTGTCTTTTCTTTTGAAACTTATGAACAGTGGCACACAGAATATCAAGGAAGAAACCTTCTGATCTTAAATTTCTTCACAGTATTCTTTTTGGGAGGAAAGGCAAGGTAAATCTTTGACATATACACATAGACTCCTTTGTAACTACGTGATGCAAATTCATCTATCATCCAAGCACTTTGTTGTATCAAGTACAACTACATGTAAAATTTGCAAGGAAACTACCACACTTTATTTCTTGATAAGTGCTAGTCCCTCCAATATGTCTAAGCAGAGGAAGCACATTTAAGAATTTTGATGAAGCGAAAGAAGCACAATTAAGAATGAACATGAGTAATTTGGCACCATGGGTTGTGTAATTGTGTTATCCTTTTGCATATACTGTTCTGGAACCAA
>Ga0182004_10000917_pt1 | contig 20094 bp, 8 predicted proteins | sample Sormic07211540_1_FD_120479 | JGI IMG/M metagenome (GOLD analysis project Ga0182004, IMG submission 120479) | Endophyte microbial communities from Sorghum bicolor roots, Mead, Nebraska, USA - 072115-40_1 MetaG | ecosystem: Host-associated > Plants > Roots > Unclassified | place: USA: Nebraska...
GCTGTAAATCACAAGACGAATCTTTTGATCCTAGTTAGTCCATGATCGGATAATATTTATCACAAACAAACGAAAATGCTACAGTTCCAAAAAGTTTTCACTTTTCGGAACTAAACAAGGCCTAAGGCTAAGGCCCTAGTGGCCCTAGGCCTGAGTCCGCCAATGGCTGCATGCGTTGGGGGGTTCCAGCCGTCGGCGACTGTGCCGACCTGACGTGTTAGGCCCTGCGTCCCCGTCACCTCGGCGAGGGGAGTCATTCAGGCTCACTGCTCTGCTTTCGCGTGTCCCGGGTTTGGCTTGAGCTTTGTTAGTTCACGATTTTGTTTTGGATTTAGTTACACTAGTACTTTTATTTATATTAATAATTATTGTTCAACAATAGACTAACTAGACTTAAAAAATTTGTCTTTCAAATTGCAAATAAACTGTATAATTAATTATTATATATCAAAGATTTGATATATTGGAAAATTTTTTTAAAAAAATTAAACTAAACAAGGCCTTAATTTCGTGGACGGATTGTGACAGTACGGACGCGGACTTTTATAAAGTGCAATGTCAACTACTACAGAGGAAAAGGCAAGGGTCGGAACACCTTCGTCGTCTGCGGCGGTAGCGTCACGCCTGTTTCTTGATGGTTCTGCTGTTGACCACCGGAATTCTAAGATGGACATGTTTGGTTCCTTACTAAATTTTAGCTATCTAAAATTATTTTAGCTACTCTTAGATGACTAATAAAACTAAACTATTTTAATTTCTTTTAGTCAATGTGTTTAAAACTTTAGCTACTAAAGTGACTAAAATTTAGCTAACTATAATGTAGTTGGTGGAACCAAATAGGCCTTACGTGTCTAGTCTAGGAGTGCAAAATAGCATAGGCTAGCTAAGCTGGTCTCCTCACAGGATAGATTATCCTGGAAGTGAGATTCTGGTAATCTGGAACAGGGGTATGGCATTATGGCTGGTCAATGGAAGTGCATCGTATATTGACCTTTTAGATTAACTAGTAATTCGCTGAATTCAAGGTCGCTGTAATAAGTACTGGGCTAAACAATTTACTTAGAGGTGGTCTCAAAGGAGACTTATAAAAAAAATGTAGGATGGAGCGACATCTATTTATGTAGTTTTGCATAAATACATGGAACTAAGAACATTTCGTATAACCCAAATACTAAAAAAAACATCTTCACAATTCAAGGAGGGACGAATAGATGACCAACGGGTATCATCACGGAACACAGAACCACTCCCCTAAACGGATTTGACATATACGAATTGAGCATGGCTCGTCTATTTAGATTTTTGTGATGAAATCTAACCACCAGAGTTAGTTATTGGTGTGGCTGCTTCCAATTTCATCGACTTATTTTAGTATTTGACGATTGAACAATACTATTCTTCCTATGGTAAGCTACCTTTTCTGTCGCGAAGCACATGTGGTGATTTATGAATCTTGAAATCTATTGGTCTAGTATTTTAGAGGTGTGCTCATAGATAAGATATGTGTTTGTTCATAGGTGTGTGTGCTCGTGCACATATACATAAGCGTCTACAGCTGTACTTGATTCACAGTAAAAAGAGAGTCTCATTTAATAATAGTGCTGCTGAATAAGTTTGATGACGATAAAGCATCGATGATCACCCAAGTTAAGTGCATGCGCCATGACATTCAATATTAGCAGAGGAAATTCCAAATCCGTGTCGGGTATTCATATTCACTAATATAATGCATGGCCAGGATGCACGTCCAAAACCTTCAAGAAAAAGTGCAACTGATAAATCATTTATTTTCTGTTTTCTCCAGAAAGTGCTATCACTGAGTAATCTGTGATGTGGCTATACCTTTTTGAAGATGCCCATCCTTTTTGCAACGTTTTTAGTTTGTGGTGTGGCATCTTTGCTTTTCTATATCTAATAATATCTAACTGGATCACAACGTTATATATATACTACTCCAGTTCAGAACAATGGGGACAAATTCCTCAGTACCTTCTGGAGGATTTATGCTTATCTGATCTTTTTCGTTATTCCTCCGAAGAAACTCATGCTGGATCGGCGGACTTGATGGGCATGAAATGGGCGGGTCATGGGGTCGTCTAGCTAGCTCGGGCCTCGGCCATAGCAGCATGGGCGCTACGAGCTTTTTTTTTCGGATCATAAAGCCACCCGGCCTTCCTCAACTTGGCGCCCCTAGCTTCTCTTATCCTGTCGCTCTCCCGCCCACTTGCATACAACGCACGTTGAGCATCCGAATTCCGAAGTTGAATGAATGCTCCAGGACGGACCAGGAGCAAGCGGCCAACGGCAGAAACCACACACAATTCGCGGCTGCTGCCTGCTGGTTTACTTCCGCAAAGGCTATGTGTTTTTTCTTACAGCAAATGGACAGGCTGCAAATTGGGCCGGATTTGATTCTATCGGAGTATCGGTTCGTACCAATGCAATTGCTAGGCGACAGAAGATCGCTTTTTTTTAGCCACTAGCAGGAGCCAGCAGATCCCCATCCCCGTATGGAGGAACAACGGGTGTGTAGTGTAGGCAGGCATACAAGAGAGGTACGCTGGCCAACGTGCAGGCACTATAGCGATGGGACGCTCTTGTTGTGAAGAAAATCTGGCATGCAAATTGCAAAGGGAGGCTCGATCATGCGTCCGGTCCCGTCTGTTGACCCACTGACAGCCAGAAGTTAGCTACCACTACGACTTGCGTGCGAGCATTTCCCGTCTTGGCATATAGACTATTCCTTCTTCTGAAAACATACTAGTACAACCTTTTTTTTCAAAATGAAAAATGGTCTCATACTACAACTTTAGTCTTTGATTGAAGTGAACATGACAAAGGGAAAATGCATCTAGCTCATGAGAGCGACGTGTTTCTTCATTTTTGTCATCAATCAAATCAAAGGGAGCAAAAAAGAAAAAAAATCCCATCCAGCTCGTCTGGACATCCCCATTGGGAAGAGTTCAGAGTTGACAAGCAAAACCGAAACGAGCGAGATCTGTAGGCTGATGATTCTCGCGTCAATTTGGCCCAAATGGCCACTGTCAGGTTTTTCCAATCATGCAAGGCCTTGTTTACTTCCCAGAAAATTTTGCAAAATTTTTCACATTCTCCGTCACATCGAATCTTTAAACGCATGCATGGAGTATTAAATATTGCACAGTTTGGTCGAAATTGACGAGACGAATCTTTTAAGCCTAGTTAGTCCATGATTAGACAATATTTGTCAAATACAAACGAAAATGCTACAGTGTCCATTTCCCAAAAAATTTCGGAACTAAACAAGGCCCAAGCCATGGAGATGCGGAGGGGATGCGGCAGGGTCAAGAGGTGGGAAAGGGGGGATCCACCGAATCGCGGCCCTGGGATTTGATTTGCGTGCGGGCGAGATCGAGGAGAGGACGCGGGGAAAGTGGACCAAAAAGGCATGTTTTGGACGCATCCGCGGCACCGCTTTGGTTTTGGTTGGCCCCGCCCCCGCTGGCGGCGGCATGGGCACCGCGTGGGGTGCGGATCGGCACGCGGGCGGAGCGGACGCGCACGCGGGGGGAGTGCACTGGCAGCGAGCGCGTGGGCACGTCCCTCCGTCCCGCTCGCTCGCCACCACCAGCCCAGCCCCAGCGGAGAGCGCTCTGTGCGCGACGTCGTCGAGCTCTCGGTTCCGCGGGCCCTCCTCGGCTGGCTGCAGCCGTGCAGCCAGCGACTCGGGGAGCCTGCCTTTGATTGGGCCGCTTGAGCAGGTCAACCACCACCCCCGCTGCCTGTGCTGAGAGGAGGGAAAGGTCAGGAGTTCCGACGTCCAAGCAATCTGCTCTACTAGAGTTTGCATAGATAGCCGGCCCTAAGCTCGGACCGTTTATTGCGTGCTTACTAGTAGTAGGCACCAAGTCACGTCAGCAGAGGAATTGATGCGCACGTTCGTAACTTCGTATTGGGGCTGTGTTGGATCCTCCTGTAGACATGTAATACTTGCTCGGAACTACAGTACTGTCAGTACATTGATTGATTGTTGGTTGTGTTTGCCTGGGGGCGGATCCCCCAACATGACAAAGTACTGTATATCAATTTTCTCTTTTGGCATGTATATTTTCTTTTCAGAATTTCATTTCATTCCTATGTTTATGTGGTCATGCATGGTTTAAGTGTGAGGCTGCTGCTACCCACCAACAGGGCTTTCAAGGCTTACACACTACCATAAAACTTCTTCGTTCAACCGTACAGCTGCGAATTGATGCATACCTGTTTCCCTTGTTCTTGAGAAACAAGGAAAAGGACAGCGGATGATTCCAAGATATTTGGGGAAATGCTAAGCAGTATGTAGTACATAAAAAAATGCAACATTTGATCTTTCAAGAGAAAGTAATTCTATGTCCTCGCTCCGAGACAGAGTTTTACTTTTACCCGCTTTTGTTTTTCATCAGAAAATGGATATTTCCGAAGAGTAGAATTTCCTCCCACTTCCAAAGGTTACTTTTTTTTTTGGCCCTGACGATTCTTGCACGAGCAAAATGTTAGTTTAACAACCATGCTAGTTTCAAATAGCACGGCCATATGTTTGACATGACACCATGTTACTTAGTTTATTAGGATCATTCCACAAGTGTGTCACCGATGCGTAGCGTTTATCCACAGGCAACATGAGCAAGAGATCGAGAACAGGGCGTGCCCTTTCGGATGTCCGGAACTGTTGATTGAATGGGACTGTTTCGTAGACAGGTACCGGAAGAACAAACCTAGCCACACATGGTATCAACAGCGCAATGAAAGACGAAAGCCACCGATGGATCAAGTCAAAGCCAAAACTTTTTAGGCTTGAAATTATTAGATAATATGGTTGCTTTCCTGCGCACTTTTCTGCCACGGCATGGGCACGCATTGCGCTTTTCCACCATTATTGAGGATCAGGGTCAGGACAGCGCGATGTGGCATGCACAATCGGCCATGCTGGCTCCATAGCCCATAGTAAGCTCTCTGGAAGCTCCTGAGATGTTAGCAGCGCCTGAACAAGTCGTTCTGGACTCCTCCTGGAGTTCTGTAATAGGCTACAGTGACAGAGCTCATAGCTGAAGAATTTGCACCACGAAAGCATCATTGTTGAAGCTGAAAAGCTAACTACTCAAGCATTGTTTTTAACTTATCATTGGATTTGCCAAACAGTTACCCTCGAAAACTCATCAAAAACCATGTTAGCCTAGCCTAGAATGCTTTAGGCCTCCTGTTAACTAGTACTCCGTATACAGGTACATCAAATGTTTTGGTGTCCCAACGTCAGGCGTGTCAGGCTGAACCAAGTTCCTAAGCGGTGGCTGGCCTCTAAATTTTTGGTCATGTGTGCGTCTCCTGTGCTGCTGCAAGCAAGGAGTGTTTAGTTAGAGTTATTAATGTTTAATATGCACTGTAATTTTTTTGTTTTATTTAGCAATTAACTAACTAAGTTCAAAAGATTCGTCTCGCAAATTACTCTCTAGCCATATTTTTAGTTTTTTAAATAGTATACATTTAGTATTTTATGCATTTGTTCAAATATTTAATGTGACGGACGATAAACCCGTAACCAAAGAGGCTCCTAGCTTCATTCGTACTGCTGAAACTGTTGCCTAGTCATACTCGAGCGGGATCAATTTCCGATAGCATCCATGGCGGCTAATGGTTGCTGGTGCAGGATCATCCGTCCTAATTGTTTTTAGGGGAAAAATCTTCAAATCTTGCGTCCCATTCGTAGCATGTGCTCCATTTCCCGCTATCGGACGCCAAAAGCTAACCTTTGTCCTGTTCCTCTGATGTGCATGGCTTTCTTTAACATATCCCATGATCTCCCTGTCCACTAGGACAGATATTGTGCTGCTGCCTGCTGCGGCATTGGCATGTCCTTGCTGCCTTGTCATCAGATCACAAACGAGGGGGTTTACTCGTGTATTATTATTTTTTTTTAAAAAAAAGCTTTCATCAGGCATGCATTAATTGTTAGGGATGGGTTCATGGCATGGTGCTGGCTTGCAGCATGCATGGACGGATGCGATCACATAAGCAAGCAAGCAAGCCAATGGCAAGAGCACTAGCTAGTGTGATCTGATGAGAAGCCAGCAAGTACTGTCCTGGAAAAGATTTGGCAAGAAAATACTAAGTACGTTTTGAGAAAAATAAACGCAAAAGGGGATCTTTTGAACTTTAATAGACGAAGGTGAAAGGTCCCATTATTTGGGCGGTTGGAATTGGACCGCCAGTTTGAGGGTACAGCAGTACAGCTCCAGCCTGAGGTGCGCCGATGTTGATTCTCAAAAGGTAAATTTCTCACGTTGTGCAGTGATCTCTCTCGCAAACGCTTCATACATGGTTGGTAAAGGACAGTCCTAACCTAAAAACTAAGCATATGCTTACACGAAAGAGCCATGATAAAAACATCTACTCTTTGTGTAATACTTTATCCATACGACTTGATAAGCATGGAAACATCTAATAGTTTCCGGGTTAAAATTGCTCTAATAAATAGGTGCCCCTATTATTAGTTGTGGCGGATATGACCCATAAAGCACTTTGTGGAGCACCAATTTACGATCCGACGAGTTACACGGACAACAAGGACCATGAATTTTTGTGATGTCTGGTTTCAAACCTAATCAACACCTAGGCTTAAATTTCACATGGTCGTACTGCTGTGCTGTCTGATTCTCCAACCTGAAAACACTCCCACCTCTTCTGTTTCCAGAATAAAAGGGCGAAGGGGTAGTAGGCCAGTATCGCGTGGGCTTGAATTTCTTTGGGTTGGGCTGGCAGGCAGGCACGGCATACGGTCTTCTTTTGAGTGGGTCGAGTCATTGGCCCAATAACGTGAATTGGCCTGGAACTTTACCCACCCAAACAAGGAACTAGTTAGATGGGTTTCCTTCTCTGTTGCTGCCCCCAAACAGTCTCTTTGTAGTACGTCCATGGGCCCGTATGTGGCAGCCCAGACATCTGATTCTCCTCTGGTCCATTCTCGACCCGTTTAACTTTTGCAACTGGAACTCAGAATGTGTTTCTCGAAGGAAAAAAAAACATGCATGATTTTTTATACTGTTCCCTGAAAAATCAGAACGTTTGTTTGACTAAAAAGTTATGATTGAAAAAATTATTCGCTCATTTGAGTAAGAAATACTATTGAATAACTAACTAATTCGACGTCTCAAACGAACCCGCAAATACGGCTAACAAGAAAAAGTTCACATTTCTTGCTAGTCGTCAGTCACTCGTGTCTTGGCGAGGCGGGAGACTTGCCTGGAGAAGTGGGAACCTGAACGGCTGAACCCCCTTGGGGCTTCGGTCGGTCCCTTGTCAAGTGACCTCACTGCACTGTGCTGGTGAGCTACCACCACTGGAAGACTCACATTTGACTCCAAGAATTCGCTGTCGTGGCAGTTAACTGCCGTCAGCATCGGCCTGGCCTCGGCCAGCCAACCACTGACCGAGGGCTATTTGGGTCTTGTTTTGGTCCCAAAAAACCAAAAACTTTTAAAGATTTTTCGTCACATCGAATCTTCTGATTCATATATATAAAAACAAAAACTAGTTACTCCATAATTGAACAATGTGTGTCAAATAAAAATGAAATTACTACAATGTCAAAATTCAAAACCTTTTTGATCTAAATAAGGCCTTGGTTGAATGCGGTAAAGTTTACCGTATGTTATATTGAACGTTTAGACATATGCATAAAGTATTATATATGGATAAGTTACAAAACTAAAAACATAGTCATAGAATAATTTGGAAGACAATTTTTTTGAGCCTATTTGATCTATGATTAAACATTAATTGCTATATAAAATAAAAATATATAGTAACTATTAAAATTTAACTACCCAACCAGGGCCTTGTTTAGTTCCAATTTTTTTTTGAAAAACAATATTGTAGCACTTTCGTTTTTATTTGACAAACATTGTGTAATTATGAAGTAACTAGGCTTAAAAGATTCGTTTCGCAATTTACAGAAAAATTGTGTAATTAGTTTTTATTTTTATCTATATTTAATTCTCTATGCATGTACCACAATATTCAATGTGACGTGAAATCTTGAAAATCTTTTGGTTTTTAGGTGACTAAACAAGGCCCCAAGCACCCCCGGAGTGGGTGCAACCACTAGCGACTCTTGCCGGTTGCAGATCATTTTTAGGGTACGTTGGATATTGTCCAACCACAGGCCGCGGCAACAAGTGTTCTTCGTCAAGAAGTGTGCTATGCTATTGGGCTTGCAGAAATGGACGGTCAACATGTTTTATGGCACACAAGCCTTGGCTTTGTTTAGTTTACCCTGAAAAACAAAAAGTTTTCAAGATTTCCCGTCACATCGAATCTTGTGGCACATACATAAAACATTAAATATAGACGAAAATAAAAACTAATTACACAGTTTAGCTGTAAATTACGAGACGAATCTTTTGATCCTAGTTAGTTCATGATTGGATAATATTTGTCACAGACAAACGAAAATGCTACAGTACCGAAAATTTTTCACTTTTCGGAACTAAACAAGGTCCTTCTAAAAAATACGACCGCAAATCCTGTACTTATCTACTTTGATTTGATTGATGTATGTCATCGACACAAGTAGTAATATTTAATTTAATTGGAGGGCCAAATTGTTAGTACGCCACAAAGTAGATACAATGGCCAAACTTTGCAGGGCCGATGGAACATCTGTGCGGGCCCCAGTGCAGTCGAATTGATCCACAGCGTGTGGCGGCTTAACCGAGTCACAGGTAATGAACTAGAGCCACAAGTTAATCATTTCAAAATCTCCACTGCCTTTTCCTTTTGATTTTTTTTAAAAGACTCCACTTCTTTTTTGGGGGAGATAAGAAAAAAAAACCTCCGCTCTGACGTGGTGGGATGCGATTATGCTTATGCTCAGATGACAGATCCTTCCCCATAGTCTCCTTTAAACCCTGCTGATTTGAAGGACGCCACGTATGGCTGCTCTGATGTCAAAAATCGTCTGAAAGCTTACTAGGCCTTGTTTAGTTCACCCCAAAAAAACAATTTTTTTAAAAAATTTTCCATCACATTAAATCTTGTGGCACATGCATTGAGTACTAAATATAGACGAAAATAAAAACTAATTGTACAGTTTACCTATAAATCGCAAGATGAATTTTTTAAACCTAATTACTTCATAATTAGACAATGTTTTTTAAATAAAAACAAAAATATTACAGTTTCGAAAACCAAAATATTTTCAGAACTAAACAAAGCCCTCAGTGTCACCACGGATCAAACCGTAAGACACTGATACTGAGAGTATTTTTTTTAAAGAAAATACTCGATATCAGTGGCGGACGCAGGAATTGAAGATTGGGTGTACATGGTGTATATAGATACAGAACCAAACCATTATAGTATATGTAAAATTAAAGCAAACAGTACTTAAGTATTGAGTACATTAGTATAATTAATTAGTTAATATATAGTATTTGTGAAGTCTCAACTGATAAAGAAACATTACAAATTTAATTGTGTCATGGTGTGTTTTTTGTGCGGCTGTCGTGCCGCCTACTGGTGCCGACTTTGCGCCAATACCATTGAAATCAAACCGTAGGTGGCCGAGCGGTGCAGGTGGGGAACAAAATTTTTTAGTCGATTAGGAAAGATGAGTTCAGGTAGGCAGGGCAAGTGCTTGAGGCACCGTCACGGACGAGCAGAGGCCATCACTCTTGGTTAGCTGGTTCCCTCCATGAGTTTGCTTCTTGAGCTAGCAGTCAGACGTAGCTAGATAGTGGAGGGGAGGAGGCAGGAAACGTGGCCTTTTTACTCTTAGGTCCTGTTTGGTTACCCACATTAAACTTTAATCTCTATCACATCGAATGTTTGGATATATGCACAAAGTATTAAATATAGTATTTACGAAACTAAAAACACAGCTAGAGAATAATTTGTGGGATAATTTTTTAAGCCTAATTAGTCTATAATTAGACATTAATTGCTATATAGTTACAAATATGCTACAATACCTATTGAACTTTAGTCCCTTCAATCAAACACTCCTTTATTTGGATCAAATATACATAATTTGGTCTAGTTATATGTACAATACATACAAATGTATAGTGCCTGTAATTTTTTTCTCAAATTTATTGGGTGTACATCTGTACACCCATGTCCATATACTGTGTCCGCCAGTGCTCGATATATACAGGCGGTTTGCAACTTTCTTTATCCAAACGTCTCTAGAAATGAGAAATTTTGAGAGCATTTGAACAACCATTCTTAGAAATCTTTTTTTATAAAATATTTTGAAACATGGTCTGTCTTAAAAAAAATACACAAAAAGAAAATGATTTCTCATTTCTAAAAACATACAAAAAGTTTTTTACCCTTAATTTCTTTCACAATATGTTATCATTTGCTACATAATCACTATCATATTAAATATAAGTTTATGCATATCTATTGTTGCGACTTTTATGTCCCAAACTTATATATAATTTGACTAATTATTGGTCAAAGTTTAAAATACTTTTTCTTATATCAAACATGCTTATTATAGAAATACTCCCTGCAAGAGAGGCTGGATCCGTCAGAGCATGGAGCGCGCGTGCATGTCTGCGTTGATGTTAAGAGCATCTTGAGTAGACTACCTAAATAAACTACTTATCTCCAATCTGAATAGTGGAGGGCTAAAAATCCACTCCAGCAGACTATCTATTCCACCCAACAGATTTGTTGGCTACTCAAATCCTCCTCTCCACTACCCATTCCTGTTGAGTCAAGGACACTAACTAAATCTTCTCTCCCACCCACGCGCCTCTCTCTCTCTCCCATTCATGCTCTGATAGTAGGACCTAGAAGTCATCATCTGCTAAGACAAAAATGGATAGTTAGTTTTAGGTAGCATTGCTGGAGTTGAGAGCAAAATCTAGGTAGTATTAAAATGGGTGGCTACCCAAATAGATATTTAGGTAGCCTGATTTAGGTAGCACTACTGGAGATGCTCTTAGACTATGCGTCAGCTAGAGATTGAAGGAGAAGCTAAAGTGCCGAGCCTACACGTCTTTTGGGACATCCGACAATACAATGGCCTTTAATCACCTATTTGTGGGCTAACAATGTCGAATAAATAAATGGCGCAATTATGAAAAACTATAATAACATATTTCCAAATAGGCAAATAGGTATGATATTTCTCTAAACTTGCAAAAATGTAATGCTGCCTATGAAAAAAAACCAAACCCATATATTAAAGACACGTGAAGAAGCACAAATATGGATAAAAATTCACATAGAGTAATTGATAATTTTTGTTCGTGACAACCTGATAGAGTTAAAGTGTACTAACTATTTAGGTAGAAAGAGCGTGCGTAAAGATAAGTAAACACACAAACTTATACATGTACTTATTGGGCTTGCTCGTTAGAGCTGACTACAAAGAAAAGAGAGAACTTTTTTCTGAACCCTAATCTTGGAATGCTATTTATATGCCATGTTAAATAAATTTGAAGTGTTTACAAAGTTCACTCAAAAGGTGCCATGTTTGACCAAATAACGTGATAGTCTCGGACCACTGGCACTATCAAAGAATGGGCCTGCATAATTAAAATGAAAAAAAAAAGCATAGGGACCTCCGTTGGACTGAGGGAAAGAGAGAACCTCAAGACCGTCAAGAAAATTAATTTCTTTTACCTTCTATTTTTAAGTGTGTTTGTTTGACAGTTCCTAGTTTAATTTAGGATTATTTTCTAGGTGGCTTAACCCCTCAGCAGTCAGTAGTCAGCACCTCACCTCGCTGTCCAGAGTCCACAGACTCTGATTCCAGCTCAGCTCAAAGTAGCAGTAGTAGCTTTCACGCTAGAAACCGAGCAATGGCGCGGCGGCCTGATCGATCGGTGTCATGACCCATAATTTCAAGAAGGACGTCGGACGGGGACAGCTCCCTATCGTATCCCTATGGCTGAAGAATCCATCAAACTACTCTTTTACAGTCCCGTAGTTTATATTCCGTGTTTCCAAAACCTAGTAAGCTTTTAGGGCGCCGTCCCAGTCAAAAGCTGGCCATTATCAATCGGACAGCTTCAGTTTTCAAATCATAGCTAAACTAGGGTTTTGTTTACTTTCTAAAAGTTTTACAAATTTTTTTAAAATTTTCTATCACATCGAAATCAATAATTAGGAGAGTGAAACCATATGTCCTTTAAGGCAAAAAAAAAAAGCACCTCGTGCGGATGCGCCATTAGAACAAAAGTTTGATGAAGGATTAGTAGGCCTCCTGGTTCCTGATAATCCATGAGCATCAGCCACCACCCAAGGTGCCTGCAGCCTGCTGATATACAAAAGGCTTTGCCGATACGATTATACCATATAATAAAAACTCAAAGGTCATTATATTGGGCAAAGGCAAGAAACTTTCGGAAAAGAGGGTTAAAGCAAAAGTTGAAAAGAAAAGTAAGAGAAACGTACTCCAAATACAGAAAAACCAGGGTATAAGCAGTAAGCGTTCGCTTGAACTTATGTGCCGAATCTACTAACCATTTAGTAATATCTTTTTTCTTATAATAAATCAGCGAACAATACTTTCAACCATATCTGACAATGTATTTGTAGCGGGCATCGTCCATAATCAAAAACTTTCCCCGAACTCATGTAGTGTCGTAATTTTGTACCCATATCCAGCCTATATGGTTACATGTATCCATAGATTATCTCTATTCAAGGAAAAATATAATACATGCATTAAACTATGACTATATATGAGCAAACAATTAGAACAGTTAATATATATAACAAATGTAATAGAAAAATGATGTGAATATCACTCCTTATATGGCACTAATAAGTGTGCAGTTTGACCATGTTTTAGAGAACATTAGGTTGGAAGACGGTTTTGAACTATAGTTGCATATTGGTACTACACGTATCAATGGATTTATGGATTCATGTGTAGTACAAAGCTATACACATACCCATAAATGATAAATCAAATGGCAAGAACTTTTCCCCATTAACAACCTAGGGATAAGTAAATTATCCCACATTCATTGCCTAAATGGGTAAATACGTACACATCGAGTTTAGTCATGGGTATAGTACGGGCTTATTTGGTTTCCCTTCCTAAATTTTAGCTAGCTAAAATTATTTTAGCTACTCTTGTATGACTAATGGAACTAAACTATTTTAACTTCTTTAGTCAATATATTTAAAACTTTAGCTACTTACTAAAGTTTAGCTAGCTAAAATTTAGCAAAGAGCACCAAACAGCCCTACCTACACAGGGCAATGGCGGCTTCACATATGCCATTTCGTTGGTAGATAAGAGATAATCTAACATCGGATGCCACATGGATAGTACATACTTATATAGCTAGTATACCTACTCAATCATACAGTAATTAAGTAGTAGCCTCTGTACTAGGAATGGTAGCCGGATAGGATCTAATCTATCCGTGCTCAAGCAATTAGTAACGACTAACAAACCCGGGCGTACAATAATTTAATCCGCCAAGGCCCAACGCGCCGCCGGCGATGGTAGGTCCAGCAGGTCACGTGACGAAGCACCGGTGTGCAGAGTGCAGTGAACCGCTGGACGTGTCCGCATCGTGCCATCACATCTCATGCTCTCCGGCCGGCCCTTATCGCCGGGGAGCGGTGGCCCGCCCACGACGACGACGGCGGTTCGCGTGATCCGCTTGTTCCCCGCCCAAACCCGCCTCCGCATCTCACTCGCCATACCAGAAAATGTTTGTTACCTGATGGTTGACAATTCCACTCATAAGTTTAAGCGGACAAGCTAGGTCTTCTTTAGTTCTTTAAAAAATATTACAAAATTTTTTAGATTTTCTCATTATATCAAATTTTGTGATACATATACAAAAAATTGAATATAGATCTTAAAAAATAATTAATTACACATTTTATCTGTAATTTATGAGACAAATTTTTAAATCTAGCTAATTTATAATTAAATAATATTTATTAAATATAAATAGAAACGATATAATATCCTGTTTTTCTGATACTTTTCAGACCTCTCCGTTGCCCATGCGCAACGGCCTGCTGCCGCTGCGGGCGGTTCCAAGACGCACATGCTTTGCCATTGCCACTCAAATTACGGGTGAGTTCAGCTAGTAACTGAAACTTTTTTAAGCCATTATATTAAATCTTGAGATACATGTATAGAATATTAAATATAAATAAAAAATAATAAATTATATAGTTTATATGTAATTTTATAAGACAAATCTTTTCTAGAATTAGATAATAATTATCAAATAAAAACAAAAATACTACAATTGCAAAAACTTTTCAACACGTGAATACTACAATATAAATTACGATTTACAGGCAAAACTTTGTAATTAGTTTTTGTTTTCATCTATATTTAATTATTCATGCATGTGCCGCAAGATTCGATGTGACGGGAAATCTTTGGAACTTTTTGAAACTAAACTAGGTTTAAAAGATTCATCTCACAATTTACAGACAAATTGTGTAATTAGTTTTTGTTTTTTTACTTTATTTAATGCTCCATGCATGTGCCGCAAGATTTGATGTGACAGAAAATCTTGAAAAGTTTTTGTTTTTTTGGTGTGAACTAAACAAGGCCTAACATTGTGTTTGGCAAGGCTCCTCACAAGGGGTTGCTCTAGAGGAGCAGAAGCCATTTTGGTGAAGCCATAAATTGTGGCTTCATTCAACTCTTATACTTTTTACTTTTGTTGAATACAAACGAAATTGTTACAGTGTCTATTTTTTTAAAAAAAATTAGAACTAAACAAGGCCTAAGTTGTAACCGTGCCAAAAGATTTGTCTCGCAAATTATAAACAAACAGTGCAATTAGTTTTTTTTTTCTTTATATTTAATGCTTCATACATCTGTCGCAAGATTCGATATGACGGAAAATCTGAAAAATTTTGCAAATTTTCTTGAGAACTAAATGAGGCCTTAAGGGGTGTTTGGTTAGAAGTGTTATTTTTGTTTTATTTAGTAATTAGTGTCCAATTATGCTAGGCTTAACGAATTTGTCTCACAAATTACTCTCTAGCTGCATTTTTAGTTTCTTAAATAGTTTATATTTAATACTTTTCCTTTCTTCACTTGAGCTATAGACCAACTAAAATAGTTAGAGAAAGACAAATACGAACTTAAAGGGAGTAATTTGGATTTTGTTCTAAATTAATGCTAAATATTTCTGATTTGAAGCCGTTTGTCTTATTAGCCGTACTTTTTTCTGCTAGTCAATAATATTTTTCTCTCATAATAAATCAGCGAACATTATTTTTACCTATGCCTTTTCAAACTAGGAGATGGACTTTTTACTAACACGTACTCCCTCAGTCCCGAAATAAGTGTCGTTTGCGCTTCCCGAAAAATAACTTTAACTAATTATATAGTAAAAAATATTAATATTTATAGTATATAATTAGTATCATTGGAAAAATCTTTAAGTCTAATTTTTTAACAAATTTATTTAGAAATATAAATATTTTACATATTTTCTACAAATTGAGTCAAAGTTGTGGCACGAAAACCAAAACGACACTTTTTTTTTGGGACGGAGGGAGTAGGCTCCAAACGCTGTGTAGTAGTTTGTCTCAACATGGTGAGGAACTGCTAACACTAGTACAGTTCCATAGTTTGTCTGCATACCTTACGCGATATTAGCATTAAGGCCTTGTTTAGTTCAACCCGAAATCTAAAAAGTTTTCAAGATTCTGCGTCACATCGAATCTTGCGGCACATGTATAAAACATTAAATATAGACGAAAACAAAAACTAATTACACAGTTTGTCAGTAAATCGCGAGACGAATCTTTTAATTCTGGTTAGTTCATGATTGGATAATATTTGTTAAATAAAAACGAAAGTACTACAGTAGCGAAATCCGAAATTTTTTCGGAACTAAACAAGGCCTTAAAAGAAACTTACTACAAGGATGCAAAAAGTAACGCAAGAAAACTGGTACGTAGTGAAATTTTTGGGACGGAGGGGCATGAGAAAGGATCCCGCGGACAAGAAAATTTTCAAAGCGCGCGGCGGAGGTGCACACGGGCCACTGCCCACCGGGCACCGGCATCACGAGGCCCCGGCAATGGCAGCGTCCCAGCGCTGCTGCTAGTACTACCTGCTACTGCACGCTAGCATTTGTGTGCACGAGAGCCGAGGCACAAGGCCAGAATCGCGAGGTCCGGTCCGAGAGCAATTGGCTACAAGTGATCAATCACTCCCGGGTCTCCCGCCCACGCACGAAAGGTGCCATGCCTCGTACTACAACAGATATGCCTAACATTCAAGATACGAAAGGTGCCATATTTAGGCCTTGTTTAATTTTAAAATTTTTTGCAAAATAAGAATATTAGCACTTTCGTTTGTATTTAATAAATATTTTTCAATTATGGACTAACTAGGCTCAAAAGATTTGTTTTGTCAATTCCGACTAAACTGTGTAATTAGTTTTTATTTTCATCTATAGTTAATACTCTATGCATACGTCTAAAGATTCGATGTGGCGGAAAATCTAAAAAATTTTGCAAAATTTTTGGGAACTAAACAAGGCCTTATTTCTTTTTCATTCCGTTTTTAATCCATTCAAGATATGCCTAACAATTATAGGTACTTATGTATATTATTAGTACACCTACTAATCAACCAATTATACATGTTAACGTGTCAACGCACATGGCATGCAAATGAATTGTTGTGCGTCTTTAACTCTTTATGCATGCATAATTCTAATTTTCTTTTCTTTTCTTTTTGGCTCTCTCTATATTTGTTCAATTCATATGTTCTTATATCTTCGATTGTGTTTCCGATCTTTTTTTTAGACCCGATCCTGTTTCAAAAAACAGAAAAAAAAACGTGATGATGATGCAGCCAAGACATGCCAAAGCACACAACAAGCACAGCCTGTTTGCTTAGCTCACCAGTTATAGTTAAAAGTAATGTTCGTTAATTTGTTATGAGAAAAAAACATTATTAAATATCCTGATTCGGCTGATAATCTCCTCGTCTGACCATACTCTCGATTACAACAAGGGCAGTCAGTTACTTGTTCTGCGCCAAGGCACGCCATAATCTTGTCGACAATCAACATGACAACATCATTCCTCTTAGGGCAGGCCAAACACAATGCTTTTTCTGTGGAGAGCCTCGCCAAGTTCTTAACACTATGTGGCCATACATACCCTAACAAACCTAATCAACCACGGAAATCTTCTTAATTCCTAAACCTAACTCGACCTAATAAAGCTTCTACAATTCTGGCTAAATAGCACAGCATAACTACTAAAGATAGAGGTGGAAATTAAAAAAAAAACCAAGTACGGTACATCAGTCTAATAATTCCACCCGGGGAGGGAGGAAAAAATGTACTGCGTCGGCCGAACGACGGCCGGCCCAAGACCAAGAGGCGCGGCCGCCGGGACTGGTGGCAGCAGCGGGCCAAGGCCGTCCTCCCCCTCCTTCTTGCGGCGCATCTCCAGCACCTTGCGGTGGGAGTTGGAGTGGATGCTGCTCTCGAACGTGGGGCTGCACGCCGGCCGGTACTCCGGGAGCAGCCGGCCGGACTTGTAACGGACACCGCACGCGTTGCACAGCGTCTTGGCGCCCTCGGGCCCCGCGCGCCACTGCGGCGTCTTCTGCACGCCGCAATGGCTGCAGCGCCGGTCGCCCTGCTGGGCCGTTGCCGGCGCGGAGCCGGCGCCGCCGAACTGGGGCGGCCTGGGGTGGTGCTTCTTCGGCTTGCGCCCGCGCTTCTTCGGCTTGCCGCCGCTCTTGCTGCCGTGCTTCCCGTGCTTGGACTTCTTCTTGGGTGGCCGCGGCGTAGTCTCGTCGACGAGGAGCTGCGACGAGGACAGGAGCAGGGGCGACGAGTCCGCCGCCGGGAGGAGGAGCAGCGGCGAGAAAGAGGCGGACGAGGAGGTGCAGGACGACGTGGTGGTCGTGGAAGACGACGACGTCGTCGACTCCGACAGGGGCGCTCCGGCTCCGCCACCGGACAGCGACCACACGGACGCCCGCGAGCGCTTGCTGCGCTTCGCCTTCACGGGCACCAGCGCCTCCGTCGACAGCGCGCATATGGTCGGGGTCGGGCTCCTCCGCATAGCAGGGCCAGCGGCCGCCGCGCCTTCCAGCAGCGGCCGCCGCACGGCGGTGGGTCCCAACGCGGCGGCGGGCAGCTTCGGCGGCGGCGGGAGCTCGGCGAGCGAGTCGTCCATGATGCGGGACACCCACTCCAGCTCCTCGGCGTCATGGGCCTGCACACAGCACAAGCACCGAAACCTCAACAACCTAGGCGCGGAAATGAAACCTGGCTGGGGGAGGGAGGGGCAAAAAAAAAGAAGAAAGACGCCGCCTTGCCGGAGGACGAGGTCAAAAGTGAGTGGTTTTGCTCTTACCGGCAACGGGAGGTCAATCATCTGGTGCGGAACCGGGAGCGTCATGAGCTCGTAGGACACCACCGACGACGACCCGTGGGAGTCACTGGACAGCTTGTCCTCGTCCTCCACGGCCCCCGGCGCCGGCGCCGCGTCGCCGCCGAGCTCGGCGCAGCAGTCGTTGTCAACCTCGCAGAGGTCCTCGAGGTCCAGCAAGTCCTCCACGGAGAACTCGTCCGCAAAGACGGCGACACCCCTGTCCGCCGCCGCCGGCCCAGCCGCGGCGACCTCGTCGGCCGCCGCCTCGCAAGGCCTGAGGCTGCTCCTCAGGGCAAGGGCGGACGACATCATGCCCTCTCTCTCCAGCTGAAACCGCGCACGCAGAAACCAGCAAAGAGAACCAAAACTGTCGTGAGTTTCCAAGAGTAGCAAACAAAAAAAAGAAGACAGAAAAGAAAAAAAAAAACGGTTTTCTTTTCTTGTTCTTGCAGCAGCCGTCGAGACCTTACCAGCGAGCCGTGGTGGTGCGCGACGAACGACGCCATGGCGGGAGGGGAGCAGGAGGAAGACGAGGAGGAACGGGTGAAAAAGAGAGGCGAGGAGCCGGCGTGGTGGGAAGCAGGGGAAAAGGCAGCAGCGAGGGTGGAAGCGATGAGCAGCGTCGTCTGGTGGGTCATTGAATGGCTGCCAAAAGTCCGTGCGCGCAACAAATGCACTGTGGATTTCCCTCCCTCGCCACTCCCTTTTTTCCCCCGCCCCACGGACCACGGTAGGCAGTTGGATTGCCCTCTGGTATAGCCTTTGTAATTTTTTATTACCGCTAATTTGAACTCCCGGGGAGTAGTACTGCAGGCCTTGTTTAGTTTTAAAAAAATTTATAAAATTTTTTAGATTTCTCAACACATCAAATCTTTCAACATATGCATAAAGCATTAAATAAAAATAAAATAAATAACTAATTATATAGTTTTTCTATAATTTAAGAAATAAATCTTTTAAATCTAGTTAATTATAATTAAACAATATTTATTAAATACAAACGAAAGAAAAATGATATAGTATCTATTTTATCAACTTTTTTTGCAACTAAACAAGGCCCTACAGTGCTCCGTATACTACTAAGGACAACTTGTACGAGCATGATTCCTCTTTAAGGCCTTCGAAAATTTTTGGGAAATCGACACTGTAGCATTTACGTTTGTATTTGACAAATATTGTCTAATTATAGAGTAACTAGACTCAAAAGATTCGTCTCGTCAATTCCGAACAAACTGTGCAATTAGTTTTTATTTTCATCTATATTTAATACTCAATGCACACGTCTAAAGATTCGATGTGACGGAGAATGTGAAAAATTTTACAAAATTTTCTGGAACTAAACAAGACCTTAGTTCCAAAAAATGAACACCATAGCAATTTTTTTAGATTTGATAAATATTGTTTAATCATAAACTAACTAGACTTTAAATATTTGTCTCACAAATTATAAGTAAACTATATAATTAGTTATTTTTTATATATATTTAATGTTTGATGCATATGCTGTAAGATTTGTTGTGATGAGAAATTAAAAAATTTGTAATTTTTTTTAAACTCTGTTTAGTTCTCCACCCAAAAATTTTTCATCCATCTCATCGAATCTTTGGACACATGTATGGAACATTAAATGTAGATAAAAAAATAAACTAATTACACAGTTTAGTTGAGAATCGCGAGACGAATCTTTTAAGCCTAGTTACTCCATGATTAGCCTTA
>Ga0182004_10000918_pt1 | contig 20092 bp, 13 predicted proteins | sample Sormic07211540_1_FD_120479 | JGI IMG/M metagenome (GOLD analysis project Ga0182004, IMG submission 120479) | Endophyte microbial communities from Sorghum bicolor roots, Mead, Nebraska, USA - 072115-40_1 MetaG | ecosystem: Host-associated > Plants > Roots > Unclassified | place: USA: Nebraska...
CTAACCCCTGCAGGAAAACTTTCAATATCAACCTGGGAAGTCCTGAGATACAAACTCACATTGGAGACAAAGGAGACACATGAAGTTTAACGATTTGCACAAGGAAGACATAGCTCATTCATCGTAGAGAGATGATCCATGGAACGAGACAAAGAGTGCCACAAACACGATGCACAACCACTAAGAAAGGAAAGCTTTCACAAGGTGATACTGTACCATCACTCTTCAAGTAAGGTAACATCTTAAGGTACTTGAGTATCGCTTTTATAAGCTTCTCCTTGGTTCTGGCGTTCACATGAATAAAAGAGACAAACATGTATGATTTGTAACTCCAAATTAACCAACCCAATTAATTCAACATGTTTAGTCCTATAATCTTTGTTCTTAGTACTACCTTCGTGAATGTGCATAGATAGATTATCTTTCCATTAGTCCTTTAATCTCCCAGTGCTAAAAATATAAATACGATACTCTGGATAACCTCCCGGGTGAAGTGCTCACCGATATCCGTGTGCTTGCGGATCAATTCCTGATGGAGTTACCAAATATCAACACATGTCAGCTTCCTTGAGATGACGGTCCTTAAGTACCAAATATAATCATCAAATAAATAAAGAAAAGGATCCAAATGCAACCAACACCCAGACTTAGGGTTTTATCTGACAGAATTCCACGAGTTTTATTATTCTTTGGTTTATGAGTTTACTTTGATATCTTCGTGTAGAGTTTAGAGTAATCATCTCTAGCGTAAACGTGGTGTTTGGGCTAGGATACTCATAGATATCCCCTGACTAGCTGGATCGTGGTAGTAGCGAGGAACGTGACATTTCCGAGTTACCTTTGTAGCCCATATGCCGTTAGCAGGATCGATAGGGTTTATAGGTGTGGGTCGAACATCCTCTATGGTGTCTAGATTCCGTGAGCCTCCCTAATAGAATAGTAGATCATCCTTACTAAGGTTAGAACGAGAGTGCGGTTGTAGTCTTCTCTATACATCACTCACATCGAGTCACATTCTTTGTAGCCTAAAGGGTAGTAGCAATAGATTTGGTTAGTCTAATGCACACTTTCTCCCAGTGCTAAAAATATAAATACGATACTCTGGATATCCGTGTGCTTGCGGATCAATTCCTGATGGCGTTACCAAATATCAACACATGTCAGCTTCCTTGAGATGATGGATTCCTCCTCCTTTCTTCCGAGACTGAGGACGTTCTTCATTGCATGTTGAATTTAAGGCCATCTTCTCAACAAGTGCTTTAGCATCTGAGAGCTTCAGTGACAGAAAAGCTCCCCCAACTGCAGCATCAATAGACTCACGGGTACGAGAGATAAACCCATGATAGAAAGTCTGCATTAACAACCACTCCTCTATCCCATGATGAGGACAGTCTTCAATGTAATTCTAGAATCTTTCTCATGCTCCAGTGAATGATTCATCATGTTGTTGTTGGAAACTTGAAATCTTTCAACGCAGAGCATTAGTCTTGGCTATAGGTAAGAATTTTGCTAGGAAAGCAGTTGAGCAAAGGTCCCATGTATTGTGTTTGTCTTTGTTGGTGTAGAACCACTGCTTGGCTTTCCCCAATAATGGGAACGGGAAAAGACAGAGTAATATAACATCTTTTGGTACTCCTCTAATCGTAAAGGTGCTGCAGATCTCTAGAAAATGTTGTAAGTGTGCACTTGCATCTTCATGAGCTTTTCCACAGAATTGGCTGGCTTGAATCATGGTGATGAGAGCAGGCTTGAGCTCGAATCCATTCTCCCCAGTATTGACTGCTGGTCCAGTCCAAATGTTTGCTATTATTGGGGCAGAGAACTCTCGTAGTGTCTTCTCAGCCATGTCTTCAAACACAGGAGCTAGGTTTCCACCTAACTCTTCTACTTGTTCTTCTATTTGTCCTTCAAATTCCTCTTCCAATGTTGGAGCTGGCTCCTCTAAAGAGCTAGCTTGAGTAGCAGAGGGTGTTCTTGATGTTGATTCGAATTTGTCCCTTGCTTCTACAAACTTCTTCTTCCTAAGGAGTTTCTCTGGATCTTCAGTAAAGTTTCTTAGAAGAGCAAAACCATTCATTCATCACCCTGCATAAGATAAGAAAATGATAACAACAAAGGGTGTACCTGATTGAGTAGAAATTGATTGGTAATATAACTTTATCCATGCGTATATATGTTATCAATATATCCTACATTTATTGTGCCTTTCCCGGCAACGGTGCCAAAAATGCTTGTTGACATTTACTAACCCTACCCCTAGCAACAACACCAGAAATGCATGGTATGTCATTAACTTATCAAATAGCAACAAATCACTCTAACATTCCTATGCATAAAGTAGGTTGTCATCCCTAATTATATTGCTAGGAATTTAATATAGATTCACATGTTCTACAACAACTAGGCATAGCATAACATATATGAATATAATTATAAACTAAATGGGCTCTGCAAGTAGACAGATAATTATACCGTTGTAGCATTTTACCTAGGGAAGTATCTAGGTTGTCGATTTATATTTATACCACTGGGAAGGCTAAGTGTTAAACTATAATCCATTATATTGATAAGAAACTATATAGGATGAATAAATGATATTACTTAAGTCGTATAGTCTACTCATAACACGTAGAGGTCACAAGATAAATATAGATAAATAGTGATGATAGCATAATCATCAAGTATTATAATTAAGGATAATCATTAGAGCATATACTAGTCATAATAATAGTTATCCAATGGATAAACTAGGGAGTTGGACCTAAGGTAATTCTATAACTACGCCAATGAATAACTCTAATGAGTGCAATTACATCTAGAAATCATCATTAAGTTAACCCTATATCATAATTACATGTAAAGAGGCATCAACTAATGAGGGTTTTAAGACACAAGGGTCACCTCCTTCGTGACCTCGCCCATGCTTGCCCTACGTACGGGGGTGGACTACAGAGGAACCAACACAACTGTCACCTACGTGGACTACCACATGACCCAACACATTAGGGTGCACTCATAGACAAACAAGATATCTAGACACTACATATTGTCTATCATCTACCCAACAATCGATTAGGTAAACGCTGTACGAGCTATTACATGAATTCAATAAGATCAAACCAACTATGATCTAGAAGGCTCTTGATAAACTTGAAGGCACTTGATGCTTGATGGCTTGAGGCTTTGATGAATAATGAATTGGCTTACTCCAAGGGGGGGTCTACCTATGTATTTATAGTCCGGTGGGATGCGCGTGCGCTGTAGGATCAAACTGACTTAACCAAGCGCCAAGATGCATCAAGAGAGGCGGTGGAGAAAGCTTCCGGAAGAGGAGGGCCAAAACCCTAAGGGGGCACCGGCCGATGCTTGGGTGGGGCCGACCGGCCCCACCTGGCAGCCGCTAGGCCCCCGTTGCTTTGGTTGGCTTCTCAATCCTTCCTGAGTCTTCTCGCGACGTTTCCCATGGCGAATACGTTTCGTGTTTATTTTGCACTAGAATCCCTCTTTTCAGCTTTCGTGAAATTCACCCTAGAAAATATAGAATATACAAAACTCATGGAAATTGTTAGTTTAAACCCTATACTTGGGTGTATTCATGTTCTTCTTTAGGTTTAAAGTTATAATAAAAGCTGACGTTATCGACCGTCAACAGCTGGCCCACTATGGGGGCCTTTCGGGCCCTTCTTCCGTGGTTTGCCTTCTAGAGCCTTCTCATGTATATGCTATGGTGGAATTCTATCATTTCTTTTGACAAATAACCCTCCTTGATTGTATCCTAGATAAATCCTACATCAAATAATAATTCACCAAAACTCGTGAAATCTATCAGTTTAAACCCTAAACCTTTATTGGTGATCTCAAATATGTCCCTATGCATGTTTATTTAACTATAAAATGTTGACTTTAACTATTGTCAACAATGACATGATCCAAGTTAATTGACAATGTCTCCAAACCTTTTCATTTTGCATCAAGAGCTAAAACTTGAATAGGTTGCAAACATAAGATCCATGGTCACTCCAAGACTAAAAGGAGGTCTCCAAGTTGGAGAGTTTCACATAGGACTAGGCATTTGATTAATTGAAAAGATCAAGATATCGACTTAAGGGGGGACAATAGTCTTTCTAAGACAAACATGAATCCTAGCCAAAACAAGTGTGGAAATAAAGTAGTGGTCGAATAACTTCACCCCTACTAACAAAGCAACCTTGGCACCCTATGCACTAGGGTACTAGAAAGAGCTCCTACTCCATTTTAGTTTGGCAAAAGTAACTAGAGCAACAAGTAGGTACAAGATCTCCTACTAGCGCTACACTAGCATGAGAGATCAACTACAATAGTAATAGATATACCATAAAAGAACCAATATAGAAGCACAGAAAAGCTCTAGTTTGGTTTTGATAATTGAGTGTGACAACTAGTGGACTAATGCTTTACTTGAGTGATAAGCTAGGCGATTCCATTTGCCCACTATTTAATAGTAGTGATGATGCTATACCACACGAAATACTTCAATCTCTCCCTTCACAAAACCACTTCAAGCATCTCCACTACAGTACTTTCACCAATTTTGATATATTCATCAAGTTGGTCTATCAGGCTTCCATTGGCCCACTATATAATAGTAGTTGTGCACTTTTGAATTGGTGATGTAGCCCTAGGTGATTAACAACATCTAGCCGATGTTAGAGCCAGGCTCATTCTATGTGCGGGTCTTTACAACGGTGGCCATCCAATTTTCACGTGTGTCTTTGGGACATCGACGATTGGGTTCACAGTGCTTGACACTTTGGGTTTAGCAAGGTACCGAGTTCATCTCTAACATATTGGCAACAACATTAGATCTACCTTTGTGTTGATGAAACACCAAAAAGTGTTTATTTGATTCAACATAGTCAATCTTTGCCTCCTTTAGGCAACTAGTGAGGTATGGCTTTAAGCCATGCTCAACTATTGTGGTGCTTGTATGCACATCCATGGGTGAGGAGCTTGTGCTAATAAGGTGTTGAGAAATCATTCTTGTAATATGCACATAGAGAGACAAAATATAAATGTTAAGAGAACACACAGATGCAAGAGGGGACAACAACTCTTTATTTCATTAATTGTTTTCAGCTACCATCTACAAAAGGAGACTGAGCTCCTATTTATAGAGCCATAAGCAGGCAATGCTACCCTCTTGGATTCTCCCATTAATTACCCTCCCACATGGTTATTAATATCTTGATGTGTTTTGTCCTTTAGTGATTATTGATCCCATGTTTCAATAGTGATTACGCCTATCGAGATTCACCCACATCGATAATTCACTGTTTCACAACAAAGGTTTGTTTTTCTAAAAATAAGATAAGAGCTAGTTTAGAAGTCTCATTGGAGATGTTTGGTATCTTTGCTAGACTTTCTTGTCTACCTTTGCCCAATAAGAATAGCTTTGTTAGTCTAGGCAAGCAAAATTAGCTCCTCCAAGCTAGCAAGGAAAAATCTTGCTTATATGAAAACAAGGCAATAAGATAAAGGAACTAAATGCCCTATCTATTATAATTTCTTGCCTAGTGAAGTAAGATAAGTTTGAGCAAACAATCCAAATATGCCCTAACCCTCTCACCATCTCTACAAGGACAATGGTCCTAAAAATCAAATTTCATAGAGGACATACCATGATGAGATCAAGATCCACCAAACCATCATACACTAGCCGTTTTAGCCTCCGCAGCTCTGCCATTTTAGACCCATGGTTTTTGACAGCCAACTTTGTTATGCTACTTCAACATCATTGTACTTTTTTTTTCTGTTAGTCATGAACACTAGACATAGAAAGCACTTGCTGCAACCTTCACTTACGAGTAGAGCCTCAACCGCACGTGCTTGGTCCATACACCGGATCCATCCTATCCATTGGATTTAGTTGCGCTTCACCACATAAAGATCCAAATGTGCCCCATGGTCCACTTAGGACGTTGTACACAGTACAACGACTATGTTATTTGTCTCACCATTTCAAATAGGTTTAGACATCTCGCTTGACAAAGGCCATCAACTAGTAGTCATCTCCATCTAGGCTCAAACCATAGGGAATGTACCTAGAAATCCCACCCTAATCTAGGTTGTATCATACCAAGTAGTCGTCGTGGGGACCAGATGAAAGCCTTAGTTTGATTTTGGATAATTGATGAAACTCTAGGACTAACCCTTAATCTAAGTGCGTGAATTAAATAAGGTGGTCCAATCTAGGTGGTGGAGTATTGACACTTCTTAGCGCAATCACCAAAGATAGACAAAAAGCCTAGTCCCCAGCAACGACACCAGAAAGATTGTTGGGTATTTTAAACGCACACAGAAAAATCTGCAAGTGCACAAATACCAATGTAGCTTTCACCCAGGAGTATTCTAGAGTATCGATTTCCATGAGGAACGTGATGTGTACTAGATAATCAAGGCCATCCAAGGATAAAGATAAGAAAAGAAATACATATATTTTTGGTGGGTGGACAAGAACCTTCTAGTGTTTTCTAAGTTGAGTGGGTGATCAAAATCAGGCTTACTTCACTCTACTTACTATGGAGCAATAGTACCTTTCTGACTCTCGAAAGAGACTAGGAAGAAAGTAGTTGGGGGAAGGCTGCCAAAAAGCTCTATGAAACACCAACCCGAACATGATGGAATACAAAGGCCTGACAAAGCTGTCACCTCTAGGGCTACCACAACTAACCGTAGGATTGGGCGCAAAATCAGGTAAACCCTAGTCTAGACGTCACGTCTACACTAGCGCTTACTACTCTAATTACCTAGGATAACTAGAGCACTCAATACGAGTAGAGATTCAGTAAATATCATAAGGAAAGAATAATTAAATAAAATACTTGGAAATAAATGATGAAGAACCTAGAGATTGCTTTAGACAAACCAGATGCTACAAAAGTACAATGTCAAGGAATATCCAGCACATACGGCTCCTTCTCAACTTTCTCCTCTCCTCTCTCCCTCTTCTCTAGTTTACAACTAGATGAACTAGACAACTTCAACTAGATGATTTAGAACTAGAACTAGAAGATCTAGAGGCACCTCTACTTCTCTACTTGATGAAACCCTAATTTCTGCTCTGGATGTAGCTAATGGAGGAGATGCCTCTGAGGGGTCTGCCTCTGCTTATATAGCTCTCTAAGAAGCACCACAGCCCTTGGATCAAACCAACCTTGATAGATGGTCAAGATTACTCCTCAAAGGCGGTGGAGGCAGGATCCATGAGACTCCCCCTGATTGGTCTAGGGGAGGGTTGATCGCCCCTATGGCTTGGCCGTCCACCTAGGTTTAATGCTAGGCGGGCTTCTGTTTTGATGGTCTAATAGATCTCTTTGTTAGCTTTCCAAAAAGTCCTAGATCACGGAAAATAGAGTCTGGATGAGGGAGATATGCCCAATTTACTCTGGACTGCTCTGGAAGCCCATTTGCAACCTTCCGGTAGGCGTAACTTTATCGTGTGGACTCCGATTTGGGTGAACCAAAATTCTATTTCATATATCTCGACAAGCTCTTCCCAATGGTGTACTCCAATTCATCACTTGAGATACTTCTATTTGGTGATTCTGGTCCTTTTTTAGTTTAACCCCTATAAACATAGATTCACCAAAACTCGTGGAACTTGTTATTTTCAAACCCTACAACTATGCTTTGTGGTTCATATCATGTCATATCAAGCAAAAGTTGGTGGATAAAAATGAGCATTAGTGACTATCAACATGGAGCTAGATGATGGTCCATGGAGATGATGATGAACATAGATGATCAAGTGCTCATCATTTGGAAAAGAAGAAAGAGAAAAACAAAAATAGGCTCAACGCAAAGGTATTACCATAGGAGACATTTTTGGCTTTCACTCAAGACACCATAGAGGGTGTGAGTGATCTAGGATCAATAGTTATACTATAAAGAGAGGAGATCTTTAGTTAAGCAATTATTGAGTGCCACTAGGTGACATGATTCTTGCATATATGCATTAGGGACCTAGTGTGCTAACAGTTGACCCCTTAAAATGCTTTGAAAAGGCTAACACATGTACACATAAGTTCTACCCTTTGTGGTTAGCAAGGGTAAATGTGTGTGAAGAGTGAAAAAGGAAAAGGGGAGTTGTAGGGGCGCCGGACCCTGGTTCAAGGGGTGCCGAACCCTACCTGGCTTAGTAAAAACCCTAGTTTGATTTTGGATAATTGATGAAACCTAAAGTACGTATTAACCTCTATGCTAAGTGTGCATAGATGAGATGAGGTTGGTACATGCCAAGTGATGGAGCAAGAGATGATCATGGTGATGATGGGGATGACCACAAGATGATCAAGTGCTCAACTTGAAAATGAAGAAAGTGAAAAACAAAACCCTATGGAGATCAAGACAAAGGTATTGCTTAAGATTTTGGTTTTGGGGATCAAGACATCATAGAGGGTGTGATCACATTTAGGATAGATAGCCATACTATAAAGAGGGGAGTTCTTCAGCTAAGTAGTTATCAAGTGTCACTAGCTATCATTGTTCATGTGCATGCATTTAGAACCTAGTGAGCTAACTTAACCCTTGAAAATGTTTGAGAAAATATGCTAACACACGAGAACAAGGTGGAACACTTTGGCTAAGGAGGCGTCAGGCATTAGACCAGTGTCTGGGGCATTGTGCCTATGAGACGTGCTTTGGGATAGGGCATTAGAGTGTCTGATGAGTGTGCATCGGACATTAGCCATGCACTGTTCCCACGTCAGGTGTTGTGTGACATCAGCAAGCACGCAAGCTAGGGTTTCTGCTCTTGTGCACATCAGACGCTAGGCGTGTCTAATGTGGGACCATCAAATGTGTCCAACAACCCTACGTTTTTGTAGAGCTCCTTGAGTAGCATCCAGTCTTCAAGTGGCGCGTCCGGTGTGTTGCACCTGACGTGTCCGACGTGTTGTTCGTGAGAGCTCGATAGTTTTAGTGACCATTGGAGATCAATGGGTCACATTTGACTGAGAACACATGGTAGCCATCTATGGGCCTAGGGACCATCGAATGCTGAGGCCATGTCTGATGCCCTGCGTTGGAGCGTCCAACACTCTAATAGGGCAAGTCCCAAGAGCCTAATGGTTCTATTTGTTGAGGAGGCTTATAAATACATATTGGCCAGCTTAGGGCTCACAGATAGGTTACTGATATGAATTGGTATGAGGGTGGCCCGATCTTCACGACAGTAGATCAAAAGAACAAGGATAACTTGCTGCAAACAACGGATAACTAGCTTTATACCTGACAAAGGTTGGATGCGACCAAGCGACGGGGAGAGAGGCACCGAAACCGCGAAGACTTCGAATCGATCTCCAAACGATCGCAGAACCACAATCCAAAACTAATCGACACAATGTGGCGTAGCCAAACGGAAGCTGTAGAGCACGAAGTAGGGGAACCTAGAGGATTCACTTCACATGTCCAAGAGGAACAAGGAAGAACAAAGGTTGAGTAAGGCACTCAGCAGCGTGGTTGCAATATCATATAGTTTATCAAAATGATCAAAGGTTCCTAATAGCTTAGAAGTAGGGAATATTTATACTAGGAACAACCCTCCTAGATAAGTATGAAAAGAAAATAGAGTTTTTGAGGGAAGGCAATGTGAAAGGTCCCCTCGAAATGGATTCCCAAACTGGCTTCGCGTGACTGTTGGCCTCTAGAGCAGTTTCCAATAAAGTGACCATAACTTCTTATTGGGAATTCCAAATGATGAACCGTTTCTTGGTTGTGAAACTACACTCAAAGGGCTTTCCAGAAATGCATGCCAACTAGCACTAAACATTGTAGATTGATACAGTTTTACTTGGCAAGTTGTACCAACATTCTGTCACGACAGAGTGTTGACTTTCTGACCAGTCTGTACTAATTCTGATCTGCAGGCAATATAGGGTATCCAAACTGGTCGCCACTAGATTCATTAGAAAGTAGACTCGACAGGCTTTCTAACAAGTCCTCATGGGCCTTCATAGCTTTTATGAGTAAAAAGTTATGACGATTTATTTGTACTGGTCCGTTCTTGACTTCCACTGGTCTGTTTTTTACTCTTCTAGTCCGTTTTGTTGGTGTCTTCTGGGACTTGCACTGGTCCGTTCTTTAGGGTCCGATCCATCCTTCTCTTCTTCTATATACCTGAGTACAATCAAGGTACAACACTTAAGTAGTATATAATTCTCATTAATGTTAAAATGAATATCACAAAGTAGCGCGTGGACCTCTTGTTGTAGCTTCTTTGCACGACTACGTGTAATCAGTCCATCAATGACTTGGGCTGGTGTCAGTGTAGGTAAAACTTGAGTGGTTGTAGCTTGACTTGGAGCTTGTGACATATTGCTTGCTGGCATATTCATATCATCCTCCCCCTCTTGAAAAGGAGTCATCCTCGACTGGTCCAGTCCAAAGAAAGGAGATAAATCAATGACGTTGAAGCTTGTACTCATATTTTGTGGAGGCACCCACTCACGAACATCTTTGATCTTTTCCTCATCCTCCTCCACACCTTGACCTAAAACAACAAAGCCAAGAAAGACTACCTTGTCGGTGCAAAATATGCACTTGTCAAGGTTAGCATACAATTTTTGCTCACGTAGGACATCAAGCACACTTTGGATATGCTCAACATGTTCATCAAGAGACTTGCTGTAAATTAATATATTATCAAAGTAAACCACAACAAACTTACCAATGAAAGATCTAAGCACATGATTCATCAATCTCATAAAGGTACTTGGTGCATTAGTCAATCCCAAAGGCATTAACAACCATTCATACAACTCAAACTTGGTTTTAAAAGTTGTTTTCCACTCATCTCCTTCTCTCATTCTTATTTGGTGATAGTCACTTCTCAAGTCAATTTTAGTGAAAACTATTGCACCACTAAGTTCATCAAAGCACATCATCAAGTCTAGGAATGGGATGCCTATACCTTATCGTGATGATATTAATAGCTCTACAGTCAACACACATTCTCCATGAACCATCTTTCTTAGAAACTAAAAGAACAGGGACTGCACAAAGTGAAAGACTTTCTTGCACATACCCTTTTCTCATCAATTCTTCCACTTGTTGCTGAATTTTTTTTGTTTCCTCCAGATTGGTGCGGTATGCAGCTCGGTTTGGAAGTGAAGCACCAGGAACAAGATCAATTTGATGTTCAATTCCTCTCTTAGGTGGCAACCCTGGTGGTACCTCCTCTGGAAAGACATCCTCATATTCCTGTAACACATTAAAAATAACACTTGGCAAAGTAGAGGATAAGTCGTTAGTGGAAAGAAAATTTTCGTTGTACAGGAGTACAAAGAATGTGGCATTGGGTTCACTCAATTCTTTTAAATCCCCCTTCCTAGCCATCATAACTAATCCCTCTTTTCCCTTTGTCTTAGTTGTTTGCGGCTGTGGGGTTTTATTTGGCTTTGGAAACACTCCCTCACTATTTTTGTGGGTCACTCGCAAGTGGTTCTCACTCTCTCGCTGTTTTCTTTTTAGATCATCCTTCAAAAACTCTTTCCGTATCAAAGGGAGCGAAGAAATTTGCTCTCCTTTGTACATAAAAGCCAGCCTATTGGTTCTTCCAAAGATCTGAACATCACGATCATATAACCATGGTCTTCCTAGCAACAGTTGGCATGCTTGCATAGGCACCACATCACACTCCACATGATCCTTATACCTCCCAATAGAGAAAGGAACTGTCACAATATGGCTCACACGCAGCGCACCACAATCATTTAGCCACTATATCTTATATGGATTAGGATAACACCGTTGTTTTAGCTCCATTCTATCAACCAATTCTTGACTAGCAATATTGTTGGAACTGCCATTGTCAACAATAATTCTATATAACTTTTCTTTGATCATGCCTCGAGTGTGGAAAAGATTGTGTCGCTGCCCATTCTCTTCCTTTGCAGCAGTAACACTAAGCACACGAAGAGAAATAAAGCATTTGTTATCACCTTTATCGGGTTGGATCTCTTTTTTATTGCTTTCATAATCCTCATCATATCTTGGACCTTCTTCCTCATGATCACTTTCAGATTCCCATTCACCATTCTCATTCATAATCATGGTCCTCCTACTAGGACATTGTGTAGCAATATGTCCACGACTATGGCACTTGTGGCACACAATTTCTCTACTACGCGCAGAGGAAGTAGTAGCTAAAGAAGCAATAGTTGGGGCTGCCGCACTTATAGCAGGTCACTACTGGTTTGTAGAAGATGATTTTGTAGAAACCACCATCTTCGAAGGAGCATTAGATGAGGAGGGCCTAGCTACAACACCTTGGGAATGTCCCCCACCCAAAGAAGTGCTGGCCTGCTCCTTGCGCCACGAGGCTGCAATAGAATGACTTGCATAAGATTTTCCACGTGTCTCTTTCTGAATTTTTCTTTTAGTACGCATAGCTTGATCAACAAGGTCATGCAAAGTATGGTATGGAAACATCTCAATAAAACCAGCAATTTCCTGATTGAGACCACTCAAAAATCTTGCCATTTTTGACTCTAGATCCTCTCTAATTCTAGTCGGCACTAATAGTGGCTCCATCTCCTTATAATACTCATCAACTGATCTTTTTCCTTGCTTTAACATTTGCAACATATTGCAAAGGTCACACTAATAGTTTGATGGTACAAATCGCCTTCTCATCACTTGCTTCATCTCTTCCCATGTGTTGATATATTCACGGCCCAACACAAGTTGATTCTCTTGTATCTGATTCCACAAGTTAGAGCATAACCAGAGAATTCCAATGAAGCAAGATTAACACGCCTCTAATAAGAGAGATTATGCACTCTAAAAATTTGATCACACTGCTGAGCCCACTCAAGATATGCATATGCATCCTCTCTTCCAGTGAATTTTGGGATACTCAACTTGACATGAGCAATGCTGTCCGGGTCTTCCCTATTACGACGTCCATGATGATGCTCCCTATCTCCATGAATGGCACGCCACCGATGATCATGGCGCCGCCCGTGCAACCCATCATATGAAAAGGGATTCTCATCAGACCCCTCTTCTTGATGAAAGTTATCAAATTCTTCATCATCAAAATGAACATGATGGCCATAACCACGCCCATGAGCTCGTCCTCCATCTTGGCCATGATGACCAACCCGTCTGCCACCACCACGACCATCTCTGAAACAGTCATGTCCTGCATTAGAATTTTCAGCACCAGATTCATCGTATTGATGCCGAGGAGCTCTCCACCCATCTATAGGTATGCGTGCATCAAGCATGATCTCCATGGCCTGCAAGAGTGAATATGCCATTTAGCACAACTCAGCCCGTGCAACAGGGGGTTCTTCTTCTCCATGACGATCACCACGAATACTTGAGTTGGATCCTGTCATCTTAGCACTAAAGCAAAAATATAGTGGAATGAGTAAATTTTGTGGAATCACACAACCTCACCTCTTACTTACCAAGGCTCTTTCCTATTCTTAAGGACAGTGAATTGTGCAAGTGTAGCAGCTCAACAGAAGTGATTCTGAGATCGCAAGGATTACGAGTCGAATGTCTTGGTTTCACTTTTTGGTGGAGCTATAGGTGGCTAAACAAGGGAGGCTACGATACTAAAAATCAAGTGGTTTGATGTGCTCAAAAGATATAATGTTGCTGGTATATAAATCACCAAGAATCTGAATATATAAACTGAATTTTTTAGTAATCAAACCACAATACAACCCCTTTCCTCTTCTTTTACTTTTTTTGATCTTTCTGTTCTTTTTTTCCTTTTCTCTGAATTTTTTTCTCTGATTTTTTGAACTCTTTTTTTATACTAACAGGGGTGCAGATAACAAATAAAACACAATACAATATATGTAAAGAGGGTGACTAGCAACTTGATGAACACAAAAACACAAGATAACAGTACCGTCAAAGGGCTTTAGGATTTTTTGTGGCTTTTTCAGTGGACTATTAGGTGATGAACAAAACAGTAACAAACAATAGATAAACTAAAATTAGATATGTTGATGATTGTGAGACCTACCGTGACAACGAAAGCTTTGATACCAGTTGATAGGTTACCAATATGAATCAGTACGAGGGTGGCCCGATCTTCACGATAGTAGATCAAAAGAACAAGGATAACTTGTTGCAAACAATGGATAACTAGATTTATACTTGACAAAGGTTGGATGCGACCAAGCGACGGGGAGAGAGGCACCAAAACTGCGAAGACTTCGACTCGATCTCCGAACAACCGTAGAACCACAATCCGAAACTAATCCACAAAATACGGCGCAGCCGAATGGAAGCCGTAGAGCATGAAGTAGGGGAACCCAGAGGATTCACTTCATATGTCCAAGAAGAACAAGGAAGAACAAATGTTGAGTAAGGCACTCAGCAGCACGGCTAAATATCATGTAGTTTACCAAAATGATTAAAGGTTCCTAATAGCTTAGAGGTAGGGAATATTTATACTAGGAACAACGCTCCTAGATAGGTATGACAACAAAATAAAGTTTCTGAGGGAAGGCAAGGTCCCCTCGGAATGGATTTCCGAACTGGCTTCGCGTGACTGTTGGCCAGTAGTTTCCAATAAACTAACCATAACTTCTTGTCCAAATGATGAACCGTTTCTTGGGTGTGAAACTAGACTCAAAGGGCTTTCCAGCAATGTATGTCAACCAGCACTAAACATTGTAGATTGGTACAGTTTTACTTAGCAAGTTGTACCAACATTCTGTCATGATAGACTGTTGACCTTCTAAGCAGTCTGTACTAATTGTGGTCTGCAGGCAATATGGAGTATCCAAACTGGTCGCCACTAGATTCATTGGAAAGTAGACTCAACAGGCTTTCCAACAAGTCCTCATGGGCCTTCATAGCTTTTGTGAGTAAAACGTTATGAAGATTTCTTTGCACTGGTCTATTCTTGACTCCTACTGGTCCGTTTTTGACTCTTCTAGTCCGTTTTGCTGGTGTCTTTTGGGACTTGCACTAGTCCATTCTTTAGGGTCCGATTCATTCTTCTCCTCTTCTATATACCTAAGTACAATCAAGGTACAACACTTAGGTAGTATATAATTCTCATTAATGTTAAAATGAATATCACAAAGTAGCGCGTGGACCTCTTGTTGTAGCTTCTTTGTACGACTACGTGTAATCAGTCCATCAATGACTTGGTCTAGTGTTGGTGTAGGTAAAACTTGAGTGGTTGTAATTTTACTTAGATCTTGTGACATATTGCTTGCTGGCGTGGTCATATCACTCACTCTCTTGGCTTTTTTGACATACTTGACAACCTTCTGAGCCTAAGCAAAGTCCTCCCTCTCATCTCCATCATTGATTCATCATCCTTGTGAGATTGGGAGTGATTGCATTTAGTGGCACTTGGGGATCATTGTGGCTATGGTTTTCTTGTTACTCTTGGTGGTTGCCGTCACCTAGATGGTTTGGAGCAGTGGAGGAGCATTGGCATGAGTTAGTGATTGTTTATGGCCATCTCTTAGTGATTGTGAGTGGTTTTACGCCTTCTCCGGTGGAGCGCTAAAGGCAAGTCTAGTGGATTGCACATATCATTGAGCTACCTCACTTCTTGGGGTGTCCTAGCGAGGACGAGGTTTCTACTACATCTCTTAGCCGCTGAACCACCAAGTGTTGGTCGACACAATAGGAACTAGTGTGCCGGCAAGTACATGAACCTCAGAAGAAAAATCTTTGTGTCCATCTCTTGTAATTGATTGGATTTCTCCTGATGGTTGATCTTCTTTACATTGATTGGTTCACTTGCCTCTACACATTAGTATAAATGTTCATTCCTACTCCTCTACATGTCCACAATCTAGAGTAGCTTATTTTCTTGTATAAAAACTTTAGGTAGCTCTCTAGTGTGAGTAGTGACTTAGCCATTGATTGAACTTAGTGACTATAGCAACTAGAATTGTTGGATAGGTGGCTTGCAAACACCATATTAGAGCTAGAGCAAAAAGCTTCGCTTTGTTATTTACTAACCTCTTACTCTAGTGAGTTCGTAGAATTTTTAAATAGGCTACTCACCCTCCTCTAGCACTAGGTCTGATGGTCAATTGCAAAGGCTCAAGCATGGAGGTGTCAGACCCTGGCATGCAATAGAGTCAGATGGCACATGTGCACTATTCATTCGCATAAGAGTTGGCACGCGCGTGTGTGGTTTGATAGCGTAGCGACACTTGGCAGCATTGGACCCTTGCATGGTCCAATGGTCAGTGTTGGACTAAGGTCTAATGGTTTTGACACTCTCGAGAGCTCTTTGTGTAAAAATGATAGGTGTTGGACCCAACCCTTGGCAGTCCAACTATACTGACTATGGTGATCCAACGATGGCTCTAGAACATTCTTAAGTGACCGTTGCACGTCAAGATGGCAATGGGCACAAACCTGTTAGGTACTATAGACCCATACCATGCCCGCTAAGAAAAAATATGCCCGTTAAAAAACCCATACCTGTAGACGGGTATGAATGAGCGCCCATACCCGTGCCCGATAAACTGCACGCTTGAGCTATCCAATTCTTGCTTGTGTTTGCCTTGGTTTATAGAGTGTGTGCAGCTTTAGATGTGCATTGATTGAGCAAGGTGGGACTAATGTTCTTGCAACGAATGAAGTGCTAGCACTAGGGGGTGAAGAATACACCATTCCAATGGTTGGGCCCAGGAGGCCACGTAGGCTCATAAGGCTCAAAGCTGTTTGGCCTCCAAGCAAGATGAGAGTAGTGGCTTGTTCTTTTTTGTCTTCCAATTTGTAATTGGTCCCTACCCATAAATAAGACGAGGTTTCTTGAATATTTTTCTATGCCACAAATTCTAAATATATTTAGTGAATATATAAAATTATTTGCTAACACAAGATCTAAAAATTAAAGGATTTTGGAACAAGTTTAGAAAACCCATGGGTTTGCGGGTTTGGGTACTATAAGCCCAGACCCATGCCCACAAATGATGCATTGGGTCTGACTTTTTGCCCATTAACAAACCCTTGAGGCGCTATAAATAGAAGAGGCACGTCTTTGGCTCACTCCCTTGGATATTTGACATTCCTGGATCCTTGTGAACCTAAGCAAACACCTTGCCCTCACCTAGACAACTTGGAGTAGTAGAGGAGGTTTGGTATGAGTTGGTGATTGTTTGTGACCATCTCCCAGTGATTGTGAGGGGTCTTATGCCTTTTTCGGTAGAGCACCAAAAGGTAACTCTAGTGGATTGCTTGTGTGAGTTAATATTTATACTTCTAACACCACTTAAGCTAAGTTGTCATCCCTAGCATTGGTGCTAGGAGTGTTGGTATATAAACTGCTCCTCTAGTAAAATAAATATAGGATCCACAAGCGAACAGATTAAATACCGTTGTAGCACTTCACCAGGAAGTATTTCAGGTATCGTTAATTTATATTTAGCTCAAGGGAAAGAAGACTTAAACAATAAGATAAACTTGCAAAACATGACTACTTATGAGTGATTGATTCCACAGTCACATACTTTGGCAGGGGGTAAACCATGATAAATAAAGAATATGAATTATAAAGCTTAGAGATAGACTACTCAATAAAAGGTAGGTTGACATCTGATTAGTTCAAGAGATAGAATTTCTAGATAGGTTCTAATCTACTAAGTGATTCATCTACTCTAATGCTACACTATCATATATAGCACAAAAGACTCTTTATCTATGTATAAGGATCATTGCTATAAACAACTAAGACATAGTAGGACTTTCTACACAACTTTGGTTCTACCTATCCTATCAACGGGGGATGGAATACGAAGGACTCAACGGAACTGTCACTTTCATGATCTACCACACTACCCGACTAATAGGGTGCATTTGCAGGTAAATGGCATCTAAGCACCATGCTTACATGTAATCTACCACCTAACCCTCCTGCGAAGAGAGCTAAGCACTTTGGAAAACATAATGACACGATTATTATTGCTCCTCAAGGTTGGTGGAGGCAGGATCCGTGAGACTCCCCCTGATTGATCTAGGGGTAGGGGTCGTCCAGGGGCTTAGGCGCCCGCCTAGACACTCTGCTAGGTGGGCCCCAGCTTGCAAGGGTCACCTTCCTCAGTCTTCTAGATTGTTCTTTTTTATACGTAGGTCTATTTCAACATGCGGGTCTCCTTTGGTATTTTTTGATAATCCCTTGCAGAAACAAACATTTACCAAAACTCGTGGAAATTGTGAGTTAATGCCCTAAGTCTATGATGATGCTCATTTTATACCCCCTCTTCTCTCTTTAGTTGACATCTAAAATTGATGGTTAACAACCATCAACAAACTCCCGCAAGCTTACCTTTGCTCGTCCCTGAGCAAATAGCTACATGAGATGGATCTGGAGTTGCTATAATACTTTCATGCTTTATAAGTACACATGCTTTAAACAAGAATTCATCCCGAAACTAGAGTGGACTATCATAACTCCCAAACTTACTCTTGTTTCTTCCAACCATGGGGCTTTTACTTGCACTTGGGTCTTGAGCAGTTGAAAGACAGAACAATTAAGTCAAGCATTGTTGTCTCATGCTCTATTGTTCCATCTCTGTTCTAGAGTTCTTATAAGATTTTCAAGATAAAACTCAGAGTTCCTTAGTATGGCCCTTTCAAGTCTCTTAATATATGGTATTTTTAGATCCTCTCCAAGGCATTTTGAAAGGAGTGATGCCTTCTCTCGTGCTCACAAAATATTTAGTATTTGTGGCATAGGGCATTACATGTGCCTTCACTCTCCCTCACCCTATATCTAATAAAGCTTATGTGGAGCTCATTGGTGTGGAGATAGCTAATGCATTAGGCCTGATCGAACCATGGATCTAGAGGAACTCATCATATAACTAATCGGTTGTGCATGTGTGGTTTCATATGTGGATGATATATAGTAGAGAAAATATTTGTGGAAGAAGAAGAAGGGGTGAAAAATACTTCTAACACTCCTTTATTTGGAAGATGACTCCTCTAAATCTGCTCTGGGAAATCTTGATGAAAACTGGGCTCATAAATCTTTCTTTCTTTTTCTTCTCTCTCTCTCTCTCTCTCTTTTCATGGGACTTTTGTCCATTCTTTCTTGCAGCCCAAAAACTCTTTTGCAAATGAAAACTTTGTAGAGGAAATGAAGGATAAAACTTAGAGCATTGATGTTTTGGTAAGGGGCTAGCAAATGAATAGGGAAAATATTTTTGGTGTTCACTCTTAGTGTAAGAGTAGAACAATTTTGAATAGGTGATGATGAAATATATATGTGGTGCATACTTCCATGGTGGAAGCAGCAAAGGATAAACATGAGTGTGTGATACCATGATTTAGCCATATGATGAGTCCCTAGGGGTTAACACAGCTCGAGCAAACGCAAGCCCTACCAATATGTGGAGGCTTCGTATTCTAATAAACAATTATAGCTGTGGTAGGAATTTTAACTCTCTATCATATAAGGAACTCATCATGAAATATTTTAAATTTTCACAAACAAATCTCTAGAATTTGGTGGCACTAGGAACATAATAAACAGCAGCTCAGACTATCATCATATCATGTCTGTCAACTACCTAGACTTAGTAAGCATATGCTCCCACAGGTTTAAAGTATAGAGTAAATTCAGTTGTCAAATAGTGTACCCAAATCTTAGGAGAACTCAAGTTTAAAGCTAGGTACTTGAAAAGAATTTTGGCAGAGCAACTATTCATCATCTTCATCATGCACTCTTCAAGTCTACATATTTTTATTTACTAGGTAGTGTGCCCGTGCGTTGCTACGGGATAAATAAACTCTGTTAATAAAGAAACAAAAGTCGCACCATAAGATAACAATATTGTGAAATTAAATACCGACAAAGTGACATTTAATCCAAAAACCAAAGTTGATGAAATTAACATAGTCATGGAGAGCACAATGTCACAGGCTCACTAAGTATAGAACTTTCCGTACATTGTAACAAGAACAAATAATACCATGAAATTTTTAATTTGGACATTTACACTGTTAGTAAAAAATAATTTTTGAATGTGATGAGACTACCATTCTACTCTTGCTGCAGTCTACTATCTTCTGTAAATGCAGAGACCATCAACCTCAGTGCAGACTAAGC
>Ga0182004_10000919_pt1 | contig 20088 bp, 19 predicted proteins | sample Sormic07211540_1_FD_120479 | JGI IMG/M metagenome (GOLD analysis project Ga0182004, IMG submission 120479) | Endophyte microbial communities from Sorghum bicolor roots, Mead, Nebraska, USA - 072115-40_1 MetaG | ecosystem: Host-associated > Plants > Roots > Unclassified | place: USA: Nebraska...
TATAGATATAGATATAGATATAGATATAGATATAGATATAGATATAGATATAGATATAGATATAGCTTATATTAAAGTATTCCATAAATCTATTAAAGTATTCAATCATGGTCCAAACCACCGTCCATCTACTCCCTCCGATTTTCTAAATAATACCGTTTTAATATTATCTTACGTTAAACATTTTAAACTTTAATTATAAATAATTTGTTTAAGTTGAGTCTGAAAATATGAAAGTAATGTAAGCATATTCATTTAATAATATAGTTTTATAAAAGTATATTTTGATAATATTTTATAAATACTTTATAAAAATAATAATCAAAATTATTTTTAAAAGACTATATCACCATCGTCCAAGATGACATTTTTTTTTTGAAACCAGAGGCTTCCTCCGCTGTCTCGATTGCATGCTCCACTCAACCGATGGCCACGTCATGGTTACGAGGGGCTCGATGGCATGCTCAGGTGCATCATGGCCTTGTTTAGGTTCTTTAGAAAAAAATTTTGCGACACTGTACCATAGATAACCAGGCTCAAAAGATTCGTCTCGTCAATTCCGACCAAACTGTGCAATTAGTTTTTATTTTTGTCTATATTTAATATTTTATGTATACGTTTAAAAATTCGATGTAACGGAGAATCTTAAAAAATTTTGGGTTTTTGGGTGAACGTAAACGTACCCGTATCGAGCCATCCAGGCCACTGCTATTCTCATCATGGACCGCTACAACAATGCCGTGCCCGCGACCTGCTTCTCTTCACTGTGGCAGGCACATGACACCACCATCTCTGTGTTTGGCGTTGGACTCTCCTCCTAGCGTGAAGACTGAAGACGGATGTCTTGCTCGCCTCCATAAAGCTAAATAATTGACTCCAAAAAGCTCTATAGTATTAGTGGACTATTGAGCTCGTTTGCTTGAACTTATCTGTTAAATTTGTCAACTATTTAGTATTATTTTTTTAATAGTAAATCAACAAATAATAATTTTAGCTATAATTTTTCAGAGAAGCGAATAAGTTTGTCAAAAAAAAGTAGATGAGTTATGTATGGTTTAAACATTTCTTGTGGAAGTCCAATTAGCTAGATGAGTTATGCAGTAGGAATTAGGAAACAATCTAAGCTAGTGGAGTTGTCAGAGAGGGCACGGGATTAATTCTGTTGCATAGTAATCCTCCGCCTGCAAAAGATGTGATTACGAGATTTGCGCAAGACCAGTTAGCGTAATTTTCTCAAAAATTTTCAAGATCCACCGTCACATTAAATCTTACGGCACATGTATGGAGTATTAAATATAGATAAAAAGATAATTAATTGCACAATTTATCTTTAATTTACGAGACGAATCTTTTAAGTCTAATTAGTTCATGATTGGACAATTGTCAAATAAAAACGAAAGTGCTACATTAGCTGAACTTAAAAAAATTCGCGAACTAAACAAGGCCTAAGTTTATAATAAATTGTGCTAGTATTTATATCTCCAACTAGTTTTGCTATGAAAATAAATGTTAGTGTTTTTTTATTTAACTTTAGTCAAATTTTAAATCATTTAACTTATAAAAAAATGAGAATTAGATCTTAGACAAAGAGAGTGCATTCCTTCATGCTCATGTCAGAATACCATGTGGTTAAACTAAATAAATCAAAATAAAACACCTACGATTAGCCACACACCGTATTCCCTCAGGCCCAGAATAGTAGACGTTCTGAGATTCAAAATTTGTTCCAAAATTATTGACACTATAGACTAGCAGCGTGTCTGACCAAACTACATGAGACACTATGATGTGGAGAGTTAAGTAAAATACTATTTCCTAGCCGGAGCAGCAGGTCCCTGGCCTGTTTAGTTCTATTTTTTAAAAAAATAATAAACATTGTAGTATTTCATTTATATTTAATAAATATTATCTAATTATAAACTAAATAGATTTAAAAGATTCATCTTGTAAATTACAGACAAACTATATAATTAGTTATTTATTTTATTTATATTTAATACTCCATACATGTATTATAAGATTTGATGTAACAAGAAATGTGAAAAATTTTGTAAAATTTTCTAGAAACTAAACAAAGCCCTAGTGTTAGGATCAATTGACTTGCACGTTGATCTCGATGAATATTTCTATAATGTCAACTAATATGGGACAGAGGGAGTAGGTGCTTTGACTTGGGACTAGCCGAATTCCACGTCACTCGCAAAAGCCTTGTTTAATTGGCAAAAAATTTGGATTTTGGGTATTGTAGTACTTTCGTTTGTTTGTGGCAAATATTGTTTAATCATAGACTAATTAGAATCAAAAGATTTATCTCGCGATTTACAGGCAAACTATATAATTAGTTTTTATTTTCGTCTAAATTTAATACTCTATATATATGCCGCAAAATTTTATATGACGGAGAATCTTGAAATTTTTTTGGAACTAACAATCAAAATTGTCAAAGAATAGAGAAAATGGTCAGCTGGCTACCTGGCTTTGCCACACCTGCGGTGCAGGCAGACAGCAGTCACTGACCAACGGACCCAACGCCTCGTGGGCCCCAGAGGTAAAAGGTAACCTCGTACTTGCTGTCCAATCCGACAGGTGTGCGTTGAGAGCGGCGGTGCGGCCGGCGCGTGTCGAAATCTCGGACAGATTCGGTTCTCGGGGCAACGGCCGCCGCGTCGGGTTGGGCCCCACCAACCGCACCCCATTTCGAATTTCAAACCACCTCTTCCTCCCCCTCCAGCCCTCTCTCCTTGCTCGCCCTCCTCGTCTCCTTCCCATCGAAGCTTCTACGCCCTCGCCGAAGGCCCCGTCCCCGTCCTCGGGGAGCGCGAGGCGCAGCCATGGCGGAGCCGCGTCGGGTGTCGTTCCGCGACGGCCGCCTCGCGTCACGGAAGGCGGAGGAAGCCGGTACTGACCTTACGCATCTCCCGTCCCTTGCTCTCTCGGTCTTCGGTCGGTCTATCGCTCTTGCGTGCTTAGATCTCCAGGGGTTTCTCGGTTTCGACCGTTGTTTTTGTTCGGAGTTTAGGTGGGGTTTCCTTCCGCGGTCCTCGGTCCTCTGCGGCAACTTGGGTGCGGTACTCGCCGATAATAGAGTCGCTTCACATCTTGATCAACTGGAAGGCGTTCTTCAATCTTATGATGACTTGAAAGATGCCCTGATGTGTAGGTGGTATGATACCTGATGTTCTGTTGGTTAAACAAGGCTTTGAGATGTATGTAACCCATTCCTGGGGAAGCGGGGCACATGCAATTTCTAGTTTGATCGTGAGCTCGTGACTGCAACTCTGCTTCTATTAGTGTTTGGTTTGAGGAATGAGTTAATCCATCATCGTCTCGCTCCTTACTTTTTGCGGAATAGAATAGCTGATCCATCGTTACTTCCAGCAAACTTGAGAAATGGACTTATGATGCAGCACTTCATCTAGAATAGAGTGATTGCTTGAATCAAGCACCCTATATTTTTTATGCAGCAATATGGTTTTGATACTTGTCTAGTTTCATGGCTTCACTAAGTTCAATCTGTGTACGCTATGCTACAAATGAGTTGAAGTTTCTTCAATGGAACACGCAGTTTCAAGTTTTGCTTACTCTTCTTTCTTACTCTTTGCAAGCATTGAGGCGGCATCAGGCTGCAGCCTGGCTCCAAGCAATGGTGGGCTCTTTTGGCCTGGCCCCTTATCCGTCGGAGCAGGAATTCGTTGCTTCTCTAAGGAATGGCATTGTCCTATGCAAGGCAATCAACAAGTTACAGCCCGGTGCTGTGGCCAAGATTATCACAAATGCCCCTTGCGATAGCCAGCCCTTGACGGCTTTTCAGTATTTCGAGAACATCCGCAACTTCTTAGTTGCTGTGAACAAAATGAAGCTGCCGAGTTTTGAGGCATCTGATTTAGATAAGGTTAGCAACATTTGCTCATGAAACTAATGTTGACAGCACGATGCTTACTCACTGTAATACGGCTGCTTCTGCAGGACAGCCTTGATGCTGGGACGGTGGGCAAGATTGTGGACTGTGTAATTTCATTGAAGTCTTACCATGAATGGAAGCAAGCCGGCGGAGCCAATGGGCCTATCAAGTACATGAAATCACCTCTTGCAGTGCGTTCTTCACAGCTTCAATCTGAAAATGTTGCTTTGGGACCTTCTCCTTCCCAAAAGCGTCTAGACTTGACAGAGGCTGATGCTGACACACAGCCATTTCAAAATGTAGATCCTAACATGAAAGGTTTGTGCCACATTTCTCTCGACACACTTTATGCCTAAATATTTTCTGATTGATAAATCACTCCTGCTACCTGTATTAATGCTACTTTTACTAGAATTGCAACTTATGGTGTTACTATCCTGTATAATTAGTATAGTCTGCACACTTGATTAACTTTGCAGATTGTGCATTTGCAGAGGCAGTGGAGAAACTTAAGAAAGTTATAGTAGATTCTATGTTGAGTTACAAGGAAAATTTTGACCAAGACATTCTGAAGAAGGTGATTCTGAATATAATAACTTATTCCATGTTTTTTTAATACACTGTGCTGTCCATGTCAGGTGCCAGACTGACAAGGATTGATTTTATTTTCAGGATCCAACAAAGCTTATAGGTGCTGTTTTGGCAAACCAGCTGGGAAAAGAACAGGTAAATTAAAATATTTCCTTTCCTTTTCTCTTGTGTGAGTGATTTCATCAATTGGATCTTCACAAAATGCCTAGCATGCTGTGTGTAAGGCTATTTGCATCACAAAATAATCCCTGTTATGCTTTTCAAACATCTTCAGCTTTTATCTCCAGAAAAGCTTATAACGGAGAATGCGCCAACTCATTGTATTGAGGTACAGTTTTGCATTCATCTTTAGTGGGGAAAATACATATGTTTTTTTAAATCAAATAGAAGAAGTTAGAAGAATTGGCTTTGCTTTGTGCTCTTTACCAGTGATGATGCAAATCTCTTAACATGGTATCCATAAGGGTTTTCTTTGTTAATCAAAGTAGCTGGAGGTTGTTTTCTATTTCGTAAAATTTTAAACGGGCAAATAGTAAGAAATTTGTTGTAGCAGGATTCTGCACTTAGAGCTGCTGCCTTCCCAGTCCACAGCAAGGTTTCATTTTTTTATTACTGATACTGGATTCTTACTAGCATACTTGATGTCCAAGACGCAGAATAAATACTTTTGCTCAAGGAATATAGGAATATAACGAATTCTTATTATGTATATACATGTTATTAGGGTGTTGCAAAATAATTATCATTCTTCCCTGAATATAAATTTTTCCTAGCACTTGTCCTGATGAAGTACCATTTTTCCATGTAGCATTCCAGCTCACAGATCGAGAACAAACAGTTGCTGTTGCAAGCACATGAAACTGAACTTTTGGTAAGAATTCATTGTGCATTTTTGTATCATATCCAAATTTTATTTGTGCTGTTAAAAATTTATGTTTCTTCTGGTTGGCACTTGGTAACTTTTGCAGGACCTCAAGAAAATGTTTCAAGATGTTAAAGTCAACTTCAGGTCATTGCAGACCCAATTTCTAGATGACATGGCCAAATTAGGTACACTTTTTGCAATAGACATAACATCCTCTCAGCACTATGTGGGTTTAACTCTGCAACTTTATATTCACAGGTGAAAATATCCAAGATCTTTCCAAAGCTGCCCTTGGCTATAACCAAGCTGTAAAAGAAAACAGAAACTTGTATAACATGCTTCAAGAACTGCGAGGTATCACATGATCTAATTCACTGTTTTTTATTGTTATGTAAGTCATTGTTCGAGAGATTTCTGAAAGCTTATTTGTAGGAAATATCCGAGTCTTCTGCCGGATAAGGCCACTTCTTAATTCAGAGTCTATTTCTTCAATCGAACATGTTGGAAGCGATGGCTCAGTGATGGTCTATGATCCAGTTAAACCACAAAGTGCACGTAAAATCTTCCAGTTCAACAAAGTTTTTGGGCCAACAACTACTCAAGGTAAATCAATTGTAGTTCAATACATCTTTCTTTAGTTTTACATCATCACTCTCAACTTTGTGCAGATGAGGTGTATAAGGAGACACAACCTTTTGTTAGATCCGTCATGGATGGATATAACGTATGCATATTTGCTTACGGGCAGACAGGTTCCGGCAAAACCCATACAATGGTATGAGGCAAACCATGTTTATACAGTAGTTTCATAGTTTTCTAGGAATATATTTTGGTCACATCTAATGGATCTTCTATCTCTGCATTTTGGTGATTAGTGTGGTCCATCTGGTGGGCTGTCCAAGGATTTTGGAATTAATTACATGGCCTTGAATGATCTCTTCAACATATCAACTTCTAGAGAGGATGTCAAGTATGATATACGGGTGCAGATGGTTGAAATATACAATGAACAAGTTCGTGATCTTCTAAATGAGGACAGATCAAGCACAAAATATCCTTTCACACCTTACATATTATTCTTGTTACTTTTGTCGAAGTATGATTCTTTTTGTTTTTGTGTTAGTTCCTGACATTGAGTTCACATTAGATATAAGGGCTTCCTTGAACAATGGTCTATTGAACCTTCCAGATGCAAAGATCTACCCAGTGCAGTCCCCTTCTGATGTTATCAATTTGATGCAGCTGGGTGAAAAGCACCGAGCTTCCGGATCAACAGCAATAAACCATAGAAGCAGTCGTTCCCACAGGTTTGCACAACTGCACTAATATTATCTTGAGGCTACTTTTTAGTTATGTTTGTTTTCTGTTATTCTTTTATTACTTGCTGCAATTGACTTCGGATGCTTTCTTGCAGTATCTTAACTGTTCATGTAAATGGAAAGGACATTGCTGGCAATGTGAGCCGTAGCAGTTTGCACTTGGTGGATCTTGCAGGAAGCGAAAGGATTGATAGGTCAGAAGCCACAGGAGACAGATTGAAGGAGGCTCAGCATATTAACAAGTCACTCTCCTGCCTTGGAGATGTCATCAACGCATTAGCTCAGAAGAACTCTCACATTCCTTACAGAAATAGTAAACTCACCCAACTACTTCAGAGTTCATTAGGTATATCTGGCTGCACATTATAAAATGATCTTCCAATTTTGTGCACATTAATCAACAACTTATTGGGTGGTCCAATGGTTCTACATCTCTGACCCATCTTTTTAGCATCATAATTTAACTTCATGGCTTCACCATGCCTGAATTTGGCTGATGCCTGTTGACTATTGTTTTCTGTTTGAGTAAAATTAAGCTTCCTAGGGCAACTTTTTCTTCAAATTCAAGCTATATATGCAATTCTAACTTCGCTACACATTTCACAATATCAATGACAGGGGGGAATGCAAAAACGCTAATGTTCGCCCACATAAGTCCAGAAGCAGAATCTTGTGCAGAAACCCTTAGTACACTGAAATTTGCTCAGAGGGCTTCTACTGTAGAACTTGGAACTGCACATGCAAACAAAGAAAGCAGTGAAATAAGAGAGCTTAAAGAACAGGTAACTTTCTGGTCCACTACAATCCAGTGGTCAATAATGTAATATGATTATCTTTTTGTCCTGTTGCACTGAGCTAAAATTTTGTTTCTTTGGTCACTACATTTTTGGGTGAAATATCTCTGTAACACTCATGTTGATTGAATCCTTGCTGTTTCGTGGTCTTATATTTGACTATGTATGCCATTTTGTTCCACATGCGGAAAAAGTCTGAAAAGTTAGCCTTTCTTCAGGTAGACACTCTGAAAAAGGCATTAGCAAACAAAGAACTGGAAAAATCATCTCTGAAACTGAAGGAAAATGCAACCACAAGTGAGAGAACAAAGCAAGTACTGGATCGCACCCCCCCTAGGCCACGGAGATTAAGCCTAGAGAATGCTAGTTCTGGTAAAGCCAAGATGCCAGAAAGAAAGATACTGAAATCGCCTCGTTCAGCTATGGGTATAACTCATGACAAGGAATGCAACTCTGATGGCTTCCGTCACACCAGCCACCATGAATCACTACTACAGGTGCATCTTGCTCTTAGTCTATTTCATATCATTCAATGCTGTGGCAACTGACATTTTTTCCCTTGTCCATTATGGAAGATGCCAGCGACATGCGCTGAAGATCTTGTTAGAGAGGAGGAGAAGATAATTTGTACAGTTGATACAGTGGAATTTTGTCAGCTACCCCCTGAAGCTTATAATCTACTTAAGCAATCAGGATTAAATACTCCAGAGGCAGCACTATGTAGGTCAAGGAACCTGTGCACTGAAGCAAGTTGCGGTGATGCTCCGTCTTCCACCGCCAAATTGGAGAAAATAATGACAGGTACTGCAGTGAAGAAAGGATCTCATCTAAGGAAGTCAATTCAAAGCAGCATAGGGAGATTGATTCATGGCACTGAAAGAAGGTACGCCCTAGGATACATGCTTTTTTCTTTTGACACATATTACTCGTGATAACAACCTTCCCTGTTTCTGCAACTTTGCAGAAACGTGCAACATTCAGCACAAGGGACTCCAACTAAAATCACAGCCAATGCGTGCCATAATATTGCCTCCCCAGTTACAGCTGATATTAGGTTAAGGAGAAGACAGTCACTGACAGGTATGCCACCACCGCCAACTATGTCACGCAGATCTTCTCTTGGAGGGAAGTCGGATACAAGTAAGTTTTCAGATCCAGTGAACTCCATTTGCTCTTATATGTTTACATTGATCCTTGAAATCATAGCAATGTAGGCTGCTCTGCGTAGTGATTAAATCAGTTATATAGTTAGGGTTTTTGTGTCTGGATGAGTTAACTGAAGTGTAACATTGCCTTGTGATTTGATGGAAGGTATAAGAAATAGTCAAACCACCAGTGCATGTGCTGCCAGCAAGTACAAGCCACTGCCATTCTCCTGGATCCCATGGCCTGAACAAGGTCAATGCCCATTCTTACTTGGCTGATCACCCTTTACCTGCTTGCTAATTAGTTTCCCTTGGATAGAGCAATCATTATCAGGGGGGCATTCTTTCTAGTGCCCTTAGAATTGTTCATATTAATCCCCAGTTCACGCTCTGGAGTGGATTTCTTTGTTTCTAATAGCAATAGGGATGTTTACTGCTAAAACAAATTGCTGATGATGAATATGAAGCAGATTTATTTTACTTCTGTTGTTACGAAACGGATGGCTTTGTCTGATCCTCCCATTTTATTGTACTGAAAGTGCTTTTGTTTTATTGTCAGGTTCAAACGACAAAAGAGGTGCCAAAACACCACCTCCAGTGAACTCGGCAGCGAAGGCGAAAAGATGGCTTTGAATCTGAAGCAAGACTGTCAGAAAATTTTGACTCCCAGCAGAGCTCGAGGCAGACACCTAATATTCGTGTCATCAGTTAACTACAGTTTTAGGCTTTGGGTGGTGGTTACATTCTTTGTAACAGCTGAAACATTAGTTGTACAAGGGGAAGGGTGCGTTTTTGTTGTATTCTGAACTTCTATATGGAGCAACTCTTCTAGGATGGAGCAACTCACTTGTTCGATACATTAGTAGTACTTCGTTCAACTTAACTGAACCGAGCACGAGCGCTTCTGAAACAATTTTCACTGCTCCAATGGATATAATAATCATATCATATTCGTAGCAACAAGTTTGCACATGCACAACGCAGCTAATGAAAACCAAAGACGTGCACAGATTTATTCATCACTTTCATGTTTGTTCTCATTTCTACACATGTCAAGTAGCATCAACTATCATCTTTCCCTAAAAATCTATTGCACTCTTCTTTCCTCCCATCCCGGTACAGAGTTGTATACATCTGTCAACAAAACTGTCTATCTTCCATCTTTAATTTCCTTCCTATGATCTGTATATTCCTCACTCTGGTACAGAGCTGTAAGTATATTTGTGCATGAGTCAGGAATTTGAGGTTCAAGCACAGACCATTACCTTCCGTCAGGAATAAAACAAGTATGGTCAGGCCCACACCCCTCAACCTACGATGTTAGTCCTGTGACTTCCTTTGGAATCAGAGATAGGAACCCAATCGGTAACAGAGTACAAATCATCTGTACACCCAAACCCAGAGCAAGATTGTCAAACTGTCCTGTGGTGAGGTTCAAAGCTGATGCCAGAGCAGACCCCAGGAATGAACCTACTGTTGAACCAAGGTTGTTGATTGACATGAAGAGAGCAAACAGTGTGCCCTCGATTCCAGGCGGGCAAAGCTGTCCTGACAGGATCAGGAACGGCATCATCCTGCCAAACAGAAGCATTCTTGTCAGAAGCTTGCAAATTGTTTGATATCAAATGACAGAGCTACTTGGTTCACAACTAAAGAAAGCATACTTGAACTGGTTGATTGCATCACCCAAAGCAGAACCCCACAGCACCATGTACTTATCGGCAATTCCATACTGAACGTGTAACCGTGACACCAAAACAATGTCCAGTAGGGTAATTACGGCAAGACCGACATGAGCAAACCTGGAAAAATCAACAGCACATGTTAGAAGTAGCAGACATAACAGCTTTGAATAGATATTCATTTTTTTTTTTACTGTGGACAATGATTTATAGAAGTTTAGTTGGTATCTTGGAACAAGAGTAACTAATAACAAAAACTACAAACCTTATTTGTTTAGCAAAACAGCAAAGATGGGCTAGCAGGGGCTTAATAGTACAACTAAATGTGACCAACTGTGGCTTATATAGAAGCATAGCATAATGCACATAAAGGAAAAGGGGGTATATAATCTGACACACATTCAGTTTAATGCACACGTGCAATTTTTTTTAGGGGAAATGCAGTTGGGGAGGCCCCTACTGTGCAATTTATTTTAATTTATTTTATTATAAAAAGAACGAGAAAGAGTTACAGGAAAAGAAGACAAAACCTGTACTGTGCAAATATGTAGGAACGAACCAGGTGCGACAAAGGTGTTGAAACTTAGCTCAAAAAAGAAGAGTGTGACAGCTTATTTCAAGTACAATAACAATATATTAAGACAAATAATGTACTTTAGTAAAGCTACTTTGTCCCGTTAATCCATATGGACATGACGACAAAAGGAAAACTATCAGACACAGAAACTTCAATGGATAACTTACACAAGAATATTTCTGAGCTTCTTCTGCTTAAAATAGCGGTTGTAGGTGTAGGTGCCAAGCATTAGACTGAACCATCCAATCACACGTGCAGTCCCTAGAAAGGATGCGTCCAAATTTAGGTCCTCTGTTTGATAATAGAACATGACTGTTGAGATATTTGGAATTGTTACATTTGAAAAGAAAAACCATGCCATAGGCCTGGAAAATTAAAACAAAATTACCAATTAGCACCTTCTACCAAATTAGGGGTATACAATGGGCAAAATATAGGAAAAGAATCTTTGCTTACCGCAGAATGTTTGGCTGCTTAAAAGCTGTGCACAGACTGAAGAAGGCTGATCTCAGAGACAAACTTGGCAGAGAATTAATTGACCCATTGTGTTTCTCATCAGACTCAGTTCGCTTTGACAGTGATCTCCTTTTATTATTTTTACGAGTTCCCTTCCGCCTTCTAGTGCCCTCATATCTAAGTGCTTCACTAGAGCCTTTTTCAGAAAAGGCAGTAACAGAACTCTGATTGTCTGCATACTTGTGTTCATCATTGGCACTGTGGAATCCTTTTGGAGAATCCTCAACAAACATACAGGAAACTAGTTGCAAGAATGGGAGGGCTGAGAAAACAACATATATAGCATGTATTGGGAGATTGGATAATGCATATCCTCCCAGCAAGCTCCCGAAAATCCCACCTACAGCCATCGATGACCAAGATAATGACTGTAGATCACCAGCAAACTCCGGCCTGGAAAGAAAATTAAAAGGTTTTCACAATACTCCATAGCAGCATGCCAAATAGGGACACAAGATAGAAGATACATCAAGAAACCTACCCTGCTGATCGAACTGCTTCCGCAACCATTGCATCTATAACAACATCTGCCATTGCAGATCCCAGATTCTGTACTACGAGCAAGGCAGTTAGCATATTGGCTGAGCTCCTTAAACTTTGTGATAGTCCAAGGATAAGCCACGGAAGTAGAGAAAGGCAGCTAGAAATGATCAAATAGGGTATACGCTTCCTCTGCTTAATTGGAATGCAGTCTGACAAGATCCTGCAGAAAACAATTGTCATATAGGCAGCCAAAAAGTAGGACTTAGATTTTACTGAGAAACATGAAACAGAATGGGTGCAGTTATGCATGCGTGAAGGCATATAGCCATATAGGTTTCTTAAGTAACAAGAAAATAAGCATGCAACTCTGCAAGCAGCAGGTTAAATGTAGCATACATGTTAACCATATGTTGCTAAAAATCATCGTTGCTTCACCAATAAGTTTCGGTACCAGCAGTGGAAGAGGAAAAGCAATAGAAGATTCATGAGGGAACAAAACCTTACCCATATATAGGTTTAATGCTCCAAGGGAAATATGCAAGGGAGACAAGAAACTGTGATGTGGAGGGTGATAGCTTCATCACGTCCTTCATTTGGTAGGAGACAGCTGTCCAGACGAAAGACCTGAAACCCTAGAATGTTCAAAGGAACATAATAAATTTAGCAGGGTGATCTGGAAAAAAAATAGAGAGCAGTACGCGTGTGAACAAGCTAACTCATTTAGATTTGCAGAAAGGCTAGGCTCTTGGTGATGCTTGAATATGTTGGTTGACTGATGAAACGAGGATCTCACTGGTAACTAGGCATGCTAAGGAATTGATTTGGAACTGATTAAAATCGGATTCTCGCCCGTCTACCGCAACAATCGAGCAAAAGCTCTCCTATCCACCGCGAGAATGAACTGCATATAGCAGCTCGGCCACTGCACCATGCGGTCGCCCTCCTCAGTTCCAAACAGGGCCTTGACAAATCAGCAGAGCTAGGCAACATGAATGATCAAATTTTCTGGTTCTGTGCCCTATATCAGAACTTCAGAAGGTAGTAAGGCATTTTTGCCCTATACTAGAAGCTACAGTAAGGCATTTTTGCGTATCTCATACGTCCATTTCTCCCAAACAGCGTCCTGTGGGGGATGCGATAAGATTGAGATCTAAACAATCAACAGGCGGACAATTACTAAACGAAATTACACCGGAAGCAGTGATCAGATCAGGTCAGGGGAATAGAATGCTAGGATCCTTAGGAGAGGAAAAAGGGAGAGAGGGGGAGAAACCTGGATGAAGTAGATGAGGCAGACGAGGCAGAGGAAGGAGGGCCCGAACGCCGCCGCCATCCGCCCCGGCCACCACGCCTGACGATGCTGGGCCGCCGCCATGGCTCCTTTGCTCCCTCGCGCTGCGTGGTGGGGTTAGGACACGGTATGGATCCACATCCACCGGGGACTAGGAGGTGAAGGGAGGCGACATGAGATCCCGGAGGAGAGAGGTTTCTCCGGACGAGGGGCCGGCTGACCGGGTCTCCTTCCTTCCAGTTCCAGGAGCCCCCGACGGCCGCCACGACACGACGCGCGAAGGGCGGACGGCGCGGGGAATGCAGACCGCAGCACGTGCGGGGGCGGGGACCGGGGCTGACCGGAGTACCTGACTGAAACTGACCGTCGTGAGATGGGCTTTTACGAGGGGCCTGGTTCCTAATGATGGGCCTTTTGTTTGGTTTCCCTTTTTATTGGGCCTTCTGTTGCCAAGCCCAACGCTAGCTGTGTTTTTTTTTCGAAATGAAAAAACCAGCTGTGGTACGACCCCACCAAACCAACCTTGAAGATTTTTTTTTTTATAATGGAATAAACATCCGGTTTCATCCTCATCCTCATCCTCACTCATAAGTGAGGATCAGACCACATTATTAAAAAAAATCTCACATTTAGGCCTTGTTTAGTTCCCAAAATTTTTCAAGATTCTCCGTCACATCGAATCTTGCGACACATGCATGAAGCATTAAATATAGACGAAAATAAAAACTAATTACACAGTTTGTCTGTAAATCGCGAGACGAATCTTTTAACTCTACTTAGTCTATGATTGGACAATATTTGCCACAAACAAACGAAAGTACTATAGTAGCGAAATTCAAAAAATTTCACAAACTGAACCAGGCCTTATGTTTACAGTAGACTCACAAAAGGGATACCTTGAAGATTTGATTTTTTTTAAAAAAACTTGAAGATCATCACAGGTTGGAGCGCATTCATGCCACTCAGGCGTTGCCTGGAGGCTAGGATGGCTGCCTGGCCGGCGATTTCGCCTGCCAAGGCGCTAATCAAACAGGATTTCCACCTTGTGCTCGAAAGCACTCCATGTGTAATTTCTCGTATAGGATTCAAATACAAGAAGATTCCTCTGTTTTTTCTTTAACTAGGTGAATTCCCCGCGCCTTGCTGCGGGATTTTCTTAAAAATAAATCATTATATACATAGCATTACTATATGATATTCAGTCTATTATGTATGTATACATATGAATTTGACTTGCATGTATTTTATTGTATTAGATCGAGTAAAAGCTAATAGAACAAAAACTAATATTTGGTTACATTATAGAGGAATTAATTGGTGATGAAACAAATAGTGTAGTACATGACTTGTATGTTAATAGATTAAAGATTTAAAGTATTTCATATGATATAGATGACATGGTCATTTTTTGTAATTAATATGGGATGACATGGACTTAGTGGGAAATGATGTGGACACCTTGCATAAAGAGATAGAATATTTAGTGGGTCACTTAGTGGAGAATGATGTAGACACCTTGCATGAAGAGAATTCATCTAGTGGTGAAGAGAATTCATCTAGTGGGATTTAGCTTTATAAGAGTTATAGATTTCTGTCGCAAACACAAAAGTATACCGGATGAAAGAGGGCACATGGCACTCCTGGAATTTCTCGTATAGGATTCAAATACAAGATTCCTCTATTTTTTCTTTAATTTCTGTCGCAAGCACAAAAGTATACCGGATTAAAGTGGGCACATGGCCAAAGCATTACTGATGAAAGGGGGCAAGGTCACAACACAAAAAGAATTCTGATCGTTCATTCCCTTTTACCAGAATCATGGCACGCCACACACAATTATCCACCAAATTAATTCTGATCGTTCATTCCCTAGTACCAAAATCATGGCACGCAACACACGATTATCCACCAATTTTTTTCGTACTGACACAAAGAGTAGAGTACCACAGCACAGCAGGGCAGAAAGAAAGGCACAGGACGAGAAGGATCAGCATTTGCATATGCACAAGTACAGTAGAGAGCAGCTGGGGGTAGGAGTAAAGATTAAGGAATTTACAACAAATCACGAGCAGCAGCGATTCAGGCTGCATGGAATGGAATGGAATGGTCATCAATCGAGTTCATCACTCTGCTAGTCCCAACACCAATCGCTCCCGACAAGAGCAACGCACGCACCGCAAATGATTATTGTTTTCTTCCCCTCCCCGATCCCCCGTCGGAATCCGGCAGGTGGGGGGGAGCGAGCTGCTCCGGCTGGAGCTGGTGATCAATCATGTCATGGGGCCAGGCGGCTAGGCCAATCAATCAAGCAATCAATCCCACCCACCCACGTGACCACGCCTCACCTCCCCGCCTCCGCGTCCGCGTCCGACGGCGACGACAGCTGCGCGGCCGCCAGCGCGTCGGCGAGCGCGCGCATGGCGCTGACCTGCATCTGCAGCGCGGCAACGTAGTCGGCGGCCTCCTCCAGCAGAGTAGGCGCGGGGAGCTTCCGGCACCCCGGGACGAGGCGGCCCAGCACGCGGAGCCGCTCCTGCACCTTGCCCTTCTCCTTGCCCTTGCCCTTGCCCTTGAGCAACGCCGCGTTGTCTCTGGCCTGCACCGGCGGAGGCGGGCGGCGGCGCCTCCGGACCTTGCCGCCCGCCTTGACGAGCACGCGGCGGCGGCTGCAGGCCGCGCCGGCCAGCAGGATAGCGCGGCTCCACCGCGTCTGGCCGCGCGCCGTCAGCGCCAGCGCCGAGTCCGCCGCCGCCTTCACGGCGCGCGGCTGGCCCCCGCCCGTGGCGCGGAGCGCGTCCAGCAGGCGCCGCCCGTACACCCCGCGCACCGCGCCGCTGCGCCACTTGCTGGCCTGCAGACTCCGCGGCGGCGGCGGCGTAGCGGAGCCGCCCCCGCCCTTGTTGGGCGTCCGCGACGACGACGGCGACGGCGAGGGAGACGGAGAGGTGATCATCGCCGCGCGACTTGCCAGCCTGACCCTCCCGCCGCCCGCCCGATCAAGACGGAGCAAGAGGGAATCGGTGACGGAGGGGAAGGGGGCGCAGGGGGAGAGCCGAGGCGAGGATGGATGGAGCGCTGCTGGTGGTGGTGGTGGTGCTGTTGGTGGTGGTGGGGAGGAAGGCGAAGGAGGAAGGAAAGCAAGCGGAGGGGATTGGTTAGATTAGCAACGTGCTTTGCTTTTGGGAAGTGGTGGGTTGGGTTGGGAGTGGGTGCGCCGCGGGGCTGCCGCGCTGTTGCTGATGTGATTCATCATTTCCTACACTAATCAGCCAGCGGATTATTTTTTATATAGAAGAGTAGTGGAGGTGGAGGAGGGTTCGTTGCTTCCACTCCCACCTCTCTTCTTTTATTTTCTTTTTTTTTTCCTGTTTGGCTTGGTCGGTTGTTGCTTCTTCTTGCTTTGCCCTTTACATGATGATAGTGCTCACGTTGTGTTGCTCTTAAAATGGTCCGGGTATGTATCATGTTTGCTGCTCCACTCGTTATTAGTAGCAAGGCGGCCTCACAACCTTAGTAATGCACTAGATGTATAGATACCATTTGGAAGGCATTCTTTACTTTTCTTAGTAGTTGTTTATCTTTGGTTGGGTTCTCTCACAATCAGGGTTCTAATAGCTCAATATAGTTTTTTTCATAAGGTTTACCGTTGTGATTCTATGAACGCTTCTACTATTGCCACTAATGACACTTTAGCTTCGCTAAAGACTACAATTTTCCCTTAGTTGCGGAATAGTTTTAGCACCACTAATTTTAATCGAGGAAAATATTCATTCTTTAGTCCAAAGGACTGCAGTCTATACCTCTTTTTTTGGGTTATTTACTTGATACTAATGTAATAAACCATTGAACTATCGATAATTGAATATTGAATGAAATGAATGTTAATCGTGGCATTGTGTATGTTCACCTTTATGGTAAGGGCCCTATTTGGTACACCCCCTAAAGTTGATTCTCTAGTGGATTCAGCAGGACTTTTGCCAAATAGTTTTCGGAGAGAAGTAATTCTCTGTTTAATCCATGAAGTGATTCTCTCGGAGCTAGAAAAGGTAGTTTCTCCTAATTTTGTGAAGTAATTATCCATCGTGGTTTTGAGAGTTCATGCTAAAAAATCAAAGAGATTCGCTTTCAACAATAGAACTTCTTCTCTCATATAATCAGCTTAGATGGAGAATCTACCAGACAGGCCCTAAATGTTAACTAATTGATATGGAGGCATATTCTCCTAGAGCTCATATATGTATTTGAGTTCATATAATTTTGTTTGGTTAAGTGTTTCCATACATAATTAATTTACAATTTTTCATGTTTTCTGTACATCTAAATGAAACAGCTTCTATTATATTCCACTAGTTTTTTATAGCTCTTGAAAGAGATCGTGGCTAAATATCTTAGTCCATGTTTTAAAACATAGAAATGTGTAATTCCATCAGCACTACCTTCTAATACTAATTGTATTACTACTATATATGAAAGGGCACACCTACCAATTTCGTTAAAAAGTTTATGCTATTCCAATGATTGAAAACATCCGGATGGAAGTTGCGTGTATATATGGAACTATTTAGGTGCGTAATTGTACTTTAGTAGTTTAAGTTGTATGCAAAATAATTGTACATGTACAAAACTCGGTATTTGGTGCGTTAGCAACCCATTTGTGTAAACATATAGAGACATTGCCCATCAACACCTCATGGTATCTAGAGCTAGATTATCCGGCGAAAGGCACAAAAAAATGAAAGGAAGATGTGGACAACACTCCATGATAGGAAAGGTGGCGGCTATAAGCTAGGTTGTTTGGATTAGCTAGAGCATTTTTAGCAGGTAGCAGCCTAGCAACTTAATTTAGCTGATTTGAATAGGGACTAAACCAAACTTCTTTATTTTAACCAAATCCACAAAAAAATCTCAAACATTCACAATATGAAGCAACATTCATTAGATGCATCAGCAATAGATTTTGGCAGTGCATTTGTTTGGTGTTACAGATGTTAACATATTTTTCAATAAATTTGATCATTGCTAGCACAAAACCAAAAACGACTTAGGCCCTGTTTGGTTGGTGCTATTTTTTGACACATATCTCATCGAATATTTAGACATATACATGAAGTAATAAATTTACACTATTTACGAAACTACTAGAGAATAAATTTACGAGACGATTTTTTAAGCTAATTAGTTTATGATTGGATAATAACTACTATAATTCTAAATGTGCTACAGCACCTATTAAACTTTAGCATCTCCAACCAAATATCCCCTTAGACAGTGCATTTGTTTGATGCTATATGACTTTGCTGCATTTGTCAAAATCTGGATATGTATTGGTAGTCGTGGCACTTGTTTTTTGCACGAAGGAACTCGAGATTTTCATAGCTATACACAATTTACTTCCTTTTTGGGCTAATTTGGGCTAGCTCATTATTAGCCAGCTAGTTATTACTCGCTACTATACTTTTAGCGAACTAAAAAATAGATTCCGTAATCTAAAAAAAATAGCCCTAGGCAATTCCCCTTAATACAGGATGCTTCACGACAGGGTCGACTCCACCGCAGGTTAGATTTTTGTGGCCAAGAGAACATGGACTCCGCTCGGATCGGCGACACCGACATGGGCTCGAAGCCCAAGAGCTTCGCCAATGCCATCTGTACCAAACTGCCAATGCTCGGAACGGGAGACTTGTGATGATTTTTTTTTTCTTTTACGAGACGTAACTCATCCCTATAAACGCACCTAGGCACAGTCTACACAGCGAGTGATCACCTACCTGTTCGTGGCCTGCTCGTCGCTCACGAATGAACCTGGGGTGCATTTGGCGTTGTCTCAGGGTCGATATCAGCGACACTTCACCTGGATCGAACAGCTTCTGAGCACAATCAAACAAGAAGGCGAGGCGAACAATGGATCCAAGCACGGCCAGTGAAGCTTATTATCTGCCTTCTTGTGATTTGTGAATATTGTCGAGAAATACAAACAAGCACTCTGCGCCTTGTGTAGATGTGAAATTTTTTTGGATTTCTCTACTGTAGCAATTTCGTTTGTTTGTAGTAAATATTGTCCAATCATAGAGAGTCAAAAGATTAGTCTCGTGATTTATAGCCAAACTGTGTAATTAGTTTATGTTTTTGTCTATATTTAATACTTCATGCATGTGCCGCAAGATTCGATGTGATGGGGAATCTTAAAAACTTTTTGGATTTTGGTGGGACAAGAAAAAAATGCTTGTTATTACTCCTACCTCTGTACTAATATACGAGTCACTACATAGCGTAAGCTGCAACAGTGAATTTATCACTCGGGCAAACTGTTTGAACTTTTGAATGATCCTCATCTCCACAGCTAGGCCTCAGTTCTTAGGCCTTATTTAGATGTGAAAAAATTCTAGATTTCGCTACTGTAGCATTTTGTTTGTTTGTGATAAATATTTTCTAATCATAGACTAACTAAGATCAAAAGATTCATCTCACGTCTATATTTAATGTTTCATGTATATAAAGCAAGATTTGATGTAACTGAAAATTTTGAAAACTTTTTGTTTTCTGAGTGAACTAAACGGAACCTTACCATAAATGTACCGGATTCCAGATATCCATACCACTTGTTTTCTGACATAAGAGCTGGCCTGACAGGCCTGTTGGTTCAGTAGTTTATGTAGCTATATATATAGGAGTACTGGATAACTGAATCCATATTATAGGTTTTGTCTGCATGCCACAACTTGGAATTCCTGCTCATGGGCGTAGGCCTTGTTTAGTTCCGAAAAGTGAAAAGTTTTCGGTACTTCAGCACTTTCGTTTGTATGTGACAAATATTATCCAATCATGGACTAACTAGGATCAAAAGATTCGTCTCGTGATTTACAGCTAAACTGTGTAATTAGTTTTTATTTTCGTCTATATTTAATGTTTCATGCATGTGCCACA
>Ga0182004_10000920_pt1 | contig 20085 bp, 16 predicted proteins | sample Sormic07211540_1_FD_120479 | JGI IMG/M metagenome (GOLD analysis project Ga0182004, IMG submission 120479) | Endophyte microbial communities from Sorghum bicolor roots, Mead, Nebraska, USA - 072115-40_1 MetaG | ecosystem: Host-associated > Plants > Roots > Unclassified | place: USA: Nebraska...
CCCTGGCCGGCCCGGTTGCATTGGTTAGCCATAGCCCACAGCCCCACAAAAGGTCAGCGCTGTGCTTTGCTTTGGGCTTTGGCCGGCCGCGACGGCCACCGTTATATATACACGCCTACGCCTCACCCCCTTGGACCCTTGTCCTCAAGCCGCCACCACACCACCACCACCACACCGCCGAGTACCCATCTACCAACACGCGCGCGCTGGCTTCTTCTAGCTCGGTTGCTAGCAACAAGACACGGATCATCAGAGATAGAGAGAGAGAGCTCTGCTGATCTGACGGTCCCGCTCTTGTTCTTGTACGGCGCCGGTGGCTAGCAGCTGTAGCCTTTTTGTGTGTTGTTGTTGCCTACCACCACCACCACCACCACCCCGCAGCTCACTAACATCAATCACACACGAGCAAGCTAGCAATAACCTTGCCGCAAGCTAAGGGGAAGGTGAAAAAAGGGCCAGTTGTTTTTGCTCACGGAGATCGATCGAAAGAGGTCCTTGATCGACACCACCATGGTGAGGCCGCCGTGCTGCGACAAGGAGGGCGTCAAGAAGGGCCCCTGGACGCCGGAGGAGGACCTCGTCCTCGTCTCCTACATCCAGGAGCACGGCCCCGGCAACTGGCGCGCCGTCCCGGCCAAAACTGGTATGTTGTGCTAGATCGATGATCTGATCCATCACACACACTTCATTCCATTATTAGTAAAGATTATTAGAGCTAGCTAGAGATCGAGAGCTGATCGGTGGCGGCCGGATCGATTCTTGCGCGCATGCAGGGCTGATGCGGTGCAGCAAGAGCTGCCGGCTGCGGTGGACCAACTACCTCCGGCCGGGCATCAAGCGCGGCAACTTCACGGAGCAGGAGGAGAAGCTCATCATCCACCTCCAGGCCCTCCTTGGCAACAGGTACGGACGGAGATTTATTCATCCGCACATGGTGTTACAGCTGACGACGAGTGTGGCACATGGATGGATGGTGTTATTGACGGCAACCCATGGTGTTGTGTGGTGTAGGTGGGCGGCCATCGCGTCGTACCTGCCGGAGCGGACGGACAACGACATCAAGAACTACTGGAACACGCACCTCAAGCGCAAGCTGCAGAGCGGCGGCGGCGACGGGGCGGCCAAGCCGCCGGCGCACAGGCCGCCGTCGTCGTCCAAGGGCCAGTGGGAGAGGAGGCTGCAGACGGACATCAACCTGGCGCGCCGCGCGCTTCGCGAGGCCCTCACCCCGCTCGACGACCTCAAGCCGCCACAGCTGCAGCGCGACGCCACCGCCGTCGACGCGCCGGGCGCTGGCCTGGGCGTGGGCGGGGGCGACAGCCCGGCGTCGAGCTCGTCGGGCGCGTCGCAGTGCTCCCCGTCGTCGGCGCCTGCCGCTGCCGCCACCGCCGCGGGGCCGTACGTACTGACCACGGAGAACATCTCGCGGATGCTGGACGGCTGGGCTGGCCGGAAGGCCGCCCGCGGCGGCAGTCCGGGCACGCCCGGCGGCGCCGAGAGCGCGTCCACCGGATCCTCGGACGCGTCGGAGGTGTCGTACGGTGGCGGCGCCGCCGTCACGCTGGCGGCAGCTGGCGGGCCGGTTTTCGAGTTCGAGACGAAGCCGACCGTGCCGCCGGCCCAGCAGATGCCGCTGTCGGCGATCGAGTCGTGGCTGTTCGACGACGACAGCCACTTCCACCATGTCCAGAGCGCCGGCGTGCTCGATGCGGCCCCCATGGATTACCCGTTCTAGGCTTCTAGCTAGTGTGTCCAAGTGATCCAGATCAAGCTAATCCCCCGTCAAGCAAGGAGTGTGGTGTGATTACAGCGCGCGCTGTCTCCTAAAGAAAACTACATAGATCCTGCAGTACGTCAGTGACTAATCAATAGTCGGCTAGCTAGCTGTTGTAAATCGGTCACTTGATCAAGTCGTTTACGTAGGATCTGCGTAGTTTTCATTTAGATTCCAAACAACATATACAGAACCACTCCATGCTGCTATGACGGAGTATGTTCTTGGGACTTTCTTCTATTTTTTAGCCTTTTGTCTAAGAAGTAAAACTTGAGTACGTAGATCCCCTTGTGCAAGTTGCATGTTGTGTGGGAAAATAACCAGTAATGAGTAATCCTATGTCAAATACTTATCATAAATTGTCTTCTTGTTCTACAACAACTACTCTTCAGCTAAGAAACCGTATTTTCCTCTCATACCCTTTCAGCATCAACATGAGCCAAAATTCAACGAAACGTATATATAGCTGTCACTAATATAGCAGATATTTTTGAGTTTTCATGTCTCTTGAGTTTTGCATGTATCAATTTCATTTCATCGTATTGAATTTTGTCTTCTTTGCCAGAGTCGACAACTCCTGAAAAGATGCTTATATATATAGCGTTCAAACAAAAAAAAATCAAGAGTATGATTTCACGCGTATTTCATTAAAAAAATACCGAAAGAACAATTTACACAACACAGTTAGGAGAACCTTCAGCATTTTTTTCCCCGAGGAGGTCCTGCGCATATAGTTTTACATACTCTATGCAATACTAGGGAAATATCTAGTGTACTTTAATCACTCGTCGCTCCTTCGTAGTTTTACATTTACAGCAATGTTGGAGAAACATATATTGTGCTTAAATCAAATGTACAAAGCTCTCGAGATCATTTTAGGTATGGGTAGCCTCTGGTAGGCTTGTAGCTAAGAGCTTATGCGCTATGAAGAATGAACATGTAAAAAAAAATGTCATGTCTGGTCTTTAGAATATATAATGTACTCCGTTCGGTATGGAATTGCCGTTTCGGACGCCGTATCGTTTTGGAACATTCCTAGCTAGCCATTTTTCATATGCAAAGTAAACTTTAAACTTCACTATATGGACGCGACGGAATTAGGAATTTTAAGCAGTGACGACGTAACTCTTTAAACTTAAGTACTTAACTATATGGATTACTACAACCGAAACTCAAGTCTTTTTTTTGAAAGTCAGGTTTATTGTGGGAACAACAGAACTAGAACAAAAATCTCGTGTTAGTTGCGCCGTAGCACATTTAGCACACCATATGTTGGCTCAAAAACCACTAATATCTCGTCATTTCGCAGATACTAAAAAAAAGAGCACATGCAGGCATCTTTAAAACATTTTAGATAACAGTACCTGTTGACTGTTACTATAACTGCGCGACCCAATAATCATACTAACTATCCGAAGCAGTACTACCTAGCTGGTACACAGTTTCTTCTCGCTCTAAAAACTGAGCTGTACAAGTGCTACTAAGTCAATGCCATCAATGTCTGTATAGGTATAACATCTTTAAATTTTACATTTGTTTCTTTTTAAACAATCAGAAACTTTGGCAGTCCTTAAATACACGACATGTGTGATGGGCTTGACTCCGAGTCCCAGCGACGACGACGACACCGGCACGCAGCCTCGTCGCCAGCCCATCCATATGCACCCAACGACCACTCACTCAATCATGCACTAGTGCACGCATAATTTCTTTTTCGTCACATTCCCGAGCTGTAAAAATGGTGAAAGGGACTAAAGTGGCATGGCATCCATATCCGTGGGCACCCTGCACTGCATGCACACCCTTGCCAAATGGCCATGTTGCAATGCATGCCATGCCATGCATTCACAGCTCTTTGCATCGCACACAGAAACACAGGCTCTCTTTTCTTGCTGAAACCTGCATGAGCGCCCAGGCAAGAAGCTTTTGCATCAGAGGCCTTGAATTGAATGCTCTGATGAGGATTTGTGAGAAGATGGAGCACATATTCAAGCCAGATGGCCCCCAGTGCGGCCGGCCTTTGAATCTAGACTACAAGGACACTTTCGACGTGAGATTTTTTTTCTCGTACCACCGGCAAAATAAACACAAAATGAGAGTGGTTTCAGCGCCTGGAGATGTGTACGCTAGTACATTACATACTAGTAACAGCATTGTTTTTCCTCTGTTGACAGTGACGCTTGCGGCAAATATAATGCACCGTGCCCTGCGCGTTCATGACAACTAATCCATCTTCAGTTTCTAGCCAATCCATCTTCAGATTCTAGTGGAGGGCGGACGACGCTGCAATTTCCCTTGAGGCCCCATGCTGTTCGAGGCTCGTCAAATAGTGCAACTGATCATAACCATATCAACGGGCATAGACAAATTGGAACCCACCTAATACGGTACCTGAGATGCTAATTACTCCGTGTAATGAACACGATCCTTCGCTCCGTGGTGACATGGTCATATTCGCCCGATCCGATCCTGTCTGTTTATATTTCCTCCAACAGGGAGGACAAGACGTGCATGTCATCATTGTATCAGGGAGAAGAAAAATGCGTCGTGTTACAGCTCATGCCAGTTTAGAGAACGGAGCACACCATATGCTGCAGTTTAGCTTCCCATCTTGTCCCAGCGCTGTAATCGTGCTTGCATTTGTGATCGATTGCAGATCATCAATGCTTTAGCTGACCTAAACAGTGGCTTAACACCTTGGTCGACTCTGGACGTCTGCTATTGTCACACACGCTTTACAGACAGGACAGAGAGACGACTGAGAGCATGCATCCATCCATCCATCCATGTTACCATGTCACAGGTTACGTGCTACTGACAACCCCAACTGCATTTTGCGTCTGTGATCACACGGGTTTAACATAACTGCCCGTGATGGCACAAAATGCCGGTGAGGCAGCCAACGGAAACGGAACCCGATTGCGCGTCACAACACCCGTGGGCCAACGTGGAAAAAGATACTACGACGTGTACGTAGAGAGCGAACAAAAGAAAAGGGAAAAAAAAAGTAGAGTAAAAAAGAAAACCAGGCAGCAAAAGCCGATGGTTGTCGTGAGGCTGAGGCCCACGCGCGTGTATCCTGACCTCCCTGGCTCCCATGGGCGGGCCGCGGGACATGGCAGTTCGGCGAGCTTTTGCTTGGCTTGCCCAGGCTGGCCGACACGGCATGTTTCTCCATTAACTGCTCGCCGAGACCCCCAGCGCGCGAGGATATGCATGCATGCATGCATGCAGTGCAGCACCGGGAGCACGCACGCACTGCGCGTAATGTCTTCCGAGTACCGGCGGTGGTACATCGCATACCGACCGACCAACTTGCTGTCCAGCTTCCGTCCCGAACGTGTGGTACTAGACCGCAGCGCACGTTGCTTCTCTGCTGTGTGTCAGTGCAGGCAGCGAGCGTACCAGGCAGGAGCAGCGCGATGCATGGCTTTGCCGTAGCACCACGCCAACAGCCCCCGGGGATTAGCAGTCGATCCTCCATGCCTATGCAGCGCTCCTGTACTGCTGCTGTTCAGCAACGGAGCAAGAGCAATCATGCACTCGCCCGAGCGTCGGACCAATGAGGCCCGACGGCAGTACGTGTCGACGTACGCGCCAGGTCAAATGGCATTATATATTTATATTAGTCCGAGGCGATGGCGACCCGGCACGCGCGCGACGCGACGCGACGGCCGGCCGGAGGGCCGAACCAAGCCAGCTAGCCTGCCAGGGAGGGACCAGCAGAGTGTCGGGGCGGTCCGTTCCCTCCCGAAGAGGCAAATGCCGTGGACGAGGCGTTTCCTCGGTCGATCGACGCGGTCACGCTGATCGGCGGCCCTCCTGGCGCGCCACCGAACGAACGCGACGAGCCGAACTGGTTGTCGGCACGCGTTCCCATCGGCGAAGGCGATCGCACGAGCTGCCGCGGCGAACTCGCTGGGGGCAGCTGCGGCGTGCTTGCCTGCCACCGCAGCCGCCGCCACCCCAGCCCTGCCGCGCGCGGAAGGCACGCGTGGGGTTGCTACATCTGGCGGGCGGCGCGCGGGCTCCACGACGGCTCCTGCGGTGCCATCCGGTCCGCTCCTCGTCGTGCGTCCGTGATGAGATACCCCGCCCAACGGGGCTTCCAGGTGCAAATGGTTGGTTGAATTCGCGCAGCGGCGGCAGGCAGCAACGACGGTGCGCCGTACCGTACTAGGTGCCTGGCTGGCTCAGCTGTTACTCGTGGGCTCGTGGCCCAGGCAGCCGGCCGGCCGCGGGCCATCGATGCGTGTCGTGGCGTCGCAGGAGTCGGTAAATGGCGCGTGCGTGCGTGCGCGCCAGGGTAAACACGCACGTCCGACGCCAATCCTTTGGTACGGCGCATCTTTCCTGTCAAATCTTAAGGCGGATCTCTTTCCGTGGCCGGACGGTGCTCGGGGGTCCCCGTCAAACCGGTGCACGCCGTTCAGCCGTTGGCTCTAGTTACGGTGAGCTCGGTTGGTTTGCCACCGGGGCACTGCCAGACTCTCGCCAGTGCTAGTAGGCATGCAAGGTGTTCGAAATACGTTTTTCGTAGACGATATGTGCATTTCTGCGAAGGCAACGTGACCTCTCGTCTCGTATGTGCACACACTTGAAACACGCGACTCTTGAAACACAGTCCAATTGTTTAAATTTCTCGATATGTTGGCAAATCATTCTAAAATCTAAGAGTGGTGTGGACGCATCAATCCAAAAAATGAAGATACATAGTAGTAGTATCAACAAGCTATATGCAGTTTCACTAAACTTAACCGTGATGTGTGTGGCATGCCCTAATTTTAAACTAACCATGCACCTCGTCCCTTGAAAGGCATGACATGATTGTGTGAATTTCTAAAATCATTAAAAATTAGTCTAACATTGAAGTGACCAATAATCCAAATAACAAAGTATTCTCTACGTACTTACAAAGAAAGTCGTTTAAGACAGCAACATCGTCTTCAAAGCCTAACTTTGACTCTCTTTTTTTACAAAAATTATTTATCAAAAAGTGGTAGTTTTAAGAGACAAGTCTTTTAACCCTAATTAGTTCATGACTGGAGACTAATTACTATAGCTACAAATGTGTTACAGTATCCAAAAACTTTTCTTTCCACAAATTAAACAAGACCTTATATAAGTAATAGTGAAAAGTTAAAACCACACCATATTTGTTCCCACGTATCAATGAATAGCCAAAAACCCAACTCTATACTCTCCTGGTTCCTAAAACAAGTTTGTTTTGAGGTTATTTTAAGTCAAACATTTTAAACTTTAGCTATAATAAATTATTCCTTCCATAATAGAAAATAAATTCGTTTTAGACAAGGTTTGGATCAAAATATTGAGAATATAAATTATGAATAACTTTTAAGTTATTCAGTTTGGAAATACAAAAACTATATGAATAGATTTGTGTTAAAAATACTTTCATAAATATATAAATAGATCACTTTTTTGATAAATATTTTTAGAAGAATAAAAAGTCAAAGTTATATTTTGAAGACTGTGTCGTTGTTCAAAATGACTTCATTTTTAAGTATGGATGGAGTATTTTGGATTGATTTTGGAAATATAAAAGTGATGTAAGTAGATTCATCTCAGAATATAGTTGCATAAAAATATATATTGACCGTATTTTTTATAAATATCTTATAGAAATAAACAGGGGTCCAAGTCGTTTCTTATAGACCGTGTAGCGGTGTAGGCGTTCAAAACGACTTGCTTTAGTGAACTGGAGGGATTGTGTTATAAGAATCGCTGTAGAGAAGATTTATTTTTCATTCTACCTTTTTTTTACCGATTCAATTCATGTTTGAACTTTTTTTAGGACAACTTTGAACTATATATAAATAATAATCACCTAGAAAAAAATAAACTAGTATGAACTATACAATGCTCTGGGGCTTGTTTAGTTCCAAAAAATATTGCAAAATCGATAATGTTGCATTTTCGTTTGTATTTGACAAAAATTGTCCAATTATAGACTAACTAGGCTCAAAAGATTCGTCTCGTCAATTTCGACTAAACTGTATAATTAGTTTTTATTTTCATCTATATTTAATACTCCATGCATGCATCTAAAGATTCGATGTGATGGAAATCTGAAAAATTTTGCAAAATTTTTTGGAACTAAACAAGGCCCTGATAAGAACAAAGCAGGGCCCAATGGTTCAGCAGTTCAGCACTTCAGCCCATCACATCACGCAACCCCACCCTCCTCTGCAGAGGAAAAATAGAGACCGCACGACATGCTAGGCGCGAAACAATACGATTCCCTCCTCCCGCCATTTCCTCGCCCGCCAAAACGATCCCGAAACCGCCCAAATCGCCACTATTTGTCCGCGCCAAAATGCCCCAATCCACCTCTTTCTCCCCGTCCCCATTCCCAGCACCGATCCGCGCCCCTCTGACGCGCCGGCGGTCATGGACATGTCGGCGATCGCCGCGCGCCTCGGCCTCTCGGGGTCCCGCCCCGTCATCCGCAAGGCCGGCGAGCTCCGCCGCCTCTGCGACGTCAACTTCAACTCCTCTGTCCTCGGCATCGTAAGCGGCCCGGACTGCCCACCCTCTTCCCCGATTTCCCGTTCTTCTTCCGCCGCGCGGACGTGCCTCTGACCTGAGACCTGTGTGCTTTTGCAGGGCGAGGTCTGCAAAGCCATCATCTGCCTGGAGATCGCAGCGTCCAAGTGAGTCCGGGTTTGCTGGTCAACTGTTCGATGAATTGCCCGTGCAGGGAACCTTCTAGGCCCTATATTGACCCGTGTCATTTCGTTTGCTGATTGAGCAGGTTACAGGTGATATTTGACCGGGCGGAGGCTGTGCGTATGAGCGGGATGTCTGAGAAGGCGTACATCAGATCATTCAATGCGCTCCAAAATGGTCTTGGTGTCAAGTATGCTTCTTTTTCCTTTCTGTTTCGCCCGTTCAGAGTATCAAATTCCTACCTTGTGATTATTTAGGTGAAATATGGTCTTGTAGGACGACTTTGGATGTGCGTGAATTGGGCATCCAGTTTGGTTGTGTCAGGCTGATACCTTTTGTTCAGAAGGGTTTGTCACTGTAAGTCTTCTCTCATGGCAGTCCGATTGCACTTGCATCAATATTTGAGGGCCTATTATTGTGAATTTTATCTCGAGACCATGAATTGTATCTCGGGACCATGAATTGTAGACTATGTCACTATGAGGTTCATTGAAAGCATGCTCAAGTTTGCAAGTTGCAACCTGATGTTTCAATGTTATATTGAGGGTAGATTTCAACATTTCAGCTATAAGGAGCGCTTCCTTGCTGCATTGCCACCTTCACGCCGGGCAAGCACTGACTTTGGTCGACCAGTGTTTACTGCAGCAGCATTCTACTTATGTGCGAAGAGGCACAAGGTGCTTGCCTGTTTCAGTAACAGTGTACTTTGTTCTTCTGCAATGCATAGGATTCTTTAGTGCTCAAGCTTTCCTTTTTCTTTCTTGTAGCTCAAGGTTGACAAACTAAAGCTGATAGATCTATGTGGCACATCCAGCTCCGAGTTTACAACGGTACAGTTTATTCATATCCTCTTTGTATGTTTGCGCATAGCTGCACTGTGCACTTGTGCTGTGTGCTCACTTGAATTGTTTACTGTACATATGCTATTTTCTTACTTTCAGTTCTGATTTCAGGTTTCAACATCAATGACAGATCTCTGCTTTGATGTTTTTGGGATAGCCAAGGAGAAGAAGGATCCAAAGTCCATCAAAGGGAACAGAGGTACCTACATACTTATTGTTGATCCATTCCTTACATCATAGAGTTACTCATCCACTTACATAGCAAAAATACATTCTACAAATAAAAATTTGTGTTGCTAACTATCCATTGAACTCCTATGTTTTGTCCTTGTTGCAGAATTGCTGGATGTTTTGCCAAGCAAAAGGAAACATGAAGATGACAGTGATTCATCTGGATCTGATGAATCGTCAGACGACGATCAAGATGAACTAGATGTATGTACCTGAATACTTCTGGTTGCTTTTGGATTACTGATCTCACTTTTTTTTGAATTGCATCTAATAAATATCTTAGTAAGTACTGAGTTTAATTTACATTTTGAATTGCATGTCATGGAACACAACTACTCTGATATGCTTTTCCCTATGAAAAATGGTTTTATATTTAATTTTTATTCCTGTTTGAAATTTTCCTGCATCGTAAAAGTTGCTAGTAGTTCAGTTTCTTGTATATGGCTTTCACCTGCATGAAACCCTGTCCACATCCTTTATTACCAGGAGTATATATAATCCTGGTTTAATGAACTAAATTTTATGAGTAATCAGTCAATATCTTAATCAACTAAGTTTTTTGAGTAATCAATCAGTATCCCCGTGGTTGAATTGAATGTTATCAAATATAGTCTATGTACATGCTAGATGGCTGAAGTCTGAATGAACTAAAAGACACATAAAAGTCAGTACTGAAAGAAGTCATTTCTTCTGCAGCAGTGCAATTTTGATGGTTCTTATTACTATCTAACAGTGAGCAATAGTAGCTGCATCCAATGATCTAATCCTTTCTTCTGTGCCGTGATGTGCTAAAACATGGTCTTGCTGCATGCCTGCATCCACACATTTTTCCCGTTCAGGTTACTTCTGCAATGTCTATACCTTGTTTAGTTCGCAAAAATTTTCATTTTTGGCTACTGTAGTACTTTCGTTTTTATTTGACAAACATTGTCCAAACAAGAAGTAACTAGGCTCAAAAGATTCATCTCACAAATTACAAGTAAACTGTGCAATTAGTTTTTATTTTTATCTATATTTAATGCTCCATGCATACGACCAAAGATTCGATGTGACGGAGAATCTTGAAATTTTTTGCGAACCATTTGAGCTAGCTTTTTACCTGTATTCTTTCGGGTGACTGCCTGACTGCTGTCTGCTTGTTCTGATGTCAGTTACCAACTCACAAGAGGCGCAAGAAGATGGAGAAAGAAGCATACAATGATTGGAAGTCATCTGTTCTCTCCTCGAACAAGAAAACCAAAACAGGTTTGTGGTTTGCCCTGTTCTGCATCCCGACTAATTATTATTTTCCCTAAAAAAAGGGCTATTTATTATTTTTTTCTCAATCCAACCTCATGTCTGACGAGATTAGTTTCCTTCTGTTTCCAGACCCTGCCAAGCCTAGGAGGCAAGCTCAACTTAACTTTAAGAAGCCGGCAGAAGTACCTTCTGCAGCCAACTAGATAAACCTGAGCCCTATTCGCAACAAATGGAATTGCTGGGACTGAAAATGGTCTATGCTTTATCCTGATCGATGTTGCTTATGAACCGCAAAAAAGGGGGAAAAATCAGACGCCTTTGTTCCTTGTTTTTATTTATCTTTGTGACATAACTTATTCATGAAAAATGCTCCTGGGCAACACCCTGGTGTAAATGGCATGTTCATATTCTAGTATTACATGTGAAATGTGTTGATTCTTGAATGACTCGTTGGTTTGTCATTTCATCTGTAGTCTCCTTGAGTCCTTGGTGCCGTCAGTCCAATTGGTGCCAGCTACACCCTGACGCTCTGGCGTTAGGCGTAGCCAGTGTCAACTGTCCGCGTGGGCATCTGGACTCATGGTTCTAAAAAATACGAGATAATACCGAAAATATCTCTTCAAGTGATCAAATCGTCAAGGAACTGAGTCACCCAGATTGAAAAGTACGAGTGAAAGTGCTTCTGACGTCCGTTGCGCTTAACCTAATGCAGGCCTTGTCCTTTAGTCCAAGTTGCGGTACTTTTTAGTAGAGTATATTTCGTAATCGCGAGCTCGTCGTGTTCGTTCGTGATGCGCTGGCCGCTGGGCATGGAAAAACATGGCTCTTGGTGTCGTGCGTGGTCGTGTGGCCGTGTGGGCGTTTCTGTCTGGAGCCCGGAGACCCCAGAGCCCTCGAGTCGAGTCCGCAGGCGCGGGCGAAGGGGCAGAGCGGCACGCGGCCGAGAGCCGCGGGGCACGAGCAATCCTGTGTAAAGATGGCAACGGGGAATTCCCCGTCGGAGAATAAGCCACCATCCCCGTCCCCGCAGAGGGGAATTTTTCCCATCCCCGTCCCCGTGAACAACCACGGGGAGCACTCTGGCACCATCCCCGATCCCCGACGGGGATCCCATCCCCGCATACAAGGTTCACATATTCATCTAGACATATAAATCTAGTAGCAAGGTTCAAAATTCCTAAAAGATATGTTCGCGGCAGTCACGGACACGACCACCACGGCGATGGAATGGGCCATGGCGGAGCTCGTCACGCACCCGCGCGCCATGCAGAGAGCGCAGAACGAGGTCCGCGCGGCAGCGGCCGGCTCCACCAGCGTCAACGAGGACCACATCGCGCAGCTGGACTACCTAAAGGCCGTGGTGAAGGAGACGCTCCGGCTGCACGCGCCGCTGCCGCTGCTGGTGCCCCGGGAGCCGGCGGCGGACACCGAGATCCTGGGGTTCCACGTCCCGGCGCGCATGCACGTGCTGGTCAACGCCTGGGCCATCGGCCAGGACCCCGCGGCATAGGAGCGCGCCAAGGAGTTCGTGCCGGAGAGGTTCTTGGGCGGCACCGCCGCCGCATCGTCGACTTCAGGGGGCAGCACTTCGAGCTGCTGCCGTTCTGCACCGGCAGGAGGATGTGCCTCGGGCTCCGGTTCGTAGAGGCAAGCGGTCGCGCCGACGTCGCTGGGGGTCGACCGGTCGAGCAGTCTCGAGCTCAAGCACTCGGGCTGGGGAACGGGGATGAGCGCGACTCGCACAGCCGTAGAGCCGTCGCGCCGGCGCCGCTGCCACTCACTTCGCTGGGGATGGGGAATGGATTGGAGACTCTCGTGTGGAGTATTGGACTGCGCTGCGGCTGCGGGGGTGGGGAGTGGCCGGGTGGGGGCTGGGATTTAGGGTTAGCAGTTAGCAGCGCATATATATATATTTCGGTGATAATGGGCCTCTTTACATGGGTCTGGCACCCTCGATGGCTCTTCACGGGGCGGGGATGCGGGGATCGGGGTCGGGGACCTGGGAACCATCCCCGTCCCCGCCATCCCCGACGGGGACAACTATTCTACCAGTTTTATCTCCGTGGGGATCAAATCTTCTCCATCCCCATCCTCTAATGGAAGAATTCTCCGCGGAGAAACGGGGATAGGGTCCCCGTTGCCATCTTTAATCCTGTGGATGCTGGGCAAACTACGTCCGGGGCCAGCGGCGCCGCCTGGGCGCGTGTGCCTGCCACGCGCCCCGCACTACCCAGTACCCACCTCCCCGCCCGATGCGATCCCTTGATCCCTTCCCTTCAGCTCTTTTGCTACACTACACTTCACCAACCCCGCGGAAAACGCCAAAACGGTGCCGTGACCTGAGACGGATGGGTTACATGGGTAGTTTGTTTCTATTGTTGACTGCTCGAATTCTTCTGAACGTAACGTGAGCATGCATGGCTGAAATTTATCTCGAGGTTGCCATGACTAAAATGCGCCGTTACTTGCACGGTGCGTGTGCGTATATTCTGCGAATTGTTTAAAACAAAGTATATTACTAGCACTGGCACGGTGAGTATATATTAGCAGAAAAACACTACTCACTCCATCCCAAATTATAAGTCATTTCAAAAATCTTAGATAGTCAAAACATTTCAAGTTTTACCAAATTTATATGATAGCATAATAATATTTATGATACCATCTAAGTATTATTAGGTTCCTCATTAGTTATATTTTCATCATAATATCTACTTGATGTCATAAACCTTTCTATTTTTTCTATAATATTGATCGAATTTGAGATACTTTAATTTTCAAAATTTTTAAAATAACTTATAAACTGAGGTCCTGTTTGGTTCCACCAACTAAATTTTAGCTAGATAAACTTTAGTCACTTTAGTAGCTAAAGTTCCAAACATATTGACTAAAAAGAGCTAAAATAGTTTAGCTCCATTAGTCACCCAAGAATAGCTAAAATAATTTTAGATAGCTAAAATTTAGCAAGGGGAACCAAACTAAGCCCTGAGATAGAGGGAGTACTTGGGTGATAATGTAACCATTTCTTTGGGCCTGGAAAGAAGGGCGGTGCGGCGTGCGGCATTGGCACATGTAGGGCGCTGGTGGTGGCGGTGGCGTGGTGGCGATGTCATGGTCATCCCATCCCATCCGGAGAACGCGCCAGGGCGGAGCAGCGGTGGGTGCCTCCCACACGCCCCGCGCGTGTCGCCGTCTAGCCCACCGGACCTGGCAACTACCCTTTCCTCCGTCACGCGGGCCACGCCACGCCCTGGCCCCAGGGATCAGCGAGACAGGGATCGCAGCTCCTCCCTCCGCTCCGGTTCTTCTTCCTGCCCCGCCGTGGGACCCGCCCTCGTCCCCTTTCTTCTCCCTCTCCTCCTCCTCCTCCTCCCTGCCTATCCATCCTCGTCCTCGGTCCTCCCCAGCAATCGAAGACAAGGGCAGAGCTGAACCGAGCCAGGTCAAATCTGGCCGCACCGCGTAGCTTCTCTCTCATCCTGGCCTCGATTCGTGGTTGTTTTGGGAAGGTGAGGGTCGTTCTACCCTAGTCCTTGCTCTCTCTCTTTTTTTTCTTCGCCCTCGGCGTCGATGACGAACGCGTGGCTGCTTTGTGGTTAGGGTGTTGGGAACTGACGCGGAGCTCTTGATTTGTTGTTGCAGGAGAGGTATCGGATCAGGTCCCTTGATCACTCATGGTGCCCAGGGACAGGGCGCATAGCGCCACAACTGCCACCGCGGCCCCGGCGGAGAACCTCGTTCAAGGGTGAGTCTTCGGTCGCGACTCGTGAATAGTCAAGGAAAAACTAAAAACAGCAGACACATCTGTTGTTTTTCTTTCGCGTTTGATCGCCGTTGGTCTTTGGGCTTTGTAAGGGAAGAGCACTAGCTACACAGCAATCTGTACACCTACTCTTTTATGATCAGTAGTGTTTCTTGTCCATGTCCGCTAGCGTAGTTTAGAATCATGTCTAACGAATCGGTCTAAAGCTCTATTTAATACAAAATGGTCTATAGCTGTTGGAGGGAAAAATTTTATATGAACCACTTGGCTCTGTATGATTTGCACCCTGTATCTGCAAAACTGGTGTAAGCAAATGTGGATGTTTGTCACTGAATAATTGACTAGTGAATTATCAAGCTTTTCTACTACAAGTGCATGACACGATTTATGCTGATGCTGAATACCTGACAGGCCTATCCTGAACAACAAGTGCGAAAAGAAGGCTCCAAAGAAAGTACATAAATCTGAGAGGGAGAAGCGTAAGCGCGACAAGCAGAATGATCTCTTTGGCGAGCTGGGAAACATGCTAGGTATAGTATGTGGTCTGTTACAAATTTAACCTACTTACATGATCTATGGCTGGACAGCATTAGTGTGTTTCTTTCTTAACTCGAAGAATCCATTGTGTTTTGTTTTATAGAGTGCCATACTGTTAATTCCATATCATTTTGTCCAGGTCAATGTAGTTTGCGAATCACCTGTGTGCCTGCTGTTTGTTGATTCTATTTAGTTTTGGATTTCCATGTCCTAACTTTAAGAGTTTAGCATGTTTATGTAGTTATGTGGAATAATATTGAACACACACTTGACATTGTTATACAGACATCTTGCAACAAGTGCTCCATGCATACATGGTTATTGATTATTTGCCTCAACTCTACTTTTGCTCAAAGTTACATTTATATTTTTCCTAAGCAATGTCATCTCTTTTCAGAACCTGATAGGCAGAACAATGGGAAGGCATGCATATTAAGTGACACTACACGGATACTTAAAGATCTACTTTCACAAGTAGAATCTCTTCGAAAGGAGAACAATACGCTGAAGAATGAATCTCATTATGTAAGTGTGCTCCTCCCATTTCTGAAAACCGACCATATCATGACTTGGGGAATTTTAATTAAATTGTCCTTGAATTTGATTAATTTGATGTTCTGTAGACTGTAGGTAGTAATTTATGAACGAGAAAACTCTGTGGGTAGTAAATTTTTGTCCTAAGAAAATATTTTGCAAGTATTAGCAAATAAGTCTTATAGTACCACTTGAAAAGATTTGCTATATCCTAGTCAGTAATTCAATATGTGCTTCCTTCATTTTTCAAAACAGGTTGCCTTGGAGAGAAATGAACTACTGGATGAAACCAATGTGATCCGTGGTGAAATCTCAGAACTTCAAAATGAGCTGAGGATGCGGCTAGAAGGCAACCCTATCTGGAGTCATGACACTTCTAGATCAAATATTACAGCACCTCATCCTGCGACCACAGTATTTACATTGCAACATTCAGCACATCCACAAGTCATTGCAACAATGGCACTTCCTCTGCAACAGCCAGCAGTCGTTGAGCAATCTTATGCTGCCCCACGGCGGGAGCTACAGCTATTCCCTGAAGCTGCACCTACTGAAGATACTGAGCCACCACAAAACCAGGGGATCTCTAATAATGTGATGCGGCCCCAGGCAAGATACCCACCAGTAGTGACAACTTTGCCTGTACATGTATATCCAGTCCTTCCAAGAATGGAAGATGAGCAATGCAGCAGCGGCACTACTAGTAGCAGAGAGGAAGGCGGGGTCGGCAACCGCTAACAGCTCAATTAGAAAACGAGATCTGGTTCACAGCTTGAAAAGTTTTCGTAGTTTCAAGTTTAATGTTTCCGTTATAGCTGATGTGCTAAAGAAACCTTAAAACCTATGCGGCTATGTGCCTCCATGTGTAAATATCATTCCACCCTGTATTACCTTTACCTGAACTTAAATCTTCAACAGTTCGATGGGAGCAATCTATCTTTGTTCGTTCACTTTGAAGTTTATCTGTAGTACTTGTACGGTACTAATATATTCTCTCCGAACAAAAAAACATGTAATTCTAGCACAGTATCATGGTTTAGTTTCTCAAGTTTGATTAGTTATAGATAAAAGAATATCAATATTTATGATATCAAATAAGGGTGTGTTTGGTACTACTTCACAAACTCTCCTCCACGTACTCCATAGTGGAGCAGCTCTATAAAAAACTAGAGTTCATGGAGTACACAACTCTGCCATTTTTCCTCGAACTGAATGCGTTGAGCTAAAACTGTTTGGCTACGCACCGTTTGGCTAAAAACGTGGAGTGAAGAGCAGTCCCACACATCCCCTAAATACCTTACGAAATATATTTCTTGATAAATTAATTTGGAGTGATAAATGTGAATAGCATTAACTAAAAATTTAATTGATTCCTTACGAAATATATTTTCTTGGTAAATTAATTTGGAGTTGTAATATTTTCTTGGTAAATTAATTTGGAGTTGTAAATGTGAATAGTATGCACTAAAAATTTAGTCAAAAGTAAGCTACTTTTGTTAGCACGCAACCTGTAGTTGCATGTTTGTTTTTTTGACAGAGGGAATACTTATTTGGCATACCCGATTCTAACTATATTAAGTCAAAGTATCTTAAGCTTAACTAACTATATATATAAAAAACATTCAATATTTACGATATAAAATAAGTACGTTAGAGATATATATTTATACTAATATACTTATTTGGCATAAAAACATTAATATTTTTACTTGTAGATTTGGTTAAACTTTAAGACACTTCAAAAAAAAAGTATTGAATTGTATTCTTTTCTGGACAAAGGCAGTACTATACTTTTAGAGCTTTGCTACTAGTTGAAGATATAATAATAAAATAAAAAAAATGATCAAAAGTTATGTTTTAGAAACTTCATCCTTACTATCTAAAATAAAATGTCTTATGTGCTATTTGTGTGAGCATCTTTCGTGCTTTTTTGAATGAGGGAATAATTATGAGCATTTAAAAAAACAGGGCGGGGTGTGTATCTTGTGTTGGAAACAGTCTTAGAGAAGCCATCGCAATCGCTAGTAATGTTGTTTTGGTCCTTACTGGCGATGCATGTGGGGCCATGTGCCTCAGCAACATTTTCATGTAGTGATCCACATGGGGGCATATGCCCTTGATGGAATTCTTTTTATTACTCATCGTCAACACTGAAGATCTCACCTGGACGCAATGAAAGTTGTTCAATAACATGGCAAGGAAGCGAGAGCCTCTTTTTATCCCTACTTAGTCCTCGCCATTCACGGTTCTCCCGTGCGGTGAGAGCCTCATTTTAACCCATCAAGTCATTGTCTTTTGCCCACATCCCTTAGCAGCGGGCTACACAGAGGATAACTGTAACACCAAAAGTTACTCCAACAACACGTATAGATATGTCACGTGGAGGCGATCAAGTCCTCACCTCTAAAGCATTCACTTTTGCCGACCAGGAAAAGCAGGTCTCCGTGAGCTTCGGCTGCAGCGCGCTCACCGATGGCAACATTCTTGGTGCCTTCGACATCATGGGGCTGAGTCTAGTGGTTCTATCCATGGTGTCGTTGTTGGCGATACCGAAATTCTCGTATTGTCTTATGCGTTACGCGGACCACAAGAGTAGCCCCGTCTTCTTCTGTGCAATAATGGATCTACAAAGGTACAAGACCACATAAAACAAGAGCAGCCCCTCTTCTTCGGTGCAATGACAGATTTGCAGAGGTACAAGACCAAAGGACCAATCCAAAATGTGTCTTGAGGAACCTAGTAATAGGGAGGACATATTTCTACGACGTCGCACTAGTCAGCCTATCTCCTGAAACTAGAAGCCATGTTGATGTCTACTTTTAAGGTGAAAGATGTCGTAGGTGGCACCATTGTGGACTCCAGGTCTACCATCGCCTACCTCGTGAGCTAAAGTTCAAGTCCCTAAAGGGGCCTATTTGGTTTTCCCCTTACTTTAGCTACTAAACTGCCAAACAAATTGACTAAAATGGGACTAAAGTAGTTTAGTCATATTAGTACCTCAGGAATGACTAAAGTGGGCTAAAGTGCCAAGTGGACAGGGGTTGCCCCTCATTATTGCTAGTCCCCCACCATAGTTTGGTCTTTGTTGAACCGCTTTCTTGGCCTTAAGTAAATTTTAGTCACTAGAACGAAATAGGGGTGACTAAAGTTTAGTCATTGATTTTAATAATTAAGGCCTTGTTTAGTTGGCAAAAATTTTACATTTTGGGAACTGTAGCACTTTCGTTTGTTTGTGGCAAATATTGTCCAATCATAGACTAATTAGCGTTAAAAGATTCATCTCGCGGTTTACAGGTAAACTGTGTAATTAGTTTTTGTTTTCGTCTAAATTTAATACTCCATGTATATGCTGTAAGATTCGATGTGACGGGGAATCTTGAAATTTTTTGGGAACTAAACAAGGCCTAAATTTTAGTCATGGAAAACCAAACATGCCCCAGATGTGCTTTGCGCTTACCAATGATGCATATGGGGCATGTGCCCTTAGCAAAGTGTTTGTGTTGGACATATGTCCTTAAGGATAAAATTTCTGCGTTCGTACACACTCATCATTGACACCAACGACCTCACTTGGACACAATGCAATCTATCCAACAATAGGGCAAAGCAGTGAGAGTCACTTTGACCACGCCTTGTCATCGTTATTCGTCTTCCTCATCTCTTGTACTAGCTCGCAAGAAACTCGTTGCTCCTTATTACATTTTCAAGTTCAATTATTTATAAACCCGATAAGATGTTTAAGTTCAACTAATGGTAGAACTAAATCGACCTACATGCCAAAAATATTCGTATTTTGTTTTGTGGGAATAAAGAGGAAGATAGCTACCTTTCCACTTTCTCCTCTTCAATTGCTCACCAGTTCCACTGTTGTGCCAAATCATCCACACAAAAAAATTATTTTCAGAGGTAACCTAGTGTCCCAAATGTCTTTCATTTTTTGATCAACCACCACTCCAAGGTCATCAACATATATAGAGAGATTTTATGGAGAACTTGCCAGAGGATTCAAGCTTCCATATAACCCAAGCTATTCTCCTCACTAGTCACCTCCACATTTCCAAAGACGCCATTAGTTTCTCCCATTCCTCTACATCTTCATCTCCAAGCTTTTTCATAAACTCCAAGTTCCACTCTTCCTAATACATATCAGCTACTGAACAACTTTGTTGTCTGTTTATCCTAAACAGGCTTTGGGTACACAATCCTTATGGACATTCTATCTCACCCTTTATCTATTTCCAACCTTCGGTCTCTTTTCTTACTACTAGTTGTCAATCTGCAGGTTGCAGGCACAGTTGGACGCCATTGGCTACATATACAAGTTGAACCAAGCAGGAGTTCAAAGTTTACCTGATTCTAGAAAACATTTTAATCACTCTTCTATTTATATTTAGTTCTGTACAAGTTTGGATAACCCCGATCAAAAGCTAGTCTGCCTGGGAATCCCACCTTGAGTTCAGTTGTTAGTTGCTTAA
>Ga0182004_10000921_pt1 | contig 20084 bp, 14 predicted proteins | sample Sormic07211540_1_FD_120479 | JGI IMG/M metagenome (GOLD analysis project Ga0182004, IMG submission 120479) | Endophyte microbial communities from Sorghum bicolor roots, Mead, Nebraska, USA - 072115-40_1 MetaG | ecosystem: Host-associated > Plants > Roots > Unclassified | place: USA: Nebraska...
CGAAAATAAAAACTAATTGCACAGTTTGGTCGAAATTGATGAGACGAATCTTTTGAGCCTAGTTAGACCATAATTGGACAATATTTATCAAATACAAACGAAAGTGCTACAGTGTCTATTTTCTAAAATTTTTCGGAACTAAACAAGGCCTAAACAAGGCCTGGGAATCCTGGTTCTTGGCGTTATAGCGTCGCCATTGCCTCTGCTGTGGACGTTGGGGCCGGTCTGTTGCTGCTACTAGCATTTATTCTTAGCTGTTGGTACGGCGTGGGTTCTGCTCTTCTGGAATTTTGATCTTGGCCGTATGTTTTGTTGGCTGAGGCCTTGTTTAGATACACCTAAAACTTTACAAGATTTCCCATCACATCGAATCTTGCGACACATGCATGGAGTATTAAATATAAATAAAAATAAAAACTAATTACACAGTTTCACCCAAAACTTTACAAGATTTTCCATCACATCGAATCTTGCGACACATGCATGGAGTATTAAATATAAATAAAAATAAAAACTAATTATACAGTTTGTCTGTAAATCGCGAGACGAATCTTTTAAGCCTAGTTACTTCATGATTGGACAGTGTTTGTCAAATAAAAACGAAAGTGCTACAGTGTCAAAATCTAAAAAATTTTTGCATCTAAACAAGCCCTGATTGCTAAGGATTGCCAGTGGTTTAGTGAATGAAGGCGTACACATTTGGGCCTTGTTTTAGTTCTCAACCCAAAAACTTTACACCCAATCTTTCACCATATGCATGGAATATTAAATGTAGAGGAAAAAAATGAATTGCACGGTTTAGTTGTAAATTGCGAGATGAATATTTTAAACCTAATTAGACTATGATTAGACATAGTTGCTACAATAATCAACATGTGCTAATGATGGATTAATTAGATTTAATAAATTCGTCTCGTAGTTTCTAGACGAGCTATGTTAAAAACTTAGTTAATATAATACTTTAAATGTGTATCGGCATATCCTGATGTGATATTTAAAATTTTTCTTTTCACGAACAAAACAAGACCTTGAAATTGAAACCTATTTCTCGTCTCATCCGGTTGGACAGTCGTGTCCCTACGACAGCTGCTGATGGGAAGTTTGAACCTCTCAATGACCTTAAGCTAAAATTGCAGCAACAGTTCATAGAAACTAATTGACACCTAGGCACAGAAGTAGGCATTTGACCTATGGCTTGGTAAGCTAGAGTGGATGATGCACCAAGACTGAACGCTTGGATTGACCCTTTTGCAGGCCGAGAAAAGGACAATCCAACGTTTATGCATTCCCTCATCGATGTATGCCTGTATAGACGTGGGTGACACTGTTGGCCGCCAGTAGGCAGGACAGTGCCTGTAGGAGCAAGTAAAGTATTTATAGGAGTAATGTATGATATGATGTAGTAGGCTACGTTGAGTAGTTGGAGAGAAAAATAGTGTAAATCTAATTATATAGGGAAAGTTAGGTATTCCCTCGTTTCAAATTAAATTACAAGATGTTTTATCTTTTTATTTGATTTAGATTAGATACATTGACTTTATTATTAGTATATCTAGACACAATATATATCTAATTATATAATAAAAGTTATATATCTAGAAAAATCAAAATATCTTATAGCCAAGGGGTAACATGTACTTACTCACCCGCCGCCGTGTGTTCAGTTAGTTAAGACTTGCAACTAAGAAGTTTACTCGTCCGATTATTAGGAGGTAGGAGCAAACAGATGGATATCATCGTCCGTCCATCATCGATCGGCGGTACGCAGTGAGCAGTGACGGATCCATCCTCCTCTGATTCCTAAGCTAGCGCGATAGAGCTGCATGCATGCAGAGATCAAGGCTTCTAGCCAGTAGCTACAGGTAGCGTACTACCGTACCTGCTTTCTCTCGTGTCGTCGTTGTGCTTGTGCACGGCTGCACCTGCACGGGGTGCATCCGTGCATGCATGCATGGCCAGCGTCGTAGTGTACTACGCAGTAATTGTACGGGTATCTCCGTCTCCTGACTTTGCAATGTGTTGTCAGAATGTCAACTACGAAACGAAACACGTAGGCTCCACATGTGATGTGCGTGCGCGCGCGGCTACTACTACTAGTCTAGCTACTAGCACGCAAATCGTTTAATTTGTTCATCGGTAGGAGTATAGTATTTGTATATATTTTGTAGGAGACGCAATAATCACGCAACTGAATGGAAGCACATTCCGGTCGTCCAAGCACAAGCAACATATTTTTTTTTTCTCACGGCATTGTACGCCTCGTCCGTGAGCCGTGATGTTGCGTGACGCTAGCCAGCTCTCAATCAAAAGACATACAGTATTATATGATCCATATTATAATGCAAATGCCCGGCCTGGATGACTGGATGGAGTCGAGTCGGCACTCGGCACTCGGCTACACGTACGTCCAATCGACCAAAGACATGCATCGTGTTACTGCTGCTGCTACGGGATGGAGCCGGGCCGGGGCCACCTGCGATGCGACACGGTTGCCGCATGCGGCAGCCGGCGATCGAGCCACTGTACGTCGTCAGCAACGTCCAGGCCAAACTGGTTGCTTGGAAGCATGGCTTTACCGCATCCGATCCGCCGGCGTCGCGGCACCGGCCGGTCTTGTGTTGTCATCACTAGTTTCCGTCAAGGCAACGCACACGCTTGTCCGATCCGTCGCCGCATCCACACAGCCAAATTAACAACATGCATGACGGAGATCGATGACCATATGCATGCATGGCGCACAACCAACGTACTCCTACGTAGAGGCAGACCGCAGAGAGAGAGAGAGAGAGGAGGACACGACGACGCGACGGCCAAAGCAGAGGCAAACATCCCATCCCATGCCATGCCATGCCGCAGCAACGTGCGTGCGTGATGGCAAGTGTTCCTGCAGCGCATTCACCGCGCGCGGCCTTCGTCTGTGCCGCTGCCGGCTATGGGAATCCATCTTGAATGCCTCCCGGCCGGCTCCATGCATGCACCAGTACGTCCATCTCCGTCTCCATCTCTCTCTCGCTCCAGGCATCTCGTCTCGCCCTGCCTGCTGATGATCGATCGGCCCCGGCCCCGCGCGTCGTCTGTTCAATTCAATGTGCCACTTCAATTCTCCAACCTCCTCTTTGTTGGGTTGTTGGCGCATTCACTCGCGGCGCCTCCGCGGGCTCGCTCGTCCATCGCCGCTACCACCACGCACCCACACACCTACGTAGGCCGGCTAGCTAGCGCTGCAGGTCTGCTCCTCTATGTAAGGCACTGTGGCTGCTTCAATTCTTCGGCGTTGCTGTCCCTCCATGCATCCGTGATGCATCCAATGTACCCATGAACGTCAGTCACACGCGTACCACACCGTGCCTTGCATGCTCCCCGGCCGGCCATCTCCTCGGATCGATCTCCTAAGAAAAATAAGAACGAGATGGAAACTTTACAACTCTAGAATGAGTTTATAGAATCCAACTAGTATGTGCCAAAACCTACTATTTGAAGATTTTCACTATGCAAACATAATAATCACTATGGAAATGAGGGTCTATTTCAAATGCAGGAAATTTCTTGTTCCTGCATTTTTCATGTGAAATTGAACTTCCTGTGATTCCTACGAAATTCTTGCGTTCCAAACAGACCCACACTATCTAGAATTCATAATCTAGATTCTACATTTTGCTATCTAGAATTCAAAGTCTCACTATAGGAAAAAGATCCAAATAGAGCCTATTTTATTTTTGAAAACATGGGAAAAGGAGGAGGTGATAGCTAGCTTATCTAAGTTAGATGGGAGGTGTAGTTTGATGCATGCATTGGTCTTGAGTCCTCATAAATTCGAGTTTAGATATTTTTTTCTTCTTAATCAAAAGCCATGCATCTTTGGATGTTAATCACATCCTTCAAAACATACAAGCACCAAACTACCACTTACACATGTTAACATGCATTGCCCCGGAGTCGAAAACTCAAACTTAATTAAATACTAGACAAGTTCCATTATAATGTCAGTCTCAGTGAATGTTTCATGTTCTAGTTTCCAACACTCATATACACGTTGAAGATGTGTAGAACTGTATATTAGTTTCATCGTCATAAAACTCATTCCACCTCGTAAAACTTTTGTTATCTCTCTCCATTTATTATATGATGTCGTGTCAACATATTTTTTTTGCTAAGTTGGTTGTTTATTTATTTAATGAGAATTAAACTCTATTCAAACTTTTTATTGAGACCTGCCCCCTCAGCCCCGGCCCCGCTCGCTCCCACATTCGCTCTCCTTTGCATCGCCCTCCAACAAGGCCTATTAAAGAAGCCCGTGCCTTCCCTTCGTCCTGCGCTCCTTCTTCTTTCACCTTCCTCCGCATGAAACAAAAGGGAGTGTGCCTTCACGTACTACTGTTGTTCCTCAGCTGTCTTCATTGAGCAAGTTAATTAGCCGTCGTCTTATTAGTGTTCTTCGATTCTCTTTCGAAATGATGGCTTGATCATATTGCGGTTTCTTCCTCTCGCTCCTTCAATTCGGCTGTGCTGCCATATCTGCTGATCTCTCCAACGTACGTACGCGGTAAGAATGCTATCATCTGTGCTTATTTACCGATCGATCCATCGATCCTCTAGTAAACCTACGGGATATTGGCGCGGTTCAATCAGAAAGCTTGCGCTCCAAAGCCCAGGGGCTCCACTCTTTGATTGAGCCGTGCCAATATCACGTCCTCGCTTTAATTTGCCCATATATATCCTCATTCTTAAATTTTGTCAATTACGTGCCCTGAATCATCACATCCTCTCGTGATTTTTGGGGGTGTGTTTGTGGGGTTGTTCTTAACAACTTCATGCTGGAGTTTGTGGAAAATCTCGCAAAGCACACTCATTTCTCCTGCACGTGCGTTTCTGTTAATGATATATACTAACCCATTCTGATGCTTTGTGTAATGCCCATCCTTCGCTTCTATCTGTGTTAATGTCATTAATTCTTCATCATTTCATGCTTGCACACGTTGCATCATCGATCCTCGTATCTGCAAGTTTTCTGCTGTTGGAACTTCGTCGTGTGACGGAGTTCTTTGCGTTATTTTATAATGGATAATCATAGCAAATTATATCTGTGAAATATGATGATTTACATAGCATTCCTCAGGCGAAGACACTGTATATTTAGCATGATTCTTTGTAAAGCTGCGTCGACACTTTTGCACCTTTTCTCACCCTTAATCCTTATTATATATCATCTTTATGGTGCATCATTTTTGTAGTTAGCATTATAGGCGGCTGCTGGGAGTCAAGAGTATTCCTGACTAGATTCTAAAGCTGAAGATAGGACGATGACAGTTTCACAACTTAATATTTACTACGTACGTGTAGAATTAGCTCTGATAAAGTTTCCCTCTCTTTCATGAGATTTAGCCCTACATCATAATTTCTCCAATCTCCATATACTTTTCCCTTGCTTTTCTTTGCATACATATAGCTAAAGTGCGCAGAAAAAAAACGCTAGATATAGCTTGTACTACATCAACGACAGTTCATGCTCAATGTAGCATGCTGTTTTCAAAGAGCAGCACAGAGATACTCCGTATACATTATGTGTAGAGAGACAAAAGGATGCATGCATATTGCCATCGTTTGTTGCTAGCTACTACAGCATATGGGCAGTTTCTGCAAAACCGAAAGCTGATCATGAACATGCACAAGGGAGACGCCGGCGACGACCGATCTATACTGCTGCTACACTGCCAGTCATAAAGATTAAAGAGCGTAGCTTGAAAGGGTGCTTGCAGTCTGCGGAGTGCAGAAAGAGCATCTCGAATGGACAGTTGGAGCAAGCTTTCATATTTCTGCAATCTGCTTTCCTGACCTTTTTCATTATCGATCGGCAGAAAGACACTCTTGTTTCGATCCCCAGTAGTGTAACAAGAAACCATGGACCTCTTGTTTATCTATCTCTGCATTATTGTTTGTTTTTTTGGAGAGGAAGTCTGCAAGTGATAAAATTTCGTATGTCCTAGTGTACTTCCACATTGCATTGTGTGAGTGACGTGCCTCAGCTAGCTCTGCTGTTTTGGGGACCGAGGAAGATGTGTCTTCATGAGTGCCTGGTCACCTAAGAAGAGGTACTGGTCCTTCACGGACGTAGATCGGCTTGCAACGCAGATTCTGATTGCGTATTGGCATTGCAATAATCTCTTTGAAAAGCACATTAATAAGTTTGTTAACACCTGCATGGTACTATATGATTTTTGAACGAATAGGCAGGTACGAGACTACTGCCAATGTATATTATTACAAATGAAATGAGCATTATATTGTGCTATATATAAATAGGTAGGTGCAGGTAGAATATAATGCCGTAGTACTGTGCTACAAATATTCGATACTCTTAATTTCTCCGAGAATAGCCAGGACCCAGGAGGACAACGCCTATCTTTATGTAAGAAGAGACACGGATACGTACATACTTGAAGAAGAGCGAGACATATGAGCTGCCCCTGGCCCTAACTTGTGAAATCACAGTAGGTGTGGTGGGGTTCATATATACTCCTACTTGAAATCACAGTAGGTGGTGACATTTGAGACGTTTCAGTCCTGGCAGAAGATGATGCTGGTGGTAAGGTCGTTGAACGGCAGTAGCGAACAATTATTGGCCGCGGGAAACTGCCGCGCTATACATAGAGGCTATTCGTTTGGATGAAAAGTCATGACTAAAAGTACTATTCGCTGATTTGTTATGAGAAAAACAATATTGAATGACCGACAGATTTGGCAAACAAGCTCAAGCGAGCACTGTTGAAAGTGTTGTTCGCTGATTTCTTTTTCACCCAGCCATATGCGTCACAACCTAGTTTCAGGTTCAATGTCAATATAGGTTATCAGGCTTTTTTTTTTTAAAAAAAAGGTTTGTTCGGTTAGTATATCCAATACAAGAAGATCGAAGGTAATCATGCTCCTTTGGCTGGCATGCATGAGGCAACGAGCTCAGAGATCAGGGGTTTAGGAGTGAGTGGTATGAGATCGAGGATCCAAAGCTGCATCCTGCAAGTACACATGCATGTGGCAGCGCTGCAAGATAGAATATGTTCACATTCAGATAAAACTGCATGCGGCGTTTGGAAATTAGAATTCAAGATGCAGACGAGGTGCCAGACAGGCAGACACAAAGCATAAGTTGGCAGGGAAGCGAGGATCGGATCAGGGCCTCAGTAAAACTGGTTCAAGGCTAGCTCTACTCTACAGGACCGGACATAATAATTGAAATTTTCGTCTGGCGGAAAATTAGAATTCAAGATATATATATATATACAGGCAAGGAACATGTGGGTGGCGTGGTTCAGGGTGAGCAGAGAGCTTGTAGTGGCAACTTCCACTTGGGTCCTAATATTGTGGCCCAACTGGACTTTCCAGCCCGTGATCCGATCAACAACTATGATCGGAGGATGCAACACCCACTCACCCAGCAAGATTCAATTCTTCACACAGGCACATGCTTTGTTTTTGGGAAACAAGGCATTATTAGGCAGGCATAGATAAAATGTCAAGTTACAGTTGCAGGCTTAAACAACCTGTCAAGGACAAGCCGCAACAAGAGAAATGCAAAGCGTCCCATTTGTACAATCTACGAGGGCCTGTAGTACTTGGTGGGCACGAACGGCATCTTGGTGACCACAGCGTCGTAGGATTTCCCACGAACAACCACCTTGAATTCTGTCCCAGCCTTGTGCATTCCTGATTTCACGTAGCCCATAGCGATGTTCTTCTTCAGGCACGGGCTGAACCCTCCGCTGGTCACCTCGCCGATGCTCTCCCCGGAGCTGCTCACAAGCTCGCTGTGGCTCCGTGCAGGCGGCCCTTGCGTGATCATGCCGACACGCCTGATCTTTGGGCCTTCCTGAAGCTGCTTTAGGATCACATCTGCACCCAGGAAACCGCCTTCCGATTTCCTCCTCTTTCCAATTGCCCATGAGAGGCCGGCTTCAACTGGCGTGATGTGCTGCTCCATGTCGTTGCCGTACAGGCAGAGGCCTGCCTCTAGGCGGAGACTGTCACGGGCACCCAAGCCAGTCAACCGCACCTTGCCTTCGGATTTCTCTAGGATGGCCTTTGCAAGATCAACTGCATTCTCTGATGGAACAGAGATTTCAAAACCATCTTCGCCGGTGTAACTGAAATAAGAAATAAGGCAATCCTTACAATACTGAAACTACGTTCAATTCTTCTGAAACAAATATAGGAATGTTTACATCAACTCGTCACCATCCAAAAGATATAAACTACTGATGTTGGAAAGATGAAAAAGAACAGCTATGCTAATAAATGTGGAATTCACATAGTAGTGGATGTAAAATCCTACACTGAACAATATTAAAAAAAAATTAATATAAGATAGTATTGTATTCGATCTACTGCCCTACAGGTGGTTGCGAAATTGCTACCAAAGTACGTCAATTTGGCATGCTGGAACAAATAGAAATGATACAGATTTATTTAGGTATTATGGAAAAGCGATGGGAAATCTATGCGAGGAAGATAGTAATTAGGTTGTTAAGGGTTTTGTCTAGTTGAAAGGATAAGAATCATATGAGGTGTGGGTTTTTTAAATAATGGAAGTAAAGCATCAAAGTAATACCCAGTTCTCGTGAGGAAGCATGAATATCCATTGATGTCAATCAGCTTGAAGTCACTGAAGTACATTTTGCTCAAATCTTCTTTCGTCAGCAACTGGAGAGTTGGTGCAGCAAGAGGACCCTGCTTATGTCAAGGAACAAGCTATAACTCTGACTTTTTATGAACTTGGAAAATGGTACACAACGGAACTCGAGAAATGAACTTTCTACTTGCCGTTAGAGTGAAAGTTGAACGCTTCTGTGAGATGATATTAATTACGCTTATGGAGAGTACATATTTGGAAGACTGCTTTGGTGCTTCCAAAGCAATTAAACATGAAAAACATATACACATCACGCAGATCAATTCTTTCCATGATTAGCAGTGTTTACAATTAGCTACCTACCCCATGAAGATTTTTGAACCATGAATCAGGTTGAAAAAACGGTTCACCAGGAACCAGGTTCCATGTGTTGCATTAACAATTTCATAGGACACTGGAATTGAATGTTTTGACAATCAACACCAAGCATTTCTTAACCACAAAAGCAAGACCATGGAGGAAGCTTTACTTCCACCCACCAAGAAAAGGAAATTCAGACCTGCTCAACTGCTATCTAAGATAAACCAATCCATTGAAGCCCAGATGGCACTCTAAAGTAATCAAGATTTGATTTAGCTACTATTGCTTGATACCTAAATCAACTAGTGGATACAACTAAATGGCATTGATGTCTCTCTTATGATTCATCAACCTGAAAATCATCGTTAACAATTGTAAAGAAACCCACCAGATACATAACATCACAAAAATTAATGTTTTACTATCAATATACATCAAGATCAAACTTCTGGTCTTTGTACTGAACTACTGCCATGCCACCAAACACAATCGTTTTTCTAAAAGTAGTCATCACACAAAGTTTTGACACAAATTTCAAACACAACAGGCTATCACAGAATTCCCTGACAAACTGCAAACACTATGCACTATCCTAGCACTCATAGTGCATAGAATCACTGGGTACATACTGAAAAATTCCTAAAAACTGAAAAAAAAAAAACCATCTTTCGGGGAACAATCTACATTCAGTCAGAAATTCCAATTGCAGTCACTGATATACTAGAACTAAACTGCAATGAATCAAATAAGCCTCTCCATCTATCTAGTGATCCTGCTGCACATTTGAAATCTTCTTTTTTTTTCCCCTTCAAACGACAAGAATCACTTGGCCTGTCGTCATTCTATCGTGAGCATATCTCCATATCCTAAAACCTCCATTCCCCAATATAATCCTAAAAACCAGTACATATACCCGTCGCGTCATCAACTGAATCAGAGCATGAACGGGCGCAGGTGCAGGCCAAGAGGGGGGAAAGAAACGGCAGTGACCTGCAATGCGAGCAGCGACCGCTCGTCGTGGATGTGCCACTTGACGTCTCCGCCCTTCTTATTGAACGCCTCCATGTGCTCCTCGATGTGGGCGAGGTCCTTGTCCCTGCACCCGGCGTTGACGACGAGGTAGATGTGGTGGTCGGTGACCTTGGTGACGACGGAGTCGTCGATGGCGCCGCCCTTGTCGTTGGTGAAGACGGTGAGCGTGCCGGTGCCGTCCCTGAGCGCGGCGACGTCGGCGATGACGAGGGACTCGAGGAACGGGATGGCGTCGCGGCCCCTGAGGCTGAGGCCGCACATGTGGGCCACGTCGAAGAGCCCGCCGTTGGCGCGGCAGTTGACGGTGGAGTCCATGATGGAGTCCCTGTACTGGATGGGCATGCTCCAGCCGGCGAACGGCACCATCTTGCCGCCGTGCGCGACGTGGAAGTCGTACAGCGCCGTCTTCTTGAGCTCGGCCTCCGCCGCCTCCGCCGCGCCCGCCAGGTGGCGGACGCGCGCGGGCGCGGTGGCGCGGCGGGCGAGGGTACTGGCGCACGCGAGGAGGCCCCTCATCGTGGCGAGCGGCGAGCCCCGGCACGGCAGGCAGGTGGCGGGGGGGTTCGGTGAGATCGGGATCGGTCGGGTGTGGTGGGTGGTGGACTGGTGGTGCGCGCGCTCGTAGCAAAAGGCAGCAGCAGGTTTAGTGGTGATGACGGATCAGTGAGTGATCAGTGCAGAAGTCCGGTTTGGTGGTGGATCGTGACAGCTCCTCGACTCACCAAACCTCACCCACTCGCTGCAGAACTGCAGGGTTTTGTTTCCATCCACGCTTTGGGGTTCGGATCGGGATAAAAAGATTGCTGCGATTCAGACATTCAGTCGAGTTGTGGTCCTGTAAATAAAACAAATGAAAGATTCTTCAGCACAGCATTGCTGATTTGGCAGCACATAAGAATGTTTAATGGCTGACAAATTGTGATATCGTCGCATTCGGGCGATTCTAACCAAATCCATTGAAAGATGTTTCTTACTGCGCTGAGAAAACTCTATTAAAAAATACAATGCATGTGGTATACACCAAAGTTTTCGTTGCTATGCATTTCTTGTAGAGAACTTGAGAGTTCAGACACTTTGAGATATGGTGGGCTGGTGACAGAACGACTGAGGCTTTGTTTAGTTGACCCAAAAACCAAAAACCTTTTAAGATTTCTCATCACATCGAATCTTGCGGCATATGTATAGAGCACTAAATATAGTAAAAAACAAAGCCTAATTATACAATTTGCCTGTAAATCACGAGATGAATCTTTTAAGCCTAGTTAGTTTATAATTGAACAATATTTATCACAAACAAACGAAAGTGCTACAGTGGCTAAAAATTTTTCATTTCACCAACTACAGTGCCTGAAAGAGACCAGGAAAGGAAGCCACAGGCTCATATGTTTGCCATAGGGATAAACGGATGTCAGCGTCCGGCCTCGGGTCCTCGTGAGTTTATGCACCGATCGACGCATCCTGAAACTATGGCGTTTACCCCAAAAACTAAAAAAATTTCAAGATTTTCACTCATATCGAATCTTTCGGTACATACATAAAGCATTAAATATAGACAAAAATAAAAACTAATTGCACAGTTTACCTGTAAATCACGAGACGAATCTTTCGATCCTAGTTAGTTTATAATTGGACAATATTTGCCATAAACAAACAAAAGTGCTACAGTAGCGAAATCCAAAAAAAATTCGCATCTAAACAAGGCCTATATAGAAATTATATTCTGACGACCACTACCATATGGGATTGTGGGAATCTCAATCGCGACATAACCCTTTCGCAGACAGTTAAGTGTAAGCAGAAAAGCAATAGATAAGCATAGCCTTATACACCATTTGTTCTAAATTACAAGGCGTTTTGGTTGTTTTGTACCAGATTCGGCAGCGCTACACTAACTGCAAACTCGAAATAATACCCCCATACCGAATTGCCAGTACCAATGAGGGCCTTGTTTAGTTCTAAAAAGAATTTGTAGAATTTTTCAGATTTTTCGTCACATTGAATCTTTGCGGCACATCCATAGAATATTAAATATAGATAAAAGAATAACTAATTGCACAGTGTACCTATAATTTACGAGACGAATCTTCTTAACCTATTTAGTCTATGATTAGACAATATTTGTCAAATACAAACGAAAGTGCTACAGTATCTATTTTGTAATTTTTTTTAGAACTAAACAAGACCCAGCATTCGATACGGATCTAAAAGTACAAAACTCATGTCTATTTTGTTGATGCTAGTCAAGAAAACACACCGGCTCACCTTCACCTGGAAACTCTGCTTAAAAAATATTACTCCCTCCGTTCCAAATTGTACGTATTTAGATATATTATTTTATAATAAAAAAGATAAAGCAACTTACAATTTATTTGGAACGAAGAGAGTATTACCGGCGCACGGCTCTATATAAGTATATTCACAGACTTAAAAATTATAAGGTCCATACCTTATTCTATCAGTAGTTCAGTACCAATGAGCCTTGCAAATTGCACCAGATTTCGACGATAAGGTCTTTAGATGTCATTTGATTCAAGCTTTTTTTTTGACGTTATCCAATCACAGTGAATTAATGGTGAAGCATATATCATTTTCTGTTTGCTTCACCATCAATGGGATTTGCTTAACTATCGATAGGATCCGACATGCATAGGATAATCAATCCCATCATCCCATGCTTCAGTAAGTAGATTACGCCCGATCTGAGCAGCAACCGATTGTGCATTTGCACTCGCATCCACCCTGTTACCAAGGGTGAACCAAACACAACATGCAATCATTGATTCCCTTCCCATTCAACCGACGAAGATATTCTCTACCAAACAGCACTAAAAGTTCAGAAGGCCTTTACCTTTATATGCAACCAAACAGCACCTAAAAGTTCAAAACTTATGTATCTTCGTTAATGTCAATCAGGACACCACAGCGCCTCACATTCACCTCAAAACTCTGGTTCAAAAATGCTAGTATCGATGGCACGGCTCTATATAGGTGTATTCACAGGCTTTCATCTCCCAGACACGAATTTGGATAAAAACCAGATACGAAAAACTTCACGACACTCTGATTAGTCTAGCAGTAGACACACAGTGAGTTCTGCGAGCGTCTTATGACTTGGACCCCGAAGATTTCTTTGAAGATGCTTTCTTCTGCTGCTTCTTGGGTGCGGTCTCAACTGCCTTCTCAGCATCTGCAGCCTTCTTCTTGTCTTTCCTCTCCCTTTTCTTCAGAGCATGCATATGGGCCTTAAGGACTGTTGCGTATGAAGCTTGGAACTTTGCGTACTCCTTTAGAGAGACCTGGAGGATATCAGAAGTTGAATTACAGTAAGTTTTGTGAATTCATTCCATGAACCATGCAAAAGACCTGAGAGTAAACATAGAGTTCCAACAAGCTGGAATACTGTTTACGGAGCAGTGAATTTCTCATGAATCATAACAACAACAAAAGAAATTGCAAATGAGTGCTCACCTTGGAAGACATTGAATGAAAAATACCAATGTCAACATCTAAGTAAATATAACACTAGCAGGCTTATCAATCTCTAGTGAAGCATTTGGTCAAGAAGATGAATAATTTGGCTATGCACAAATTTGAGACAAGTAATGTGCACAATATTTGAAAACTAATCACATACTTAATCTGTGTTACCAGAATACAATTTGCCTTGCAGTCACAGTTCCATGATGAAGAAAATGCAAAGTTACTAATATTGCTTGTGAGTTTTTATGTGGACATGGAGTTCACAAATATCCTCCAATATTTTTATGCAAAGTACCAATATTTTTATCCTTAGATATGGAATAGTTTATATCATCACATCGTTAAATACAAGTTCAAGGAAATTACTTATTTAGAAGAGGAATAGGAACTCTAAACATGTCATGCCTGTCTGTAACTGGAAAGGTGTCCAAACTGACTGTTTAGGAATATTATTATACACACATAAAAAAAGTTGCATTCCTCACTGTTTTTGAGGTGAAAAGTTAACATATAACCTTGATAAAGGATTTCACCAACAGCTAAAATGTAGAAACCAATGAGCGTCATCACTGTTAAATGCAATTACAAATTAAACAGAGCAAGTAAATGACTCTCATTCTTTACACATTTGATGCTTATAAGTGAGATATCTCAAGTTCTCCACAATTGATGAAAGAAAGACTTGGTGAGGGCATGAAAAGATGCAATACTTGAAAGGGATTCACAAACCTAGGAACTACAACAGATACAATTGCTAAGCATATGTGGTAACCATAAACATTTCTTTTAGATTAACAAACTAGCTGAATGTTAAGCATATTGCTTGCTCGTGTCATGCACCAAAGTTTGCAAGAATTACAACAATAGAAACCAAATTATGTTTATGCTATTCCGTTGTTAATAAATTACAACTCAAAAAACACTAATGTATAAATAATATATATTATTAGCAATGATATCCTATGGATTCCAGTACAAGACGATTTCTATAGTTTCTCTCTACTTACCATCATGCTAGAATGCTGAAGCTCCACATACTGCTGAAGCTATATGCTCTACCCCATGTGGCCATGGCCCTGACTCACTCCACTAGTCTCACATGATTTCTAGATATTGAGGACACTGTTTCGATTTACTAAGCTTCTAGGGTTTCCATCTACTTTTTCTACATCCATATACATTCCCTATGAGAGAACACAGAATGGCACACCCTACCACTGCGAGTCCATAATCAGTGACCATGATGTTTTAGCATACAGCAAATACATAAGGAAATGTCTGATCCTAAATTCATACTCATAGCAACCGAATGCACATAATCAGCAATGAATATTCTAGCAAACTGCTGACCAATCACCACTACAAAGTATGCACAACACCAGCAATCTTATCCAAAACTAATCCCAGCAGCAGCACAAGGATAGTCACAGTACCGAGGTAGAGATGCTCTTCTTGCCATCAGAGGCGCGGACGAGGCACCTGTGCTCAACCTCCTGCCCCTTCTTCTCCATCTTCTGCAACTGTGCCTTGCTCTTCAGAGTCGCTGCCCCCCAAAAAAATAACAACAACGCCGCATCAGGTCAGACCTCAACTTCTCAGCCGCTCCAATCAGCAAATCAACACGCAGTAGAGAGATCACTCACATCGCTTCATGGTGACCCACACGGATCCCTTCTCCGTGCTCCGCTCGTACATGCTCGTCAGATCGCTCAGGAACCGATCTGGTTGCAGGACCACCTGAACAAAGCCACACAGATCAGGGGGCGGACCCAACAAAGGATAACTGTTTCGCAAAACAATCGAAGTTAGTAGGCATAGCATAATTCATGTATGCGCTTGCGATTAGATCAGGTCCGATTACAAATTGAAAAATAGCTTAGGTTAGGCTTTGGGTGCTGCTCGGTTTCGCGAAGAGAAGGGGCGGGCATACCATCTTCGGGTGCTCGTTGCCGGAGAAGAGACCGACGAAGATCTGGGCCGTAGGGCGGCGACGGCGGCGTCGGCTGTAGCGAGGTAGTCGTCGCGCTGAGAGAGGAGACGAACGGAGCACGCCGGGAGAACGGATATAGCCCAGTCGGAGGGCTGTTCGGCCGAGGCCAGCGGAAACGAACGGGCCTAGAAATATGGGCCCGTTCATTGTTTCAAACAAATTCTTTACAGCTTTATCTTATTTTTCTTTCTTGTTTCTTAAGGTGGAACCTTTTTCTCATGAACCGTGAAACATTTTTCTATTGGATCTAAGCCTAGAATTTTTTTTCTTAAATATTGGAACGGGTGTTCCATAAAGCTGTAAACCAAGGACATTGTTTGACTCAATAAAAATTTTGCTTCATTACAAAATATTATCTAAGAAAATATAATCCAAAATGCATCAAACCAGGGATGTTGTTTTTAATATTTTATCATAAGAAACACAATGGTGCAATCATAATTTCATTTGAATGCATTATTCAGAAACTATGACTTTTTATGTCTCAAATGTTTTTGTCGACGGTGAACAAGGTTTCTCCGCTCAACCAAATTAATACCATTCCTGCGCCCTATATCAGTCATTTGGCCGGTGTCAAAACTCGACCTGTTTGATATGCAATTTTATGACTTGTTGAAGCATATATTATCAAGCACAGCTGAGCAAAATTAGGCTGAAAATGATGAAGTCATAGAGTGACCGGCATGTCTTCATTTGGGTCAGCCTTTGAAATTGTAAGCCCTCAAGGCTTGATGGGTCAATAGTCTGAATGGTAGATGCAGAGAAGTGAGAAAAAGCCCAAATGAACCTAGTAGCGCATGGGCCAAGAGGTAAAAACCAATCCGATGGGCCAAGACAGTCATGCCAGGGCAACAGACTTTCAGTGCTGCACAACAGCAAACGAATCAAAGCCTCTACATCCGAGAGCGACGGATCATGTCGCTCTCAGTGATAACATGATCGCGGGTGATATCTTTCAGCGACGTGCAACCGCTCAGCGCCATGGTGATCTCGAGCTCATCCCTCAGCATTTGCAGTGCATTCCTCACCCCTGCCTTGCCGTCTACAGCAAGGGCGAACAGTACAGGCCTTCCAATCTGACAGAGGACAAACACGAACGCATGATGCAGTACATGTCAACAAATGTTCATGCGTTCAGTCAGAGTAATCCAGCAGCAGACTTACAAATACTCCTGAGGCTCCCAGTGCCAAGGCCTTGAACACGTCAGTGCCACGGCGGATGCCGCTGTCAAGGAACACAGGCACACGACCCTTTGCTTCTCTTACAACCTGAAATTTTCCTTGCCAAGGAAAGTTAGCATCAAGACATGACCAGAGATATCCTTGGCAGCTGTGCAAACGTGCCTGTGATTGATTTGCATACCTCTTCCAGGCAGCTGATGGTTGCAGGAAGATAGTCTAGCTGGCGGCCCCCGTGGTTAGACATAATAATGCCGGCAACACCGCATTCAATAGCAAGTCGAGCTGCAAATTTGCAAATGTTTTATGGGATCATAGATCTGGTTGAGTGGTGTAGCATTAAAAAAATAACTGAAAACCAAATACTTACCATCTTCTGCTGTTATGACTCCTTTCACTAAGATAGGCAACCGGGTAATCGTCTGTAGCCACTTGATATCCTGCACTGCCATGTTGATAGTTCATTTTCACTGAGGTATATACATGAGATATGTCACTGTCCTCGGATGGTTGAAGTCATTCATAGCAATTAACATTAGCATGTTGCAAATCCTACCTTCCAAGAAAGAGAGCTGTCAATCTGGCTAGTGACATATGCAGCAAGGCCTAAAGCATTAGTCTGAAAAATCAAATATCACAAAACAGTTGTTGTGAAAATAAAATAAAAATGAAATCAACTATATACATCTCAATTTCAACACCATGTAACTGGACGATCTCAGTTTTCAGTCAACCTTGTCGATCTTGCTGAGATCCAGTCCTTCAAAGCACTTCAATACCACATTTTCAGGCAGTGTGAATCTATAACACATAGAGCAATACATAATTAGCTGTAAAGTATTTATTGCTCAGATACAGAACTCCTGCTTAAACTACATTGTATATATTCAAGATGCAGACCTGTTCCTAACATCAGCTTCCCTGCGACCAAGCCGTGGAGCATCGACTGTGACAGCAATTGCCTTATAGCCAGCATTTTCAGCCCTTCTGACAAGTTGTTGCACAATATCCCTGTCCTTGAATACCTAAATATGGCAATGACAGTAAACAGAGGAAAGATCAAATCAAGCAGGGAAAAAGGTAAGAATGTAAATATGTAATGATGAGCGTGAACTTCATACTGAAAGTTGGAAGAAACGGAGTCCTGGTGCACTTGAGTTAACTTCCTCAATGCTGCAAGATGACCATGAAGACAATGTCTGAAAATGTAACCAGTAAAGGAATTAATATGTGAGTCATCACTTAGCCAATAAAAAGGTGCAATCTTGCAAACCATTATAGTTCCTGCAGCAGCTGTTGCCTGGGCAGAAGCAACCTCTCCTGCATTTCAGATGAACCTCCGTAAAAGAACTTTCCTTTTAATGTTGCCAAAAGAGGAAGAAAGGTGAATTATAACAAGATAGAACCTTCTCGGTGGGCCAGTTTGTGCAAAGCAGTGGGAGCCACCATAATAGGCATGGAAATTTTGTAACCCAGTATACTCGTAGACATGTCAATACGAGACACATCAATCAGCACCCGTGGTCGAAACCTAATACCGTTCATTAGATGGACACAATGAGGTTCTCAATATCTCCTTTCTTTTCTTGATTCTAATTTGGATCAAACACAAAAGAGCAAAACTTGAACAATTTAATTGGATTGTACTGAATAAAGAAGATAAACAAATGTAAGCGACATTTCATGACTCATATATTTTCTGCAAAAGAAATAAGAATAGGAGAACATGTTTGTATTCACTAAAGATAAACTTGCATGCTTGCGGTTCTTCAAACTAGGCAAAAATGTTTGTCAGTTTCTTTGCATTTTACGCTACAGTTCAGATCTCAAATGTTAAGGCTACAAAACGTCTTTTGAAAACCTAAAACAAAATCCAAAAAGTTCACAAGTGGATGAAGTGATGTAGGTCAATCAGTTGAGCTTATAAACACAGCTAAGACCTAATAATCTGGAAGATAGCTTACAAAATCTTGGAGAATGCCTCCTTATTCTCCTTGAGCGTCCACTGGTCTTCTGCACCCCCGGCATAGAAGTCATAAACCATCTTAGGCAGCTTCTGCCTCGCAAGCTCCTCATAGTCAGAGAGATTCGTGATCAACGCCATCTCCCTGCCCAAATTTGGGGGAAATTCAGAAGGTCAGAAAAAAAATTGTTTCGTGGTTGACATATATCTGTCAAGAAGGGGGCAAAAACAACACGAGCAAAGGATGAAGGCAATTCATGAACTGCACTGAAGCAAACTGAGGAAACATGTGAGACGATCGAAACAATATATAAGATAAGACGAAATATCAGTGCTAAGCTACAAATCAAAACAAACTCCACAGTATGATGAACTGAAATGGAAGTCAAACATCATGCATCTTTTCAATAAATCGACACAGATCCAATCAAATTAAGATGGGGAGAAACAGCACTAACAACAAAGCCTTGCAGGAGGGACCAACAAGAGGACTTACTAGACTGCGGAGAGCAGGTTCAGCGTTTGTGCCTGTGTGAGGGAATGGATTATCCTTTGGCTGGTGACGGTCTGTTCCTACCGCTGGGACTGGAAACTGTTTGATTTGGTAATCAATTTCGTCCTTTGCGTGCATATGCTGGAAAGTGTTGGTAACTGGTAACCAATTCGCCCTTTGCATGTATAATATGCTGGAAAGTGTTTGGTTTTTGGTAACCAATTTCGCCCTCTGGGTGCATATGCAAAGAGAAGATAATGTGATTGGTATCTGAATATCCGATCTATCAGCAGTGACCGACAGTGACAGTGCAAGTGGGTTTTCTAAAATATCTCCTGCGAATAATGCGTTCCGATTCGAGTATCAGACAGGAGCACTTCTGCTCGAAGTAAATTCGTGGCTAAACTGTTCGCACCTGCTGTTCGGATCGGCTATGGAATTCGACGTTCTGTAGTTGTAGGCTGTAGCTATCGGGGACGAGTTCGCCATCCCTTCCCGCGGCAGTAGCCAGTGCCCAGTAGGCGATGAAGCTGTTGGTTGTGATAGCGATGGACTGAGAACTACTAGGCGCCTAGTTGGATGAGACGCTTCGGCATGACGCGGACCGGCTCCGGGCATCTGGCGAGGAAAATCGATGCGATGCCGGCCGTGAGTTCAGTTGGGAGATGTTTGTAAAAGAAGAAAAAAGAAAAAAGACTACACTTATCCTAAACAGACATCACACCACCCATTCTCTCTTCTCGTCTCTCTCCATCCCAAGGCACCGGCGACGCTAGGTCAAGCGGGCGGCCGCCGACACCGAGCAGGCGAGCACGCCGTCACGAGACGCGGGGGGCGAGCACCGGCGCAGGAGGCAGGGGCCGCACGCGCCGCCACGGGCGCCGTCGCTGTTGGTGGGCGGCCGCGCACACCGTCGCGGGAGGCAGGGGCCGCACGCGCCGTCACAGCAGGCGAGCATGCCATCGCG
>Ga0182004_10000922_pt1 | contig 20078 bp, 18 predicted proteins | sample Sormic07211540_1_FD_120479 | JGI IMG/M metagenome (GOLD analysis project Ga0182004, IMG submission 120479) | Endophyte microbial communities from Sorghum bicolor roots, Mead, Nebraska, USA - 072115-40_1 MetaG | ecosystem: Host-associated > Plants > Roots > Unclassified | place: USA: Nebraska...
ACACACACACACACACACACACACAGCTTTAATCGAGACGTGTTAGCGTTGAGATGAGTGTTGCATACTACATAACAGACTGCCGACAAACTACGTGCAAAAATAAGTATGATTCAGTGGATACATCACAACTTCATCTTTGTAGGATAACTGAATGCGACTCGAACACAAAAGGATAACATGGGACGTTCTCCAAACAGACATTAATGGATCCAATGAGATGCACCCTATTGTGCTTTTGTCACTTGGAACTTCAAGTAGGGCGCAAACCAATCGAGCAAATTTTTGCAGATCCTGAACTGGTGTACAAACAACAAAGAGCTCTCAAACGTCCTGGAACTGGGGTGTAATATCATATACCAACTCTATGACTCAAACAAGATGGTCAACCAGGTCAGAATACATAGATATGGCGACAACCTAGACCTTGAAGCCTCTGCTGTTCCTCCTTCCTCTTGCCTTCTCAAACTTCCTGCCCTTGGAGCGCACGTATGGCTTCGTGTGGCTGTGGGGCACACCAGGCGCAGGGCCAAAGTGCTTCACAGCTTCCCTAGCATTCTTAGGTCCCCTCAGCAGAACCTGAGAAATGTAGTAAATTGTGAGATTCAGATGTTACATACATTAATGGGGTAACAAAATGCTATTGCACATCCAAATATTTGACAAGATAATTAAACAAGAGATTCATGTTGCAACCCAGAAACAGCTTCCCACCCTATACTTTTACAACCCATTATACCATGAAGATATTCATGTTTCAAAAAGATAGGAATGTATGAAAGTATTTTAACACAACACACTGATGATTTAAATGTTACAAGCAAAAAAAAAGCAAAACAACCAAACCTCAATTTGTTCCTTTTTAGTCCACAAAATTCGGAAGCAATGAACAGAGAGCTCGTAAACTAATGGCATCAGACAATAAGCGGAGTATTGGTCAACACATTAGATTCAGTGTGTAGGATAAGGTTATCCATCATCTGCCATTCTATTATCACATAGCGGTGAAACAAAGATGAGAAAATTGGAAAGAGTAGAGTAAACAACACTTAAAAAGGTACCAAACTATCACATCAGCCAAAAAAAAACTCTTGATATGATAACATGATAAAATCGACCAACAATAAGAAAGCAAACAAATAGAAAGATGACAGAAAATTTTTGTTAGACCATTTGGCACCAAAGCAACCATGTAGTAATGCAATGGGCTGGTAAGACAACCATATAGATCTATGCACCAGTTATACCTTCTTGGCCTTAAGAAATCTCCAAGAAGAAAATTTATGCAGGTGCATGTTCAAAATTAAGCAAATCAACAATCATGTGTAAATTGGAAGACATCACTTATATACGAGGAATATATCCACAACTTGACTAGAGTGATTTTTGGTTCTAGAAAACAGGCAATACGGCTGCAAGTGAAATGCCTTGTTCTTACTCTCAGATGCATTCCAGAAGTGGAATGCACAAAAATGCAGACACTCAACACAACATCAGATTCTGACCGCCCGTCTGCTTTGTTCTCATCATTGAGAGATAACAAGGAAAATGTGAATGTCTCAAGAGTTCATTTAATTTGAAAGATGTTCAGCTTTTCAATAAAACTATTAATTCTGCAAATTCAGATACAAAATACAGCATACAGAGTATATGAATAGATGGCCATCAAACTGACAATGCAGGCAGAGCGTCGGAAATAAAGCGACATCCCCACACAGCTCAACAAAGCCATACAGAGAAAAATTCAGATCATAAATCATTTCTACCAACCAGCTGTTAATTGAAGCTCAATGACACTTCAGTAAGCCTCCCCTAGACTAGCAAATTGATACCATTGTTCATATACACATTTAAACCGAGCTGTAGGAATTCGAAATTAGAGTAACTGTGGACATTACCGTGTTCTGGCCCAGCGGGGCACGCAGCGCAAGCTGGTCAAAGGTGAGGCACTCGCCACCAGCATTCACAATCCGGGCCCTGGCCGTCTCAGTGAACCTGAGCGCAGCCACCTTCATTGCTGGTACCTCATAGACCCTCTTGTCGTCAGTCACGGTGCCCACTATCACAGCAATCTGATTCTCCTGCTCTACCGCAAACACATCACAATGTGACATCAACCCTCAAAGCACATTCAGCAAACAAAATCTGAATGGAAACCGAAGCGAGACCTTGCCCTCCATGAAGTTGACGAGGCGGCGGAGCGAGAGAGGCGGGCGGTTGGTCTTGCTCATGAAGAGCCGCTTCAGGATCACAGCGTTGAAGTTGCTCTTGGTCCTCCGAACAAGGAAGCGGTACAGCTGCGGAAACACAGGCACAAATCAGGAGGAGAGACGCACGCGATGGGGGGGCGTATCCAAATCCGAGCCAGTTGCCATAAGATCGGGGCGAGGATAGAAAGTACCTTGACGAGGAGCTTGAGGTAGACATCGTCGGACTTGGGCGCGGTGCGCTTGGTCTTCTTGTTCCGGCCGCCGGCGACTAGGTCGATACCCTGCGAGGAAAGTGGGCTACGTATCAGCTACGGACAACGGTCCATGGTACCCGAGACGAGAAATTTGCGAGGAGGTTAGATGTATCACCATTGCAACGCGCGGCGAGCAGTGAGGAGGACCGGCGGCGGCGGCGGCGGCGGCGGCGGCGGCGCGGGTTCTAGGGTTTTCGAAGTCGAGTCGAAAGAGTAAGGCTTTATATAGAGGAGGGGCTGGTGTCGACACGATCACACGAATGGGTTCGGCTCCGCCACATTTGTGCACGTCTGCACGCGGATCTAGTCGATCTACGCCTCTACGGAGGGCAGGTTTGTGCACACGCACCATTTTAGAGGGCGACTGACGCTGGCTTTTCTCTCAAAATCAGTTAATAGTATTTTGTGGCTTATATCAGCCAAATAAATAAGATACTTGTGAGAGTGATAGACAAGATTAAAACACTACTAAAAACTGAAAAAACTTTTTAGGCTTTTCTTAGGATGAATAGACTTGAGATTAACTAGCACTAAACTTGAGAGGAGGGAGCTTGGATGTCGAAATGCTCGGAAGTTTTTGCGTGTGCAAATGAGCTCCTTTGTATGAGGGTTTTGTAGATAAGGAGGGAGAGATGCTGCAGGCACCATGTGTCTGTCGCCCGACCCGGTCCCCTAATGTTCTATTTTCGAAATTTAAATGCTCAGCATTTCGTAATACAAAGACTCATAGAGCAAAGAGAAATGATAGACACCCCTCCTTTGGCCGCTTTCCTAGAAAAATTTCAGAGCAAAGCTCCTTGAATACTTATGGGGTGTTTGGGACTGCTCCGATCTATGTTTTTCAGCTCCGCTCCACATTTTTTAGCCAAACGGTTTCAGCTCCACGCACTCAGTTCAAGGAAAAAGGGTGGAGTTGTGAGAGCACCTAAAGAGGTACTCCACAAACTCCAGTTTTTTGTAGAGCTGCTCCATGGTGGAGTTTGTGGAGCAGAGTTTATGGAGCAGTCCCAAACACCCCCTTAGGCCTTGTTTACGCGAAAATTTTTGGGTTGTGGTTACTGTAGCACTTTCGTTTTTATTTTACAATTATTGTCCAATTATGGACTAACTAGGATCAAAAGATCAATTAGTTATCTTTTTTTATCTATATTTAATGCTCCACACATGTGCCGCAAGATTTAATGTAACGAAGAATCTTGAAGAATCTTGGGAACTAAACAAGGCCAGCAAAGTATGATGGAGAGAGATGAGATGGATTAAGTGTCATTAGGGGGTCGGTGGACCTCCCTATGCCCCTCCCTCATGTGAAATGCAAATATTATTTCCTCTAGTGATTAGTGAATGGGAAAAACAAAAGTTGAGTGAAGGATGGGACTGCATGCAGGTCGTCCGACATCCTCTTGTCCACCTCTTTTGGTTTCGATAAGAGATATAGGCTTTTGGATGCTTAGGGCGTGTTTACATTAATTTTTTTTTGTTTTGACACTATAGCACTTTTGTTTGTATTTGACAAACAGTTCCAATCATGGACTAGCTAGATTTAAAGATGCATCTCGTGATTTATAGATAAAATGCGCAATTCATTATTTTTTATCTATATTTAATGCTCTATGCATGTGCTACAAGATTCGATGTGACAAAGAATTTTATAAACTTTTGAAATTTTAAAGACATCTAAACAGACTTTTAGTAGGAGTGAGTGGGGGGCAAGGAAATGATGGAAGAGGTTATGGGGAGGTCACCCGACGTCCCCTTGGCATGTCCAAGCTTTTGAAATTTGAATTGTCTCCTTTGATTAAGAAATTGGATAACCAGGTGTACTATCACAAAAGATGGTGGCAGGTATACTTGGGCAACAGGCTAGCCTGGCACGGCACGACACGTTGTCTAACGGGCCGAGGGGGCACGTCGTGCCTGCGGACCGTGCCTTACCGGCCTGCATGTCTAACCTCCGGCCCAAGCACGAGCCCGTGGGCCTTTTTGCGTACCGGGCTGGCCCGTTAGGCACGGCAAAAATGGAGGGTCGGGCCAGCCCATAGCCCTTTGAATAGATAACATATCAATAAACACAGATTTAAAAGCAGATTTCAAACACATTCATCACTTCATCACTTCATCAATATAAAGAACACATTCAAATACAGATGACAGATGTAGAGAATAGATTTAGATATCAAAATGAGTTGTTTTGTGCAATGTCGTTATTTGGCGGGCCGGGCCGGCCTACGGGGCTGAAGTGCAGCCCAAGCACGGCCTGCACCCCCCGTGCCAGCCCGAGCCCAATGACCTTCGGGCTAGGGCCGGGCCAAAATGACAGGCTTTGGGCCGTGCTCACGGGCTCGGGCTGCATGTCCAAGTATAGTGGCAGGTGGCATTGGTCTGACTTATCAGTTCCTTTCAGATTTAAAATTTAACAAGTGAAGTACTCCGTATAAATATTATAAAAATGGATTGTGACTCTAATACCATCTGTTGTTCGTAAGTATTGGATTTTGTCAGACGTTTGTAACTGCGGAACAAATGGGTCATGCATGCCACAAAACTATTGGAACAAAATGTGCTTGGCAAGCAAGAAGAGCGTATGATCAAATGCCAAGCTAAAACAACCTGATTTTTTTTTCTGGCCGGCCAATACGGCTCGCGCCTAACCTTATGGTTGTTGCTAGTAAAAGAATCATGCCCCGAGCCTGGCCATACATAATCGATTTTTTCATGACCTGTGATCATTTCTAAGAGCATAATTTTATTTTTACTCGTCAAAATAAATGTATGTTTGGATCACTTGGACTAATAATTAGTAAGTAAAAAGATACTTCTATTCTATCCAAGCATATAGAGTAATGGGTGCACTACACTTTTTCCCAGCCCTCAATATAACTTTTTGTCAATAAGTTACTCCATGCACTAATACAGATTTGTAATATATAAGATAACATCTCCATGCCTATAAAAACTGAAGGTACTACGTACAAGCTTAACATGATCTGTGATTTAACTTTTTTTTTTGACCGAATCTGTGATTTAACTCCTAACGTTAAATTCATAGATAAAACTGTTACCAAAGAAGAGCGTTAACATATAGTATTTTATATTTTTATATTTCACATATATTCTGTGCATGGTCTATAATCAACATGATGGCCCACAAAAACTTATGCAAAACCATCTATTTACAATTGATCTATATTCCTTGACTTGATGTTGCCTACAATACACGATTTGAGATTTGAAATAATGTATAAAAAAAACTATTCATCTTCCGCCTCTTCATCAGAATCCTGCACGATTTGTTTTGTCTTAGCTCTCTTCCTCCGTGCTAATATTTCTTCCTCTTCTCTATCAGATTCAGACTCCTGGACTGGTCTACCACATGGAATGCTAGACCTAATTGTTTCATCAGCATCTGCTTCAACCGGAGTGTTTGGACCGCCTGCATCCTCATCATGCTCACTTTCAGATGATGCATTTTCGTCAGCATATGATTCAACTGGAGTGTTTGGACCCCCTGCGTCCTTATTAGCCTCATTATCAGATGCTGCAGCATTGTCTGGAGCGGGATCCTCTTCCTGTTGTTCCCCAGATTTATCCTTTATCTGGAAGTCTCGTGCTACACTGCGCTTGGCATGTCTCAAAAGGTTTACCTTAGTGCGTTTGCTTAACTGTATTAGATACTTCTCATAATCCTCAATCTGATAAATAAGATCAGGGATACATTTGGTTTCTCTTCTAATTTTAGCAATGTTTCCCTTTCTGGGTATTTGCTGATTCTGCAACACAAGAAAGGAAACAGAAAACAAAAAAGTTAAAACCACAGTTATAGAAGCTATGCGCATCAATGCTGTATTTAGAAGATGAAAAAGACCTGTTGAGACACAAAGTCGTAAAGGGGAGCGGTGAGCATCTTGCAAGTTACTTCAGCCAGTTTCTGAAACTTGAGGCTTGGAACTGATTGTGTGTAGCCTTTAGGTGCAATCTGGGACTTTGACATGCGAGTTAAAAGCTTGTAGAACTTGGCAGTCAGTTTCAGAAAGTGTTCTGCTTGAGTATCTGAGAATGCAAAGTTCAAATGAGGCCACAAGTACAAATGGAATGAAATGGACATATTATGGTACCTCACAACATACCCTTAAGGCTCATATGTGCAAAGGAAGAGAGGACTTGAACTACTGATGTTGATCTCGAGTAGAGTGCTTTCTCCAAAGCCAACCTTAGCATTATTTCATCTGCTGGTTGATCTTCATCAATGTTAGCAGAATCATAACCTAATGTAAGCATTGCTTTAAGCTTTCCAAGACCCCAATCCAATTCAGTAAGAGATGACTCAACCATTTGAAGTGAGACAGCAGCAAGTGAACTCTTTGTTTTACAGTTAATTATATGAAATGTATCAGAAGAATCTCCGTCATCTTCAGAGGTCATTAATTTCATCAACTCAGCAGACACGTCACAAACAAGAATCATGTCATCTGGAGCTGGTGTAAGATGTACAGCTAGTTTTACCATCTCTCGTGCAATACTAGGACTTTGCGTGGTTTTGTTTCTACATAGATCTGTAGCCCATTTTCCGATAATATGCCTTTGTTCAGGATGCACTCTTCTTGAAATGCCCAAAATCAATTCAGTTACAGCCTACAGAAATGAACAAGAACTTTAGTATATCAATTCAGTTTTCTTTATATGCTGTTTCATGATAGTAGATTTATGTAGAGTTATTCTCAACAGAAACACAACATTTGCATGGTACAACAAAGCAAAGGCAAGGAAAGTGGTCAGAGTACTTTCCACCAAACAAAATAGAAAGGGCTCAAATTATGACTGTACAGGTAATGCCAGCCTAGAAGACCCCTCATACTTCCTATGAAAATATATTGACGTTTTAGGTAACCGGTGACTGTAAATTTAAGCAGGCTGAAATTACGTGAGTGCAGACATCCATAATAGACATGAGACAACACAGAAGCATCTAGTGTGCTACCATGTTTTTAAATTGTATAATAGAGCCAATTCCTAAGGTAATCCTAATTCTAGATATGATCCAGTCAAAATTACAAACCATCCAATGTTGCTTTCAATCCCAGATCACAAACATATTTACCTCAGATTCACGTAAAAGTGATTGGGTAAGAAGTCTAACATATAACATCTTCAATATGTTCAAAAGCATATGGACATTTCTTGTGCTTCGGTCTTCAACCATAGTGGTATCATTATTGTCAAGATCCACAGCATCCATCATATCCTCTATATTTGGAGGAGCCAAAGATATTAGAAAATCAGTGACATCACCAGAGTGATCTCCTGAAACACTTGGCTCAAGGAATTTTTTTAGGCATGTCAGAGCCAAATATAACTGATCCTTTTTGCACTCAATGTTTTTCTTTCCTTGGGTCATGTTCCTCTTGCTTCCACCATTTTCTTGAATTGAATCTAACAGAAAACACCATACAAGCTGCATTATTGGCTGCCATAACTTTTTAAAATCTTCATGCAGCTTTATTCTGAAAACCCTACTGTCCTTTGATGCAAGTGATTTTGACAATTCAAGAAAGGCTTTCAGTACAAAAGATGTCAGATTGGAGCTCTGGTCCAATGTAGTTTGGCTAGGATGCTGACTAACGTTGTTGTAGTTATCAGCATGGTGCTGCTTGACACACATTACTGAAAGTTCATACAAACTCGAATCCGCAAATTTACCCCTCTTTCCATGAAGTTTCTGCAATGAAGCATTAGAATTCTCCCTGGGTTCATTGGTGTGCTTATCTGTAGCATCACCAGCATTCGCTCTTCTCCGTGCTATCCTTTCCCTACCATTGCTCATTTTTTTCTCAAAGCCGCTGTGCACATTAACAAGCTCCAGTATTTCTTTTTCTATCATTTCCTTCGATTCATCAGAGGCTTTCTCCAGTTTTGAAGCAGCAGAATCAACAAAAACCTCAATGATTCCAAGCATAGCAAAGTTATGACAGTGAGCAACCTCCGATGATGAAGAAAGAGATCCTGCTTCTGGGCTTTGTCCTCTCTGGTCTGTCAACATGCAGAAATTATAAGCACAGAAAAATGTCCTCTTGAATAGCATTATTGTGCTCGGATTGGCTTGCTTTATCTATGACATATCACAAACCTGTGAGGGATATCCTCAAATACTTTTGGATGCTTGATAGAGCTTTCACAAATAAATCACTTGATGATGCTCGTCCAACCTGAAAATAGATTGGGTTATAAAAACATAGAACAAGACTAGAATGAGAGGCATAACATCAAAAGCTTTAGTTGTTTATCAACAGAAGTCAGAATGAGATAAACCAACCTCATTATCTTGTGAAGCAGCAAAACCAAAGCACTTCCAATATGCATCACGTGGCCGTTCACATTTACTATGTTGCTTAATTTGCAGAATTCTTGAGATACATGACAGCAGACAATCTAAGGGTTCCACAATGCATAACTTGGCATGCTCTACTTTGAAGCATGAACCAATTTTAAGAGGGCATTCTGCATCCTAAAGCAAATCAGAAGAAAAAACTCATGAGACCAACTTCATTTTGCAAGGATGCAGTCAAGAGGATTACAACATATTTTCAGAAATAAGGGTCTACATCGACCAACAAACATAAACAGAAAAAAGGGCCTGTCAGGGAGTGTTACCTCTGAGTAATAGTTTTGGAAGTGAGGCCAGAGGAAATCAAGGACATTGTCAGAAACAGCTGGATCAGAGGTAACAATACGTATAAGACCCTCATACAAGATCTCTTTGACACTGGCCTGCATGAGCAAACTAATTATGCTGGGAACTGTATGTCTTACTAGAGATGAAGCAGTTGTATGGTAGTACATTATAATGAAAGCAGTGAAACCTGATGCGAGAGACATCTCCGAAGCAATCCACTTAGTTCCTGAAAGAGACCCCTACCAAACTCTAGATGTGTTTCAGGCTGCTGGCTAGAGCTTGGCTGACTTGTTGAGTCTTCAAAAGGACGGGCTTCATTTTTCCTGCTTTCTGCAATTATCAGCTCAATTATAGCATTTGTAGCAGCAATTCGGACCATGTCCTCCCTCTTGAACATCGCCTTTCTTACAACCAGTATTATGTAATCCTGTAAAAATACACTTTAGAACAATCAAATGAGTCTTTTCCAGCCACATAAGCACAAAATATTGTTAAGGCTGAAGACCTTCAGATCACGGCTGAACTTTGTGAGTGGCAAGACACAACTGATCAAACCAGTTGATATCTTGTCATTCATAAAAGAAAAATAATCCAGCAACTCCTTCAAATGTGCAATGAATTCCAGCATTGGAAATGGATGGCTCAAAATCAAGCATCCAAGCAACCTGCAATGAAAAGATGGTCAGACATTTCCTCAAAAAGAAAAGGTAAACAAACATATTGAACTGTAGACTATAACTTGTGCTTTGTAAATTTTGACTAAGGTTGCTATGTCGTATGACCTGAGAACTGGTGCACTTTGCTGAGGCTTTGCCGAGAGAATCCGGAACTTGCACTGTTCAATTATCTGACCCCAAATTTTCAAAATTGAAACACATCATGTCATATCAAACAAACCAATTTATAACTATGATCCAACATTGTTAAGACAAAAGTCATGCTGTTTCAATATCTACCTCAGTTCGTGCCATTTCATGGATCTCAAACAACGACTTCAGCATATTAATGCCTATTTCTTCGGTGCTCATTACTCCTTCACCTAAGCCACCTTCCTCCCCTTGATCACCATCTGAGACTTCTAACAGGAGAAAACCCACCTGAACAATGCTTGGCACAACATGCTCCCTCCCAACAATGCTCTCGTCGACCTGCATATAGGACACCGTATACAGCCCAAAAAAATATGAATCTAAGCAGACTTTATGATTAGTTCACAACTAACATGGCAGGTACTATGAGATATGAATCCCTCACAGATTTCAGTAATCCCTTCTCGACACATTGAGTGGCCCGTGCATATTCCTCTTCCAGACAATCCGGTAACCATTTGCACCGCCTGAGATACACCCGCATTTGATTAGAACAAATTTCTAGAGCAAACACGAGTAATTCTAATAGGTAGAACAACGAGCGATCTGTCACCTCGACATTCGATAATCCCGGCGGGACACCACGGCTGCATCCCGGAGCACACTCACGGCACCCTCGTTGAACCTCCGTACCCTGGCCACGAACAGCATCACTGCCACCGCGAATCCACTGAGAGCGCCCGCGGCGTCAGCCTTGACGGCGGCCAGGACCTCCCTCGCCAGCGCGGGGTCCTGCTTGACCGCGAACGCGACGTTCATCAGCGCGGTGCTCTCGACCTGCCGCGCGATGGACGGCGGCGCGCGAACGCGGGCGCCGCGGCGGCCGCCGAAGAAGCGCAGGAGACCCGCGAGGACGACGCGCGGGTAGAGCGGCTTGGACGCGAGCAGGAGGAGCTGGTAGGCGAGGGCCGGGAGGTCCTGGGCATCTGCACTTGGGAGGAGGGAGATGATCTTCCCGAGGAAGGCGGGGATGCGGGTGCGGTAGGCCGACGGGAGGTCGCGGATGAGTGCGGCGACGGCGAGGAGCGTGGAGGAGGGCCAGCTGGGCGCGGAGAGGAGGGCGGCGAACGCGGTGGAGGCGGAGGAAGGGGAGGGGGAGAGCGCGAGGATTGCCGGGAGAAGGGCGAGGTGGCCCGCGGGGGAGGCGGCGGTGAGCGAGGAGAGGATGTCAGCGAGGTCATCGGGCGGGAGCTCCGGGAGGAGGGGCACCGCGGCGGAGGGGTCGCGCGAGGCGAGGCGGAGGACGGCCTCGGCATTAGGCGGTGGCGGCGGAGGTTGCTGCGACGAGGGCTGACTGGCAGACGCCGTGGTCGCCGACATCGCCGGAGCGGGAGTCGGCGGCGGGCGGTTTGGATGTTTGGGCGGGAAATGAATTGGGTTTTCCCTCTCTTCCTTGCTTTCCCCTCACCGAGTCCCGAGAGGCCGAGAGGAGGAGCTTCCTTGGCAAGCTTGGTCGTTTCGCCCAGATTTGGGCCGGCCCATGTATACTGTGGGCTTGGGTTAGAACTCAGTAGACGCTCGAAACTTTGTTGGAACTTTTGCCGTTTTGATTTGTGTCTTGTGACTAATACCTTGAGTTTAAAAAAATTTCAAGATTCTCCATCATATAAAATCTTTAAATGCATACATAAAACACTAAATATAAGTAAGAAATAATTAATTATGCAGTTTATCTATAATTTCTGAGACGAATCATTTACGCCTATTTAGTTCATGGTTGAACAATACCAAATACAAACGAAATTTCTACATTAGTTAAACCCAAAAATTTTCACGAACTCAACAAGCCTTATTTAGTTGAGGAGGTGAAAAGTTTTTAGATAATGTAGCACTTCTATTTTTATTTATCATTATTGTCCAATCATGGACTAACTAGGGTCAAAAGATTCGTCTTGTAAATTACAGGTAAATTGTGCAATTAATTATTTATTATATCTATATTTAATGTTTCATGCATGTGCCATAAGATTCGATGTGACAGAATTTTGAAAAAAAAGATTGAGTGGAACTAAACAAGGCCAAGGCCTACGTGCAGGTTACCCAGCTTGAACACTACCAGTCAGACAGTGCCCAGCCCGAGAGAACTGTAGTTAGTGTTAGCAATTGTGATAGAATATGGCCTTGTTTAGTTTTTTTTTTAAATGAACACCGTAGCATTTTCATTTGTATTTGATAAATATTGTCCAATCATAAACTAACTAGGCTCAAAAGATTCGTCTCGTAAATTATAATTAAACTGTACAATTAGTTTTTTTCTTTTATATATATTTAGTGCTTCATACATGTGCCGTAAAATATTCGATGTGACATGCAATCTGAAAAATTTTGTAAAATATTTTGAAAACTAAACAAGGTCTATATAAAAGAGTAGCAACAATGCACAATTAATTACTCACTATGTAATGTGCAGCTTCCTTGTCGTGCAAGTAGACCTTGCTATTTTTTCTTATTCGTTGAAATTGAGCTTATATCGATATTGATTTATCGTGAAAGAAAAAAAAAATAACGTTCCTATACCGAACATGGCGACGGATCGCCTGACGTCCTTCCATCAATCCAGGTTCGCGGCGAGGCTGCCCCGCTCCGGACCAGTCACCAGGCGATGTCACCCCGTCTCGCTTTCTCCCCGATCTCCTCCAGAATATCTCGGGCCCTTTTTTTATGCGCTGCCGCCAGCACGCGGACTCGCTTGCCACCATCCGCGTCGCCCCAGCGCCGCGACGTGTCAGGCTCTACAACGTTTCATGCATGGGGCCGGCGCGACCTGCATGTCTTTTGTCCCCCTCCTCTCGGCCCCTCCCCATGGCCCGCCGGCCGGACGTCAGCGTCACCTTCCACTGCCGGTGAGCTTCCGCGCGCCGTTCATCCCAGACTCAGTGGTGTTTGGATTCGCCGTCCATCTACCGCGGATCATTTCGGGCGACACTGTACCTGCTCCTGCTAAAACCACGAACCGGAGCAAAGTAGTGGTGCGCTCTCAGCTCAGCTGCGGTGACTACTCCCTGCGTCTGCTGACACGCGTATGGCCAGGCCGCCAATGAATGAAGCACGCTGCACGCGGTTGCGATTCCCGGCTGGCCGGTCGCTTACCACACTCGACGAAAAAGCAGAGAGTGGGTAGTACCGAGTGTAATTGCTAAGTTAGGGAACAGGTGAAACATCCTGAGGTCAAGCAAGTGTTTGAGACGGATTTCGCCGCGTGCTCTGTCCTCTGTATGTAACACCCACACGGGCACGGCACGGCCGGAGAGCCGGTGCCCGCCGGCCGTGTGCTCTGGTTCGTCCATTGTATATATAATAGATGAGTACGCCTTTTTGCTCCAGAATCCGAGCCCGGTGTGGTGAGGCGTGCGCTCGTCGTGTTTCCCAGAAACGATACAAACACCAACCAATGCAAACACCACCTTTATTTCCTGCGCTGCGCGCGCGACTGTGAGGCAGTGTCACATAGCTAGTGTTACATAATACCCTCTCCGGTGTCCGCGTCCGTCCGTCCGTCCGTCCATCCTCGCGGTCGCGGAACAACAGAGTCGTCGCTCGCCATGACGACTCCGAGCTTCCTCGTCGGGATCGCAGGTCAGTGTTTCATCCTCACCGGAGGCTATCCTACGCGTGTCTCCTTAGCTTGCCCCCTTTTTTTCCACTTCAACACCAACCAACCAGTTCCAGTTCCCCCCTTGGTGATTTTGATCTTCTACCCTGCCTCACACCTGCAGGGAACGTGATCTCCATCCTCGTCTTCGCGTCGCCGATGTGAGTTCCATCCCGTTCCACGCAATTCCTGCTATGTACGTACGTACACATATCTCTCGTTTTTTGTTTAATTTCCACGGAATGGAATGGAATGGAATCCAGCGCGACGTTCCGGCGGATCGTGAGGAACAAGAGCACGGGGGACTTCACGTGGCTGCCGTACGTGACCACCCTGCTCAGCACCAGCCTCTGGACCTTCTACGGCCTCCTCAAGCCCAAGGGTCTCCTCGTCGTCACCGTCAACGGCGCCGGCGCCGCGCTCGAGGCCGTCTACGTCACGCTCTACCTCGTCTACGCGCCCAGGGAGACCAAGGTTCGATCACTTCATGTACATATATACAGCAGTAGCATAATCCTTATAGCTTGGCAACGTCGCTCGCTCCCGAATTAATCGAACGGCGACGGCCGGAATTCTGACCCGAGCAATGTCTGCTGCTGTGGTTTTTGATCTGATCAGGCGAAGATGGGCAAGCTGGTGCTGGCCGTGAACGTCGGGTTCCTCGCCGTGGTCGTCGCGGTGGCGCTGCTGGCGCTGCACGGCGGCGCCCGGCTCGACGCCGTGGGGCTGCTGTGCGCCGCGATCACGATAGGGATGTACGCGGCACCGCTGGGCTCAATGGTCAGTATACTCTACTGAGAATATATATGAATATCATGCCCCCATCAATCACTTCCGTACGTCCTGTCCATGAGTTACTACTGCGCAGTAACAGAGTATCACGTACCGTGGCCATCCTTTAGTTATTGGGCGGAAATTACTAAGCTTTCAGCTCGTGAACAAGTTTTAAGTGCTTTTTCTCGAATACGCACGAGTATATGTATCTTTGTAATTTTGTATATTAGAAGGATAGGAAAGTATAAATATGAGAGGGCTAACACCCGGCCACAGATGAAACCCCAGAGTTTGCATTGGAAATGCAAGTTTTCAGTGCTAGCTGTACGTATGAATTCGTTTCGCGCTTTTGGTAGTAACGTGTCTCGGTGTCTCTGTTTCCTTGACTTGATATGTGCCTCTCTTAGGGAACGAAAGCTGATCATTCATATATCTGGCGAGAAACCATACGCTCCTTTAATTTCTAGTGTGCCGACCTTAGAATGCTAATAAGATAAGACGATTGATACCACAAAAGGCGTACTGCTAGCTGATCGATCGCATCTACTTTCCTGACCCGTCATTGAGTGTCTGGTCTCATGTCATTTTCTCGGACTTATAGCGCACCACAAGCGGAAATGTCTATCTAGCAGACTAGCACGTACTACGAACTCAGATAGATGCCCTTGAAGGTTTGTACCTAACCACGCTGTACCTAAAATCTCTTCGTATCTAGTAGGGCTAATTTGTTGGAACTCCGGCCAAGTTCAGTTTTTCTTTTCTTTTTTCATGCATAAAAGGGTAGCAAAACGAACACAGCTCTGGTTGCCAGAGAACGGAAGGAGGTAAAAACAGAAGAAGAATACTCCTAGCAAAGAACTATGTACTTCTTTTGTCTCGTCTCTAAATGCATTAGCAAGAACTGTGAAACCGGATAAAACCGTGCGACCCCTGCTGTCCCATGAGGGCATGACCCATGCAATATGACCTACTGATTCCGTGCTGACGTTATGGGAACCACTGGAAATTCCGATGTCTCTCACGTACTCTCCAGTCGCACTATAGCTCACCAACACTAAGGCCTTGTTTAGTTTGAGAAAATTTTTGGATTTCGCTACTGTAGCTCTTTCGTTTGTTTGTGGGAAATATTATCCAATCATAGACTAATTAGGATTAAAAGATTCGTCTCGCGATTTACAGATAAACTGTGTAATTAGTTTTTGTTTTCGTCTATATTTAATACTTCATGCATGTGCCGCAAGATTCGATGTGACGGGGAATCTTGAAAAATTTTAGAAACTAAACAAGGCCTAATTGACACGGACATGCATGAGTAGGCCTTGTTTAGTTCACCCCGAAAACCAAAAAGTTTTCAAGATTCCGTGTCACATCGAATCTTGTGGCACATGCATGAAACATTAAATATAGACGAAAACAAAAACTAATTACACAGTTTAGCTAGAAATTACGAGACGAATCTTTTAATCCTAGTTAGTCCATAATTGGATAATATTTGTCACAAACAAACGAAAGTGCTACAGTCTCGAAATCTTTTCACTTTTCGGAACTAAACAAAGCCGTAGTATGTATATGACCACCGACGACTGGAATTTACTAGAGAGCACTAGTTTTTCAATCGGGTGAGGCGTAACAAACTTATTAAAACCAACTTACCGTAGGCCTTATTTAGTTCTCAAAATTTTTTGATTTTGGATATTGATTATTTTGTTTTTATTTATTTAACAAATATTGTTTAGTAATAGACTAATTAGGTTTAAAAAATTCATCTCGCGATTTACAACCTATATCTATGCTCTATATATATGCTGCACCCCAAGATTTGATGAGATAGAGAATCTTAAAAAGTTTTTGATTTGTAAGGTGAACTAAACAAGACCATAGTACATGCTTAGCTATGCCTTTTATTTGGGTGATGCATGCATGCAGCGGACGGTGGTGAAGACCCGGAGCGTGGAGTACATGCCCTTCTCCCTCTCCTTCTTCCTCTTCCTCAACGGCGGCGTCTGGAGCGTCTACTCCCTGCTCGTCAGGGACTACTTCATCGGGGTCCCCAACGCCGTCGGCTTCGTCCTGGGCACGGCGCAGCTGGTGCTGTACCTGGCGTTCCGGAATAAGGCGGCGGAGCGCAAGGACGACGACGACGAGAAGGAGGCTGCGGCGGCGGCGCCATCATCCGGGGACGAGGAGGAAGGGCTGGCGCACCTGATGGGGCCGCCGCAGGTGGAGATGGAGATGACGGCGCAGCAGCGCGGCCGGCTGCGGCTGCACAAGGGGCAGAGCCTGCCCAAGCCGCCGACGGGCGGGCCGCTGTCGTCGTCGTCGTCGTCGTCGCCGCACCACGGGTTTGGGAGCATCATCAAGTCCCTGTCCGCCACCCCCGTCGAGCTGCACTCCGTCCTGTACCAGCACGGCCTCGGGCGCGGCCGGTTCGAGCCCGTCAAGAAGGACGACGTGGACGCCACCAACCACTGACTGACTGACTGATGTCCGATCGATCGACGTTTGTACCGGTACAGAGTCGTCGGCCTTTGACGCGTGTACTGTAGTATTTATCATTACGTGCTCGTGGAGAGATTCAGGGTAGCGTTCGAAACTTCGAATGGACAGGATTTGAGTGTGTTCTTCACAGGTTTGCAGGGTTCGAAACCCAGATGAATTAATCTCTGAACATGTTGAGTTAGATCAACTGAAACATGAAGGCGATCGACCGCTTCCTTTTTTTTTCTTTTTTTTTTCTCTTTCTCCCTCCGCACTCGCGCGGTTGGGCAGGCCGCGTGTTCTGGGCTTCTGGCCTGAGAAGACACATGTTTTGTTGGAACGTCGCAGCCCGAAAGCCCAGAACTCGCACGGACTGACGGGCCGTTGCGTGTACTGAGGATTTGGGTCCACGAAGAGGTGCTCAAAACCGGTTTGGCACAAGACCGAATTGGAAGAAAATTAATTAATGAGCAGTTGGACACTGCCCAATACTACTACTCTCAGAACAGGATGACATAAGCGGTCTGCATTTCCTCCAAAGGAGGGTCTTGTTCAAGTAAAAATACGTCACGATTCTTGGACGCCTCTTAGATTCAGTTCCTTGCTATAAATGTTTTCTCTAGTAAAGTAGAATATTTGTTCAAATCGTTTAGCTAGCTGGTAGGATTTTGATTCTTGAAAGGATGGCAAAAATTATTGTTTTACATGAGAAAACATAAACATAGATAGTTTTGTTTTACTGTTTAACGATTCAGAAACAGACCGTTTTAACTAGTTTTACTTACAGAGACAATATAAAATGTTTCTAGGTTAGAAAGGAGGTTGGAAAGCAAGAATCAAATTTAAGAGAAAATTGTCCCTATAGATGATTCTTATCTCTAGCACTCCCTCCGTTCCAAATTTTATGACGTCTCGGCTTTTCTATATTTATAACTTTTGCTATGCACTTAGATATATATATTATGTCTAGATATAAATGAAAGTTAAGAATCTAGAAATGTCAAAACGTCTTATAATTTAGGACAGATAAGTACAAAATATAGAATCATTATAAATATTTCTAGCTAAAACCAGTATTGTCTTGAACAATTTGGCAAGATTTCTAGCTAGTGATTCCGAGGAGAATTCAAACGTGCCCACACTCTAGCTATCTTGGCTCACCCGACAAGCCATGGGGTATGTGAACAACACAAGTTGGTTGCTAGCAAAGTTGGGAGGAGCTACCAAGGAGTGAGGTGACGAACTCATACTTGGGCTTGCTTAGGGACTATAATTAATTTCTTGGCTCTGCCACTAGATCGATTCTTTTTTTGAAAGGTCGCCACTAGATTGATTCATTCTCAATGAACTCTGATACTCGTTGTCACCGCTCCATGTCAACTTAGAATCAAGAACAAATAAGGTATAGAAGAAAAGCATGAGAAAGATATGAGATCATACTCATATCGGGGTTCAGGGATAATATTTGTGTTCAAAGAATAATGCTTGAATCTCTCTGACACCTCACATCTTGTACCAAGACTAGGATTGAACTCGCACTTGCAACAGAAACTAAAATAATAATATCATGATAATTCAAGCTTAAAATTGAGTTGTACTATTACCGAAAAATGATATTTTTAGCGTAATGTTCTTGACATAGTGTTTTGTAGTCAATCATCACTATTATATGAGTCTTTATGAAGCCTGAACAAGTCCCACACCAAACTCAGAGTCAAAGGGTCAACACTAGAAGACCACCCCTCAAGTGCTCTAGCTCACCTAGAATACAAGGACACACAAGCCCAATGGCTCAAGCTCTAACGTCTAACCCCCATAAAAATGAACAGCTGGACCTATCCATTGCTACAAAAACGCATGTCACTACCATCAATTGTCAACTACAAAGTTATAGATTGTATCGTATACTACAACGTTATTGACATCCAATTGTTTGAAAATTCTAAATTTTAAATATCAAAATTTTGAAAACTAAAATGTTTTTTAGGACTAAAACATTTAAATAAAAAACTTATTATCAATTACAGAGTTGCAAATCACATTTGAAGCTCTATATTTTCTTCTATGAAATTATCTTCATCTGACTTCATACATAAAAGTTATGATTTGTTTTTGAGCTACTATTTCTATAGGCATGCTCCTTAGGAGTCCTCCTTCTGCTAATCAATTTATAGAGGCAGGCCCTTAGAATGCCCTCCTCTATTCAAAACCAATTTTAGAGATGGTCGTTTTAAAACATATGTCTTTGTTAATCAATTAATAAAAACGGATGTCTTAAGAGCAATTGTCACTATAAATATCTAACTGACAGATGCGATCTCCTTAGGATGTTCGTCTTAGAGCCTATCTCCTAATTACTTTTCGTAGTAGGTGATTTTATGAATACGGCGAATGGATTGGTGGTTCCTTAAAACTGCCAAAACAATGTCACATTAGGTTATTTTCTGAAACAAAGTCTGAAAAAGAAAATAAAAACTATGTCGGATGCGGGAATCGGTCCCACTCTTAAGGACATATTCGCTTGACTGGAAAGCCATGACTGAAAGTAATATTCGCTGATTTATTGTGAGAGAAAAACACTGCTGAATATGGTAAATTCAGCAGATAAGTTCAGATAAATATGCTCCTGGCTAAAATTAAATATGTCCCGCTATTTGCCAATAGTTGCATATTTTTTCACCCCGATATTATTCCCAGAGAGCGCGCGATTCCACCCAAGCACAGCACCGGTGGAGTGGAGCCCAATCAGTAGCCGGTGAATACATGCGTACCGATGGATAGCATATTAGCATGCATGGATCGGAGGTCCACACCGAATTGTGAAACTATGCAAGTTGCCGGATTCGGCCCGGATCGATCGATCGCTTTCTCGTTCGTTTTTCTCGTCCGAATCAGCCAAAAGGCGCGGGTCGCCCGAGCTGCGCGCATGCGGATCGGCCGGGCGGCCAGATGGTCCATGCATCCACAGTCATCGCAAGCGAAAGCGAGCGCCTTTGTCGATTTTCATGGCAGTGGCAGTGGCAGCGGCGCGGCACCCAATCAGAAGCTGCCGAGAGATGGTTAGCTCGTCGCATGCCTGCGCGGGGAGCATGCATGCACAACGTGTGGAGTGGAACGATCGAACCACCAGGCGCCCATGCCCATCTATGCATCACGGGTCACGTACGGCCCGTCGTCCGGGCATGCGTGCTGCCGTGTGTGTGTGCTTCGAGCCACAGGAGTGTGTGTGTGTGT
>Ga0182004_10000923_pt1 | contig 20069 bp, 14 predicted proteins | sample Sormic07211540_1_FD_120479 | JGI IMG/M metagenome (GOLD analysis project Ga0182004, IMG submission 120479) | Endophyte microbial communities from Sorghum bicolor roots, Mead, Nebraska, USA - 072115-40_1 MetaG | ecosystem: Host-associated > Plants > Roots > Unclassified | place: USA: Nebraska...
CACGGCTTTGGCCGCCCCCCCTTTCCCCCCAATCCCCCCCCAAACCCCCCAATCCGTCTAATCCAGGGGAAGTCCCCCCCCCCCCCCCCCAAACCCAGATTAGGAGGATGACACTATTACTCTTTCAGAAGTAGAAATTACAGTATTGCTCTTTTCAGAAGTAGAAATTCTTCTTACTTTGTTTGCACAACTATCTAGAACCTTTCTGTTCTTGTTATGAATAAACCAAACATAAAGCTCAGTTTTGGAAGGGTGTCAATCTGGTTTGTACTTTTAGAAGATTTTTAACGGTTGCAATAATAATGAATCAATGGCAAGAAATTATGCACATTGCTGCTTCTCTTGACTTAGATGATGGTGAGAATTGTTCAAAATGACAATTTTCTTATGACATGTATATCGCGTTGCTGTATAGTGTATAAAACCTTCAATCGTAAATGTCCTCTCTCAGCCATGTGTGCTTTTAATCTAAGTATTAGTGTGCTGAGTTGTTGATCCTCCACTTTTGTTAACTACATTAGTTCTCTTTATGAGCAAAAAGCATGATATTAACTTGTTTGAGGTAAAGATATTTAGATTTGTGTTTGATGAATCGTTACTTGCATATTAAATTTGAATTGCAAGGAACTCAGGACCATTACAAATCTTCGTACATGACTGTTATCAACTGTTGATCCTCTGCTTTTAGTTATCTACATTTTATGAACAAATAGCACGATGTTAATTTGTTTGGGGGTAAAGATATTGGATTTGTGTTTGATGAATAGTTATTTGCGTGATGAAATTTGAACTGCAAGGAACTCAGTAGTAGCCATTAGCCAGGATAGTTGACTTTGCATATACCAAGCAGATTGTGCAATGCTTGCGGGAATTAAGTAAAAGCAAGCCTAGTAGTTGTTCTCATTTGTAAAATCCAAAACAACCACAATTGCAGTCAGAAAAAAAAATGTCCTGATTTGTCATCCCTCTTTCACCTGCCTTTGTCAAATCAAGCATTTGCTCAACTGAAGCAACTCAACTCAGATTTTCAGCAACTGACACTAATGAAAGAACTAGACAGTTGGAGCTGCATCAGGCAAAGTAGTTTTTCTAGTCTCCAAGGCAATACAGGCATTTGAGTGGTCATGCCACAATCTAATCCTGCTTTCAAAAGGATTTGGAAAAGCTCTTATCAAAACAAGCACAAAGTCTTCACTTCTATTGCTTAAGGACAGATTAAGCACCAGAGAATGTGTTCTATGCAATGATTAATAGAAGAATCCCTGAGCCAACTCTTCATTTACAGTCCTTTTGCGACATCCTGCTACAACTAGTTGTAGATTGAGAGAGATCAACAGATGAACTTCCTTCAGAACTTGGAAATGTTCAAAAAATATCTTCAAGTGTCTTTCTTCGTAGAGATCATAATAATTATGTATTGGACAATTTAGACCGTCTCCAACAAGCAACTCATATGGGCACCAAAACACAAAATGGGTGGTAGTACACCCAAAATTGGCTTCCAACAGAGTACTTATATGGAAGACACATTTTGGATTGTTTGAGAGGCACAACCTAAATATAAGTATCCTCTGCAGAAAGAATTCTCTTTTGGGTGCTGTTATTAGAGAATATGTCAAATGGGTATTGAACCTTTAGCTGTAGCCCTACCCAAACGGTGAATGAGTTTTGTATTTAGATGTTGTTGTTAGAGATAGTCTTTGAAAGCATGAAAGGGGCTAATCTTTAACCAAGTCCAGCCTTCAATCCAAGGCTCAAAGTTTATGCTGCTCCTATCGCGCGCCAAAAAGTACTACTTCACCTCGATAGGATTATAGTTTAAAAATCTAGCCTAATCTCGCTAGCCTGTTTTTTTTTACTTTTTTTCTCTCTTAAGCGCTCCCTCTTCCTTTGTAACTCTCTGTTTTAACTTTTAATAAATTCCAGTAGGGCCAAGCCCCTTCTGTTTCACTCAAAAGAAAAAAAAAATAGAAGCACATTAGCTTCAGTTTCATGGTTCACACACGTGAACCTCCTCTGCATGAACCATCCACTTTGTTATTGAGTTTGGTGATAAACCATAACTAAAAGTACTGTTTACCGACAGATATAACAGATAAGTTTAAACAAAATTATTGATGAAAAGTGGTTGACAAAATGCTTCTACGCTGGCACTTACGGTTGCTGCATCTACAAGAACTGTACTGTTATCTTTTGTAAAAAAAATTGTGAGTATCTTGGTGGATGTGCCAACATTTGACTTGTGATGCTTTTTATGCGCAAGGAGTGTCAACAAACTCCAAACGAAATTTCAATTTCAAAAAGAATAATTGAGCACCTTAATCACCGTTTACGTCTCTAATCTCCATATGTTTTTTAGAGGCTAAGGACACTTACAATGCAAGACTCTATCACAGAGTTTAAGACAATTAAGTACATATTATTTATGGTATTTTGATGTGACAGTATATTTATTAAAGAAAAAGGTAGAAAAAATAAGACTCCAAGTCTTATTTACACTAAGTCCACATTGTTCGAGATAACAAATAACTTTAGACTCTATGATAGAGTCTGCATTGTGAGTGCTCTAATCTTTTTATGTTTTTGAGGGAATGAATCGCGTGCATGCTTAGGCCATGTTTAGTTTCTGACGGGAAAATTTCGCGACACTGTAGCACTTTCGTTTGTTTATGGTAATTATTATCTAACCATGGACTAACTAGGATTAAAAGATTTGTCTTGTAAATTTCGACTAAACTGTACAATTAGTTTTTATTTTTGTCTATATTTAATACTCTATTTATGTGTCTAAAGATTCGATGTGACGATAAATCTTGAAAAATTTTGAGTTTTGGATCGAAGTAAACAAAGCCTCAGACTTCAAGCAAAAACAATACCTCCAGGTCAAATGGCCCAATTGCAAGCTTCGACATGAAGCAAAAACAATACCTCCAGCTCCAGGTCAGACCGTGACAAGTTTCACAAAAAGGAGACTTTGAAATTAACGATTTAATCTGAGCTCATCTCATCATCTATTAATGTACACCTTTTGTTTTTCATTTTTCAAGACGTGGAGATATTTTGTGTGTTTATTTTTTAAACAAAATTTAAACTAATCCCGATCCCGTAAAAAAGAAATTTAGGGGTGTTTAGTTCCCATTTTTTCAAAAAAAAATTAAGTTTTGGTTCATCATTTTGCAAAATGAAATTAAACACCATGCAAAATATTTGGCAAAAAGTAGTTATTCTTCATTTTGGATTTTGGCCTCAAGAGCCAAAAAAAACCCAAAATGAGCCTCAAGAGGCTTCATGAGGACAATAAATTTTGTATTTTGGATGAAACTAAATTTTAGCATTTTGCATTTTATTACTGCAAAGTAGTTGACATTTTGCATTTTAAATTCTACAGGCAAACACCCCTCTTAGGCCGTGTTTAGTTCGCGAACCAAAAAATTTCGTGACAATGTAGCACTTTCGTTTGTTTGTAGTAATTATTGTCCAACCATAAACTAACTAGGCTCAAAAGATTCGTCTCGTAAATTTCATTTAAACTGCATCCGTCTAAAGATTGCATGTGACAGGGAATCTTGAAAAATTTTGGTTTTTGATGGAAGTAAGGCCCTGTTTAGATTGGAGATGAAAAAATTTTGAGTGTCACATCAGATATGTCGAAAGGATGTCCGTAGGGTTTTTAAAAATTAATAAATCATAGCTCGTCTAAAAACTGCAAGACAAATCTATTAAGCATAATTAATCTGTCATTAGTACAGCACTTAAGGCTAATCATATACTAACTAGGCTTAAAAGATTCGTCTCGTGATTTTCAAAATTGTGTAATTAGTTTATTTTTTTATTTATATTTAATGTTCCGTGTCCAAAGATTCGATTGGATGAATGAAATTTTTTTAGGTGGAAAACTAAAGAGGGCCTAAACAAGGCGTTAGTAAAGGACGAAAAGGCACACTGTCCGTCACTGACATAAGAAGGAGGAGCCTTGGAGTCTGTCCGCGCGGACGCGGCTGACTTGCGAACCCACACCCACCGGACCAACCACATCGGACTTCGCCGGCGGTGAGCGCCCGAAGAGGAAGGGAACCGAAGATGGGCTGCTCCATGTCGGGGCTCAACGCGCTGTACGACGCGACCACGGGCGGCAGCGACGTCTGGATCAACGACCGCCGCTTCCGCATCCTCCGCCAGATCGGCGAGGGCGGCTTCGCCTTCGTCTACCTCGTCAGGGAGCACCAGCCCGCCTCCGATGCCGCGGTCGCCAGGCGTGACACCGCCCACGTCTCAGGTCCCCCGCGCCCCCACCTCGCGTGCTCTTGATTTCATCTCAGTGAGCGTACTTGGTGCGCTGGATCAGTTGGTAATAAATTTTGCCCGAAAGGGAGGAAAGTAGGATTTGCGGGTGGTTTTGTAGTTCGCGAATTTCCCATTCCTTGATTTGGCTAATGTATCTCGCAGATCTTTTCCACTACGGTTAGAAGATGCTGTGATTAAATGAGAGGAAGTTTGTTTTTCAATTCCACATCTCTTAATACCAAACTGAAGATGTTTCCGTTGGTGTGTTGTTCAGAGGATGGAACGTATGCCATGAAGAAGGTGCTGATACAGAGCAAGGAGCAGTTGGATCTGGTGAGGGAGGAGATCCGTGTGTCGTCCTTGTTCAATCACCCCAACCTTCTGCCGCTTCTTGATCATGCCGTATTAGCGGTCAAGGTAATTTGCTCTGCCTTGTTTTTATGTTTTATATGCGCCTAGGGATGCTATAAACAACTGAATATTGATATGCCAAACTATGTGCAGTGCAGGGTTAAACACATGTTCAATTATTATTGACTAATTTCATCATGACTGCTAGGCATTATAGAAGTGTCTTTTTAAAAAAATCGAGGCCTTCTTTTTGCATCTGATACATATGTGAGAGATGTAGCAATAAAAATGGTTACAAGTGGATACAGTCTGCTGTAATGTTGTATGGTCGAATAGTTATTATTTTTTGGTTAGGGACTTGATGTTTTTACTCAACTAATCTTTCCAAAATTTACTCATGTTGAGAAGGCGTGTTGTCTTGATATATTTAGAATCAACAGGGAGATTGGAGCCATGAAGCATACCTACTTTTCCCTGTTCATTTGGATGGTACTTTGTTCGACAACGCTAACATCATGCTCTCAAGAAAGGAATTCTATTCCACAGCTGATGTTCTGCAAATATTCCGGCAGGTCAGTTATTTGAGGAGACCAGAAGGCTATTTTATCATTGTGCAATGTTCTTGGTGATGTCATTACTAACTTTGACATTACAACACTATTTGCTGAGACCAATGTTTATTTGTTCACTATGAAATAGGTTATTGCAAGTCCCTCATAATATTTCTTAACTCAAAACTGTTGGCAGGAAAACTACTATGTAAAAGAATAATTAGAGTTGATCTTTGCCATATTGATTTCTATTGGGCTAATACTGAACCTCCGGTCGCTTCCATGGAGGACCCCTCGGTGAAGAGATTACTGTCCTACCCCATTGAAGTCAAGTGTTCCATCCTGCTCGGGCCTGGTGCTCCTCTTCCTCCGCCACCCCCTGCTGGGGATGATGGTGGAGATGACTCTCCTGCTCATCGACGGCGGCGCCGTCGTTCCTCATCGCCGGAGGGTCAGGACCGTGGTGATAGTGGATCTCGGCACCGACCTTTCCTTGAGAGGGGGGGGCTTCCTCGTCTGCGCTGGCCACGTGGCGGCCCCTTCAAGCATCAGCATTATGGCGACCTCATTGCTCGAGAATCCTCCGGAACAGATCGCGGGTTTCCAGGGGACGCTGGATGTTCGTGGTTTCCCAGAGATAGAACCCCTCAACAACATGACAGCAGCCGCCAAGCCTTTATCGTTGGGTGAAGCGGCCCCATAGGTGGACTCACCTACGCTCGTGCGGTTTGCAGTTGAGAAGGAATTAATGCTCCCGTGGGTCGTCTCTAGTACACCTGGGCTGGCCGCACATGGGCCTGTGGACTCTACCTTTGGGCCCCAAAATGATGTTGGGCCTTCCATTGTTGGGACTGAAACTGAGGGTCACGGTGAGGCAACGGAGTGCTTGCCGGCCTCACCGCGTTTGCCTCTGTGCATCTTCCCTGATGAGGCGACGGATTTGCCGGCCTCACCTCGGACTCCACCATCTTCCTCTCCCATCCCTGATTTTGCTCTCTTGGTCACTCCACCTCTGTGCTCTCAAACTCCAGTGAAGCCACTCCTAGTTTACTCTAGGCACCGCTGCCACCCTTCAAGGCCCCCTGGGAGGATGTGGCGGATGCGGTGGCGGCTGCGACTGCTATCCCATTCCCAACCTCCTCGCCAATGGTGGCTCCTCAGGCTATCTATTCCTCGGCAGCTGCTTTGGTCTCCTTCACCGGGGCCTCGTTGGTTGGGGGTGGGCTTGCGGCTATTGCTACTCCACCTCTGGCCTCCACGCTGGTTGACACGGAAGGCCCACCCCCGGCGGCCGCAAAGGTGCTTCCTCCGGTGGCTACGACGGTGCCCCCTCCGGCAGCCGCAATGGTCTTAATTCCGTGGCTGTGGGAGATCTTTCCTCTTCGTTGGTTGTGGCGCATGTCCTCCAAGACCCCCCTGTACCACCCAATGATCAGGCAACTTTCCTTAACTTGATAACTCAACATACTACTGGCCTGCTGCCCGTCCCTGCCGTCAGCAGGCATAGAAGCAAGTCCGTGCCACCTAGGGTCTGCCCTTGTCGCAGTCGTCGGCTTGCTGGTGTCGAGGCTGAAGTGATCCCTGCAGACTTGAGGGGAAGACCAAGGAAGAAGGCGATGAGATCCCTCAACATCATTGACGAGCATGAAGGTATAACTCAACATGCCCAGGAAGAGTACTTCAAATTGTTTGGGCAGCCGCTCTCGGACTCCCATCTCCAGGCTCTGACTGCACTATTTAATTGGTCTCTCCCTGAGGATCTGGAGCCCGGGGATGAGGATGTCCTGGTGATGTAGGTCTGATCTGGGTCAGATTGTGGTCGTTCTTTTCGTGTGTTCAATGGATCCAACAAAAATTTTGATTTGGAATGTGAGGGTTCTAAATTCTACAGACAAGATACAGTGCGTTCTCTGGTAGTTTCATCTCGTGCAGATATTGTCTGTGTGCAGGAGACCAAGATCACTGCCATGTCTCAAAGAGTCATTCTATCTTCTCTCGAGTCAAAGAAATTCCCCTCCATGGTCATAAATATACTTTGGTCTAATCAGCAAGACTCCCCTACTTTGGTAAAGCTAGACAGGGTCCTTTGTTCTGTAGACTGGGAGGATAAATTCCCTAATTGCTTGCTCCAGAGTATGGCTTCAGAGGATTCTGATCACTGCCCACTTTTGTTGGGACTTCAAGACAATAAAGTAGGAAGGCGCAGGTTTCATTTTGAGTCGTTCTGGACCAGGATTGATGGGTTTCAGGAGGTGGTGGCTGCTGCATGGACGTCAGTCCCTACTAGCTCATGCCCCTACTTAACTCTAAGCCAGAAATTTAAAGCAACCGCTAGGGGATTACAGAGGTGGAGCAGCAAAACAGTTGGTAATGTGAAGTTTCAGCTTGCCTTGGCACGGGAAATCTTACATCAATTTGAGATAGCTCAAGATAATCTTCTCCTATCTCCTGGAGAATTATGCTTGAAAAATAATCTGAAGAAGCACAGCCTTGCTCTTGCTTCCTTGAGCAGAACTATTGATAGGCTGCGGTCACGTATTGGATGGCTCCGGGAAGGGGATGTCAACACTAAGCTTTTCCACCTACATGCCTGTCATAGAAAGAGAAACAATTTTATTGGTCATCTCATTTCCGGGGATCGCATCTGCACAAGCTACCAAGACAAAGCTTAGGAGAGAGGGGATCACCTTGCTGTAGACCTCGCCGATGGGAGATATGTTTTCCAGGGACCCCATTCATTAGAACTTGAGTGGTCGAGAAAGATAGCAGCCCACAAACTATATCTCTCCAGATTTGCCCGAAACCCAAGTGTTGCAAGACCTCCAAGAGGAAGGGCCAAGAAACTGAATCAAAAGCCTTAGAAATATCCAATTTAAGGAGTATGCGGGGCTGTTTTGTTGATGAAGATATCTAGCTGTTTGTTGCACCCAGCATAAAGTTATCCTATATGAAGCGCCCTTTTATGAACGCGATTTGATTTGGCGAAACCATTTGCTGGAGATGAGCAGCAAGCCGGTTAGCTAAGTTTAGCAAAACTGTGCATCAAGCTGATGGGCCGAAAATCCTTGGGCTGCTCTGCACCATCCTTCTTGGGAAGCAGAGTGATGTAAGCTGAATTGAGAGTGCTAAAATTCATAAACTTCCTGCTCCAAAGTGCTGAGACTGGCACCATGATGTCCTTCTTTATGATTGGCCAACAGGATTTGAAAAAACATCCCGTAAAGCCATCCGTCCTGGGGGCTTTATCTAATGGCAGTTGCAGAATTGTCTTCCAAACTTCTTCCTCACTAAAGGGAAGATCCAAATCAGCTAAGTCATGAAAGTTAATCCCGACCTCAGTCAAATTAACAGTATATGGCCAGGGCCTTTTACAGCCTCTCTCGGCAAGAAATATGCAGCACCGGATCTCTCTGTACGCGGATGACGTGGTACTCTTCCTCTGTCCAGTGGCTAGCGACATTTCTATGACAATGGATATCCTAAAAAATATTTGGTGAAGCTTCAGGTCTTAATACAAATCTTCAAAAGAGCAGTGTTCTGCCAATTAGATGTGGTCACTTGGATTTGACAATTATTCAAAACCTGCTGCCCTGTTCCCTTGCTGAGTTCCCTTGCAAATATTTAGGTTTGCCTCTGTCATTGAAAAAGCTAAGTAAGAGTCAAGTGCAACCCATTGTTGACCGCATCGCTGATCAATTGCCGGGATGGAAGGCGGAGTTGATGACAAGGGCAGGAAGGATGATTCAGGTTCAATTTGTTCTCACTGGTATGCTTATTTACATTGTCATGGCGTCTGATCTTCCAACTTGGGCTATCAAAGCAATTGACAAAATAAGGCGGGGTTTTCTTTGGCATGGTCGCAAGGAAGCGAGGGGAGGACATTGTCTTGTAGCATGGCTAAAGGTTTGCCGCCCAACTGACGACTAGGAATTTCAGATTTAAAAACCCTTGGCTGGGCATTGAGAATGAGGTGGCTGTGGCTGTAGAAAACAGAACCAAACCGCCCTTGGGCGCATCTACCAATTCAAGTCCCTGACCAGGTGAAGGCCTTCTTTGCGGTGGCTGTTATTTCGGAAGTTGGTAATGGCGAACGTACCCTTTTTTGGGCTGATAGGTGGCTGCATGGTCAGTGTATAGCAGAACTGGCTCCTCGTTTATTTGCTGTCATCTCTAAAAGAAGGATCAAGCAGCGTAGAGTCAAGGAAGCCCTCAATAACCGGGCTTGGATTGCTGATATACATGGGGCTATAACTGTGGAAGTGTTGCTTGATGTGTTCCAGCTGTGGGACATCCTCTCAGGCATTGTTCTGCAACCAGAAAGGGAGGATACACATATTTGGAGGCTTTCATCAAATGGCCAATATTCAGCCAAGGCGGCATATGAGGGTTTCTTCCTAGGAGCTAGTTTCTTTGCGCCATGGGAAAGAATTTGGAAGACTTGGGCGCCACCAAAATGTCAATTCTTCATGTGGTTAGTGGCCCACAACAAATGTTGGACGTCTGATCGCCTTGCACGTCATGGAATGCCTCACCCAGATTGTTGTCCGCTTTGTGATCAAGAAGAAGAATCAATCAACCATCTCCTGGTGGAATGTGTCTTCACTAGGGAGTTTTGGTTTATTCTGCTGCGGCAGGTCGGTCTCCAGGCCTTGTCTCCCCAGCCTACTGATAACTCCTTCCTGGATTGGTGGGAGAGGGCTAATAATGCCACTTCTGATTTGGTGAGGCAAGGGGTTGGTTCCCTAATTATTTTGGGGGCCTGGACTCTTTGGAACCATTGCAATTGCTCTGTTTTTTATGGAGCGGCTCCAAGTATGGCTAGGGCTTTAATGGTGGCTGGTGAGGAGCGCTGGCTGTGGACCACTGCAGGGGCTCGAGGGCTTTCCCTCTTATCTGCCCATCTCCCAGGCGATTAATTCTTGGGGTATGTTATGGTGATGGGTATTTTAGGATAACTAGGCCTTATGCTTTGCCAAGAGCTTGAGAGATGATGTTATGGGGAGATGGGTATTTTGGGATAACTAGGCCTTATGCTTTGCCAAGAGCTTGAGGAGGGAGACTAGAATTATTTCTTCATAATTCATTGCTTCCTTTCCATTGTGCCCCATGGGCTGAATATAAAAGGTATATAGGACTAACACCTCTTGTGCCTAGACAATATGGTACTATTTCTATAGACAAATAACTAAGAGAGACACTAATTAAAACTAATGGGCTTAAGGCCCAACTAGGACACTTGCGCCCTACGGCGCCCCTCTTTATGCCCATGACAGGGTAACTGTGGGTCGCCTTACTGCCAGCTTTGTTGCTTTTGTTAGCTTGTGTTGTTTCTTTGGCTGCAGTAGCATGTGGTGTGTGAGTGAGTTGTGTTCGGGTTGTCTTGTAAGTTCAGGGTTCTTACGCCCTCTTTTCTTCTTAATACAATGAGACGCAGATCTCCTGCGTTTTTCGAGAAAAAATAGTAACTTTGTTGATTACTCCCTCCGTCCCTGAAAGCTGCAACTTCTAGAGTTGTCCTAAGTCAAAATTTTAAAACTTTGACCAAATTTATAGAAAAAAACGCTAAGATTTATAGTATCAAATTAATACCATTAGATTTATCATTGAATATATTTTTATAAGATACTCATTTTATGTTATACATATTGAAGCTCTTTTCTATAAAGTTGGTCAAAGTTAAACAAGTTTGACTGGCATGGATTCTAGGAATTGAAGCTTTCAGGGACAGAGGGAGTATTAGCTTGCATGTTTCGTTTTTTCTTGAGTAGAATCTAGCCCATTGGTAGCAATGTGCTGTCTGCTAATGTTAAATTGGGATTTCTCTGGAAGTTGTACAATGTGTAAAGTATTTCTTTGTTCCATTGGTTCCTTATAGTCTTGTCATATCAAAGTTAAATTTGCAGCATTGCAGTTATCTTTCTGTAGTGTTACAATGGGATATCATAACTTGCATGGAAAATGGTTACCCTTGTTCTTTTTCAATCCTGCTACTTTTATATACTGATGGAAGGCTAATTGCAGATGTGTGAAGGGCTGAAACACATGCACAGCTTTGATCCTCCGTACGCCCATAATGATGTTAAGCCTGGTAATGTTCTTATAACCTGGCGTAAAGGACAAGCACCTGTTGCAACTTTAATGGATTTTGGAAGTGCAAGGCCTGCAAGAAAGGAAATCCGTTCTCGTTCTGAGGCATTACAATTGCAGGTTTGCCAGTGTTACCTTCTGTTTTTTTCCCACATAAGAGATCTCTTTTGATAAATTGCAGTTTTCATTTTCTTTTCATTATCTTAAAGAGGTGTCTCCGTAGTCCAGAATTTTTCTGTCTGCTACTTTCAGATGAATTGAAATGTTTTTGCACTAAAAAACAAAAATGTTTCTGCACCAAAAAACAAACTTACTTTAAGTTCTATTGTCCCCCTAGATTTTTCGTAATCTCATAGAGTTTATCTTACTTTAACCTGAGTACATTAAAAGTCATCTCTAAGTATTATTGATCCATATTGTGTCTGTAGGAATGGGCTGCTGAGCATTGCTCTGCACCTTATCGGGCCCCTGAATTATGGGACTGCCCAAGCCATGCCGATATCGATGAGAGGACAGACATCTGGTCTCTAGGATGCACCCTTTTTGCTATCATGTAAGTCTATCCATGGTTTGCATGAGAAAATTTGACAAACTTTGAATCAGTTCCCTTGTTTATTGATTGTAGTGGTAGTTCAGTTCTCAGTTAGTGTGGTGCACATTTGCCTGAACTTCTTGTTCTTGGGAACAAAATTTAATTTTAATTATTATGTGTGACTGTTTGTGACAATTCTATATTTCTCAGTTACTGTGGTGCACATTTGCCTTAACTTGTTCTTGGGAACAAATTTTAATTTTAATTATTATGTGTGACTGTTTGTGACAATTCTATATGGTTCCTTGTGTCCTGTTTGGTTCGTTTTCCTTATTTTCAGCAACACTGATAACATGTTCATAAGTACTAGAAGAGTGACTGTCCCATTAAAAGCTTGAATTGCACATTTATGGACAACTGTCAATCATGTGCTTCTGTGATACTCTTTGGGTGGCTGAAGGGTTCCAGGATGAGTTGTCTTCAAGTCTAGTTATGTTTCTGTAGGCAGCTATAGCGTTTTGCAACAGATTATAAGTTGAATATTAACTTGACCAATTTCCTGTACTTATTAGTTATCCAGTCAGCAGGCTCTCATATAATTTGTGTATCATGTCCACAGCTGAATTAGAGTTTTAAAGTGTTTGATAAATGGCTGATATCACATTAACTATTTGTAGGTACAATGTTTCACCATTTGAGTATGCTCTTGGTGAATCTGAAGGAAGTCTGCAACTTGCCATTGTCAACGGGCAGTTGAAGTGGCCAGCAGGACCCAAACCTCCTTATCCTGATGAGCTTCGCCAGTTTGTTATCTGGATGCTTCAACCTCAAGCTGCAATGCGCCCGCACATTTCCGATGTGCTTCTTCATGTTGACAAGCTCATTGCAAAATACTTGCCCTAGACCAGCTTGTATTTTCGATTGTCTCATTTCTTTGTTATGCATTATAGAGTGAATATGATGTAAAATTGGCTTATGCTTGACGTCATTCAGTCCTTGGATAGGCTCAATATTGATTCTTTGTAGAACTTTCAGGTTATTACATCCACCGAATGTTTGGGGATCTTTATTACTCATGATTCATGTAAAAAAATGTCAGTTGAACATCAAAGCTGCTATATGATATATGTTATTGCCTTTGCACTTGGGCTGCTTCTCTATGCTCTTATTAGCATAACAGTAAAAATGCATGAAGCATGCATGAAGCCTGTTCGCTTGAGATTATCTACCAAATCTGTCAGCCATTCCATAGTGTTTCTCACAACAAATCAGCGAACAATACTTTCAGCTATGGCTTTTCTAAAAATATAAACATAAAACAAAGAGACATGGGCTCTTTATGCACTGTTGATCAAGATTTTGGACCCAAAAATGCACTTTCAAAGATGATGGGCCAAATCTACACACCCTCACAAGTTAATAGACTATCCATGCATTTTACTCTTAGAATAATTAGGAGCTTACCTGCGTGACTGTGTTGGACAATCGTGGCAGAAAAACAGGGTCGTCCAGAAATAAAAGTACATAATGTTACATTCATGTTGGGAAAGTTCTTCCCAAGACTTCCATTTCCATCATAATGAATGATACACTAAAAGTAATCAACTAAGCTGCTGTAGCAAATTACATGATTTGAAATCAAATTAACTGTCTAGTTACAAGAATGGATGAACAAGTGATTATTCTGTATCTTTTACAAATGACGGTTGAGTGAAAACAATGCAATGCACTTCTGTTTTCATACAAGCATCCGAGAGCACAGGCGGCTTCAGTGGCAACTCCCAAATGACGGTTGTCATCTTTGATGCTGAAAGAATGAAATCTAATATCTGCATATCTTCTGTAAAAGGAAAAAGGGGTTTCAGAAGTTGTGCCTTGCTGTAGGTATCACACAACATAGTTCTTCAGTTAAGCATTGAACCTAAAAAGTTAATCTTCATGCTCATCTTCGCCTTCAGAATCTGTGCAACAGTATATCGTCTTTAGCAAATACAATGCTGCTGACATAAAACATCTAACACCATGAAGGAAAAGGAGACAATGGTCACTGACCAGATCGAACATCATCACCAACATGCCCTTTTGATTGAATCTGTTTAACTAGCATCCGCCATATCAGTACCCACCAATATATGTGAAGAACTAGGAGTGAGAACAGAAGACAGTTGAAAACATAGTAGTATATGGGGCCATAAAATCGATGCTTCTCCTTGTCCAGGGTCAACAGTACCTCATAGCTGAACAAAAGAAACAAAAGATAAATCAAATCATCAATGACAGAATGTGCCAGTGATTTTAGTGGAGTACCGCTTCTTTAAGGTACAGTGACAAATGGCTGGAAGGAGCTGGATGCCAGAAAACCGACAGCATATAATTGCTGTTTACCTTGTGCTTCTTAGGATCCAGAAAGGGAATATAACGAGCCGAAGAAGTATCCACGATGCCACAAAAAGAAGAAATGCCACAACTGCTAGCCACTCACAGCTACTGTACTTGGCCATCTTCCCAATCTCTAGGAATATATCACTTCCATCATGAAGGGCTAAAACAACAGAGCCAACACGAGCGAATCTGTTTGATAGGCACAATAACAATACAGCTAGGTCATGATGCTGGTATCAGTTTGCAAAAGAATGGCAATCACCCTCTCCTAGGAATTTTATTAAAAAAATACCTGAAAATGTAGGAAAGAACAATCAGAACAACAGTTGCTATATGGTGGGACATTGATACTCCAAAGTCCGAACGTCTTGTTTCCCAGAAAAGGAGAGCGAAAATTGAATATGTGTAAAATCCAGCAGCATACATGTAGACAGCTTTGAGCTTCAGTCTGGAAGAAGGAAAATCAACGTTGAAGTTGGATCTTCTTGGGGTAAACAAAATTTGAAAGAGGAAGAGAAGACCTGCTTTCTTACTTTATCATTTGATCAGGCCAGATCTGGTCACCAGGGCCTATCCAAAAGTATCTGGTGTTCTTAAACCATGGCTCATTGTATGTTACAGATAGTGAAAGCAGTTCTCCAGAAAGAAAATAAACAAACTTCCATGCTGATTCCTTAAATTTATTGATTTTCTTTCTGCTATCATCTGTTTCAGCAAGCTTGTCATGTCCCTTTCCAAATATAAGTTTTCGTGCTAAAACCTGCAAATATTATGAGAAAGTACTATAAGATTTTGATGCAAGGAAATACGGGTATAGCACAGATATTGCACAACTATTATAGCCATGATTGTATTTAGCTAATTTGAAATAATTTTGTCAGATTTTATAGTTGTAATCTGATATCATAATAAATGTGACACATAGCTAACAAGTAACAACTAACAAGGCAGGTACTCAGTGCAAAATTAATTCATTTTGGCTTCTTATTAATATACCACAAGAACATTGATTGTGCAATAGAGGATGTAAAATCAAAACATATCCCCTCAAAAAAAATGTTCGAGGCATGCAAAAGAAGTCATGGTTCAATCTGCAAGTTACTCAGTTATTCCTCCATCCTCCCCTCCTAACGATTTCCCAGCTATCTTTTTTTTTAAAGATGATAAATATCCTCTTAACAAGTTTCATCCTTGTTCTACAATAAGATCTACAGCCAGTTGGAAGCCAGATTTTTTACTCACCCCACATTTGGTCAGTAATAACCAGCAAGCAGGAAGTTTCCATAAAAGCACAACACGTGATGTCTATATTCTACGTCCAAAGGATAACACACTTTACAGCAGAAAAATGCTTAAATGTGTCAACTTATGCAAAAGAAGATGCAAATGGCATCTAAAAACGGGACTCCTGACAATCAAAGGCAGGTGGAACATATCTAAAGGAAGACGAAGTCGGTGCACCAAAGGAAGTCAATACTACAGGAAAACAAAATCTAACACATTGTGAGCATACATTTCCCAAACCCACTGCAGCACAAATCTAATAACAAAAGGTAGACCATGCAGTACTTTTCTGTTTCTATTACTTAACTGATCCACCAATAATATGGTATAACCTTCCTAAAAAAAGGGTATAACGGTGGCATGTCACTTGCACAATTGCAGAAATGAATGCAAAAGCAAATTCTTTTATGATCTGGTTCAATCTGACTGATCCATGAACAGTTCCAGAAGCGCCCGTACCAAACCAAGTTAATCCAAATGAATGCCGCACATCCGCACAATCCACAATCCGATACAGTGAATGACGCAACCTAGCACGGGCATTTCGGATCCAAGAACCTCTAAAATGCAAGAAAACAGCTGATTACCTCGAAGATGAGTCGGTCGAGGAGGAACCGGACGGCTGGGAAGAAGGCGACGAGTAAGGGGAGCACGGCGAAGTCCCCGTACGCCGGGTAGGCCTCTGCCTCCCAGTCCACAGGCGCGGACGAGGAGCCCAGGAACAGCTCCAGGAGCGCCGCCATTGCGGGAGGAGATCCAACCAAGAAGGCCGACCGCTTTCTTGGATCCAAACCACTGCTCCAGGGCAACAATAGCGCCAAATGGGCGCAAGATTCGGCGCCGACACGATCCGCTGGTGTGTGTCCCTGAGCCGATCCAAGAAGCCACTGATGAGCCAAGTCAACGCGAGCAGCGGTAGCTGGAACTGGAAGGAGGTGAGATTTGGGATTGGAGGAAGGGAACAAGCCAACAAGGAGGTCGACTTCTGGGTGGTGAGAACTAGGAACGGAAGCGGATGAACTGGCGCCTTTTTCTGTGGGGGCGGCAAACAAAACAACACAACAAATGGGAGAGGAGGATCTGATGGGGTATGGTATGGGACTGTCACTGTGCGAGATAAGATCTGGGAGTCCATTGATATTATTGTAGCATTACACTTGTGTCGTAGCAAGCTAACTTGTATGCATTTGACTTATATAGGTCTAGAACAGCTTGAAGCAAAACATGACAAGTATTTTTCCTTGTTTCAGAGGTGACAATATTATTTAATTATAGTTACATATTCAGCGGCGGTTCTATTGCTTATGGCAAGCGATTCAATTATAGTTACATATTCAGCGGCGGTTCTATTGCTTATGGCAAGCGATTCAGATCTTGTTTAGTTCACGAAAGTTTTTTTATTTGACTACTGTAGCATTTTGTTTGTAATTGATAATTATTATTCAATCATTGATTAACTAGGTTTAAAATATTCATCTCGCAAATTACAAACAAATTATATAATTAATTATTATTATTTATATTTAATACTTCGTGCATACGTCAAAAGATTTGATGTGATTAATCTTAAAAAAATTTAGAACTTCAATAGCCACGTAAACTCATCGGTCCAACATGGTTTAGCGATTCTGTCAGATACCTGCGACATGGGCCGTGGGCCGTAGCATTTGGTCCATTCACCTGGCTAACATAAAGGTCACTAGAAGCAACATGGGGAGGCATCAAATTATTCAGAAACTTTAAACAGCCCTTCTCCTTCATGGTCGGCTCGTCCTCGCCGTGTGTCTTCCTTCCTCAGCTTACCTCCCTTTCTTCTATATGTAGTTCTTCATGTGGTGTACGTACCTCTGATCCACTTCGATTCCCCTGCTTGCTGCCTTCTCCCAGATTCGATCTATTCCATACTATTGTATCGAAATCATAGTACCTGTGTGCTTATTTGTGATGGTATTGAAGTGATCCATGTTCTATCATCTAGAGTGTTGTTAACGGATTCTATTGCTTATTACCGTTACATGGTCATTCACGTGGATTAGACCGACGCAAGTTGTTTAGTTTCCAAAATATTTTGGGAAATAGACACTATAGCACTTTCGTTTGTATCTGACAAATATTGTCCAATCATAGACTAAATAGACTCAAAAGATTCGTCTCGCAAATTACAGACAAACTGTATAATTAGTTATTTTTTATCTATATTTAATGTTCCATGCATGTGTCGCAAGATTTGATGCGACGGGGAATGTGAAAAGTTTTGCAAAATTTTATGGAAACTAAACAAGGCCTACTTCCCAAAAAAGATTGCAAAATTTTTTAGATTTCCCATTACATCGAATCTTCCGACACATGCATGAAGCAACAAATATAGATAAAAGAAATAACTCATTGCACAGTTTATCTGTAATTTGCGAGACGAATTTTTTGAGGATAGTTAGTCCATGGTTGGATAATATTTGTCAAAAACAAATGAAAATGCTATACAGTGTCCATTTTGTAAAAACAAGGCCCTAAGTCTCACTACAAGTCCAAACCGGTGTCATTAACTATAGTCATGTCCCCTCTTGTATCAAGCTGATGGTTGACAAGTCTCAAGATGGTTTGTGATGCTACTTGTTGCCTCTAGCTGGCACACCATCTACACATATATAAGCGATGTACTGATCAATCACAGAATAGATGTTTGGTGGCTACGCTGACTCTGCCGAACATGTGAGAAGGGTGAGACACACAAGAGGGTATCATGTGTGTGTGTGTCTCATGTGGGGTTCATAGAACCGGTTATTGTAAGGCATACTTCATATATTGCTAGGACTTTGTGTGCTATAACGATAAGACATTTTCTATTCACAAGAATCCTTCCTAATCGTTACCTAGATCTAATCGCTGAATTCCATATATGTTCTTGCTCACCTTGGTGAATCGATCTCATCACCGGCAACAAGTGTGACAGGTGGTATTAGAGGTTTCAATCACACCGTAGTGGGTGTATATATGGTGGCGGCGTGCACTGCATGGAATCCCTGAAGGCGGTAGACTACCATTTGGTGGATTCTAACGCCTTGGCGATGCGGATTTCCGTAGTTGTTGCGTAGGAGGAGCTTCACATTGCGGCATACACCCCGATTGTGGGATGATGAACAGATACATTTTTGATCGATTGGTTATTCAACTGAACATCTCTGCTCTTTCAATTGTTCTAAGGACAACGAGGGTTGTGGGGCATTTATTCTAGTGTAACATGCCGTAGTCAGAACATGGTGGCATTGGAGGGGAAGTGTTTGTCATGACTCAAATTTGCATTCGGGTTTAGCTTCCACATTACAATTAATACTTTGGGACTTAGCTCAACAAAAACTTGTTGTGAGCTCTATATCATTTGGCGGACAGCCGGCCTAATCCTAGCAAACAATTTGTCAGAGTGGTTTGCACACTAAGCACTAGCAAATATTTTGTCATTGCACGGCAGACAGTCCGTGAATGAAACAACTACCATGCATGGATTTCGAGTCATTGAGCTCTCTAGTCTCTATTGGCCCCACATGTAAGTCACATTTGGCATTTCCCATGACCCTAAAGGCCACCTAAACAACCATCTCTCTCACTCTCATTCCATCTCCCCCTCTCTCTCTGTAGTTCTTGCCTTCACCACCCCATAGAGCATCATCTCTCAAGCAAGGTAGGAAGGAGGAGAGGAGAAGGAGACATCAAGGAAGCCCAAGGAGATTCCCAAGGCTGACCCGAACCAGCCCTTGCTAGGGATTGAGCTAGGAGAAGGTCAACCTCCCTTGCAAGAGAGAGTCGTTCAAGAAGGAAGAATAAGGATCTTGTCAAAAAAAAAAGAAGGAAGAATAAGGAGATGACCAAAGACAAGATCGGGAAGGTGATTTAAGTCCATAAGATCATCACCCTTCTTCTTCATCTCTCGGGTGAGTTGAATCTTAAGCTTACCTTCTTTTAGGTTAGAGCGTGACGGAGTTGGCACATCTTTTTATTTGTGACGACGTCAAGGGCCAGACGTCACAACAACGTGAAGACGTCGACGAAGAGGACATCCGGCCGGCGGGTATAGATGAGTAGTAATACTAACAGATACGCAACGACTCCATATTTTGAGCAGTTAGCCAATTACCACCATTCTCATTTATTCAAAAGATCGATTGTCCAAACAATAAAAAGAGCTGAAGTTAATGAATTCTCATTGTTGTCTGTCTGTCGTCCATTACAAATCGCGAACAAAACAACTATACATATACCGTCACTTAGCTTGTGTATGTAAGAATATAAAACAAATAATGGTCAGTAGGTGTGTGTTGAGAAATAAGCTAGCATGCATGCATATGCCCTAGCTAGACACCGCCGTGTACGCATGCACTCTTGTTGCTGCTGTTGTGTTTGATGCTGTCTTGTCTCGCCTTGGCCGCCACGGCCTTGGCCCAGAGCTTGAGCTTCTCCTTGACGTCCTCCTGGTGGCTCCGGTGCCGCTCCCCGCGCCGGGCGCGCGCGCTCTGCTCGCGCCCGAACGCCAGCACCACGTCCACCGGCACCACCGCGTCGATGAACGTCTCGAAGACGCGCAGGTGCTCCGGCGGCGCGCCTGC
>Ga0182004_10000924_pt1 | contig 20055 bp, 25 predicted proteins | sample Sormic07211540_1_FD_120479 | JGI IMG/M metagenome (GOLD analysis project Ga0182004, IMG submission 120479) | Endophyte microbial communities from Sorghum bicolor roots, Mead, Nebraska, USA - 072115-40_1 MetaG | ecosystem: Host-associated > Plants > Roots > Unclassified | place: USA: Nebraska...
AATATATATATATATATATATATATATATATATATATATATATATATATATATAATTCTTTTACTTTTATTGGAGACTGAATGGTTGAAGGAAAGAGTCATACGACGTGCCCAACTTAAAGCAATTCAAGAGACCATAGCCAGATTTTAAAATGACCAGGTCATCGACCCAAATGGCGAATTCTACAATGATCCGAACGAAATATGGAAGCCAAATTAGGAGTGAATTGTTATGCCAAGGACATGAATTGATATGTATATGCAAACCGCTATATAATATATACATACATACATGCTATATATATACATAAAATAATGTGTGATATCATATGTATGTATAACCGTTTGTTATTTATAACTATGTTGTACAATGTTCGAACGATAACTTAATTACTGTTGTGAAATATCTATTAGTATTAGCAGCGTATTTGAATCCTATTATAATTTCAAAACTAATCATCAATTGAAAAAAAAGAAAAGAAAAATAGAAAAGAAAAAAATAAGGAAAAAAAAGAGATCTTTACTTCCGATTACTAATACCAACAGGGACTAAATGTCCTACCCGATGGACAGACCTGGAGGGCCCTTGTAGTCTCGATTGGTAATACCAGCCGGGACTAAAGGTCCATCTTTAATCCCAGGCTCCCAGCCAAGACTAAAGGTGTCCTCTTTTAGTCCTAAATTGGTGCTCCAAGTTGGCAAACTGGGACTCCGGGACTAAAGGAGTTTTCCAATCAGGAGAACAGACTGTTTATGTACTAGTGTATGGTTGAAAGAGCAGGACACAATGGATTCAGAAGAGGACGAAGACGAAAACATAAATATATGCATTATAGAATTTGTTTCTCCCCTTCTTTGTCCAACAGTATGGAGCACATATTTTTTTTATGATGAATAATCCATGCCCTGAACGAAGTCTGCACTAGTACACAGCCTGGAGGAGATGATGAACAACATAGTCCTGTCTTGACGTATGGTACATACATGCTTTGCATGTAGCTTGAGTCACTGCGGAGCTAGAGTAAATACGAAGACGTGTGCTTGCTTTATGAGTACATAAAATTTTATTATATGGATATCAATATGATAAAATTTTAATTATAATTATAATTTTTTAATATATTTATGGATGCGTTCGCACCTAATTTGCCTTTTATAGATCCGCCCATGAGTCACGGGGCAGGCAGCAAGGTGATCAGGGACAGAAGACGCGACGACGACAGCCAGCCCCGACTCGCCGAGCCCCGCCGCATGCCATATGCATGCACATCGCCGATATCTGCTTGTCGTCATCCGCCGCTGCAAGCCCAAAAAGCACCAGCGCGCGTACAGCCCGCGTCCTCCGGCCCCGCACTCCTCCCTCCCTAGCTCCCTCTGGCCTCTGCCCACGTCTCCGACAATCGCAATTCACACAGTGACAAACTCACACATACGCTATTATTATGATGATACTATTTCTGTAAACGAAACCGGGCTTTGGCTGTTCACACCAAAAACCAAAAACTTTTTAAGATTCTTTGTCACATCAAAACTTGCGGCATATGAATGAAGTATTAAATATAGACAAAAATAAAAACTAATTACACAGTTTGCCTGAAAACTACGAGATAAATCTTTTGAGCCTAGTTAGTTCATGATTGGATAATATTCGTCAAATAAAAACGAAAATGCTACAGTACCAAAATCCAAATTTTTTTCGGAACTAAACAAAGCCTTTGTTTAGTTGTCTTGCGAAAAAATTTTAGGTATTCTCATTTGTATATAACATTTATTGTCTAATTATTGACTAACTCGGTTTAAAAGATTCGTCTTATAAATTAGAGATAAACTGTGTAATTAGTCCTTTTTTATCTATATTTAATGTCCATACATGTGCCGTAAGATTCGATAGGACGAAAAATTTTAAAATTTTTTTTGCTTTTGAAAGAAACTAAACAAGGCCTTATTATGCCGTTGTCACGTTTTGAGCCATACTGCCTTGTTTAGTTCGCCAAAATGTTTGGATGTAGCTAGGCTAGTATTTTTATTTTATTTTGTAATTAGTGTCTAATTATGAATTAATTAGGCTTAAAAAATAATCTCATAAATTATATATAAACTGTGTAATTATTTATTTTTTATTTAAATTTAGTGCTCTATGCATACATTCAAAGATTTGAGGTGATGAGACAAAAAAGAAAATTTTTGGAAACTAAACGGAGCTAAAGGAAAAGTCTTAATATAGCTAGAGGGGGGTGAATGGCTTATTTAAAAATCTACAAATCATTAGAGCCATAAGTTAGTAAATAACAAAGCAAAACTTGTTACTCTAGCTCTAATTGGGAGTTGCAAGTCACATATCCAACAATTCTACTTGCTATAATCTCTAGGTTCAATCAATGACTAAGTCACTCCTTACACTAGTGACCTACCTAAAGATTTTATGCAAGAAAAGATGCTACACTAGTCTGCAGGAATGTAAAGGAGTATGAGTGAACTTTTATACCAACGTGTAGGGGATGAACCAATCACCAAGATACTGCCCAATCAATCACTGGGAGAAAACCAATTATTGACACCATTTTTGGACACGTATCAGGAAAGTTAATTAAGTTTGGATCGGCAAATGGAAAAGTGGTAACTGGTCAACAAGGGAGTTACCAATGGCTTATGATACCGACGATGAAGCAGCAGGATATGATTAAGTCCGGGAACGGTGGTTGTTTGGTGCCGATGGTTGATATTGACGATTGCCGATGCTGATGGGGGATGATATGCCGATGATGGGAATCGTCGGAGAGATGGTGGTGGTGTGCCGATCACCCAGTATAGATAAACTATCATTTTCTATAATTGTTAGAGTTTGTTTTGTATACGAATTTTGTTTAGTTTGGAATTAGAATCCTAGTCGTACTTGGTTGTAACTCTTTAGGATAGGATATAAATATAGGCCTAGTAGCGATGTAAGAAGGACAATCCAATCAATACTATACACAACTTTTACATCTACTTTTACATCTACTGTTTTTCGACAACTTCGTCAACTCGTATCTTTTCTTTTACTTACGAGTTCTTAAGGATTCATCGAGTCATACTCGACGAGTTCTCAAGTTCCGCGTAAATATCTCTTGGTCGTGACATCTGGGCGCATCGTTGTTGTCGGGACCAAAGTGTTCAAGTTATCACCTTTGTCGATTGATAGGTCAAATCGGCTGGCACGCCTTAACGTTTGAATCGGGTATTAGTCCTTTGTGTTTGCAGATCCACTTTTGCACCAACACATCTTTTGGCACGCCCGGTGGGACAGATTCATCGTCAAGATCAATATGTCTACTAGTAAATTCGACACAGAAAACATCATCGCTGTAACGGAGGCTGACCTCAGGGATGAGCAGAAGTAGGCGATGGAAAAGGCTATGGAAGAATACAAGCAGTTATGCTTAAAATCCTTCAGCGTCAATAAGAGCAGCGAAGTGATCCAGAAGCTAGAACTGTCGATGCCTCGGCAGATCACGTTTGAAGCCAATTCTCGTAAATTACAAGATATGGTTGACAGTGCTATTAATCGTGCTTTGATCAATCAATCCAGTGTACTGTCGAATACTGTTTTCAACGCCGTGGCTAGAACTTTCAAAGAAGGACAAGCACCACCGTTATACATGGGCCCGGCTTATCATCAGCTAGGGTTATCATCGGTTACGACTCCATCGGCTCCTTCGGCCGTTTTGGGCACATAAGTTACTTCTCCACCAAGCACATTAGGGGTGAGTAATGGGCAATCTACACCGATGAGAACTAGTCCAGCAACATCAGATGGATGGATTCAACTCAACACAGATCTATCGGCATCGGCAATGTCGGGGTCTGTATTTCAGAACTGTCAGGTTCCTCCCAATTGGTGGGGATATGGTATGCCTCCAGAATTTTTTGCAAAAAGTTCTGGAACATCTCTGGTGGCTGACTTGGCAGGGAAAGCTCCTATGACATCGGCACCTCCAGTTTCATCGATGACTCAGATTTCCCTAGTATTCTACAACTACTACTGTAAGGCCTATTATTGGGAAGTTTCAGATGCCAATGTTCCAGACACCTAATGCAAATGCATTGGCAGATTTATTACCGAGCAACAGAGGTTCATGACTCAGGCAGGGTATGTCCACCCAATGATGACACATAATTATCAGCCATCGGCAGGGCCTGTGCCGATGAATGCTAACAATGGATGGATAGGGCAGTTTGTCTTTCCACAAATGACACAACAAAATCATCAGGCTACAGGATTTCAGCAAGGACAGATGCAAGCTGGTTTTCAGAATCAAGGACCATCCAATCAGCCGAGGAACATTGCCCAACAGATTGGTGGCCAACAAGCTATGGCCAATACTATGTTCCCTGGAGATCGTGTGCCTCAGAGGCATGTGGAAGCCTATCAGCAGGTGCCGGAACCATAGCCCCTACATCGACAGGATGCCGATGCCTATTGGGCTGATAAGATAGCTAAAGTAATGAGAGATTAGTTTGGGATAAAACCCAAAGTCAATACTTATTCTTATCAGACACCGTATCCTCCTGCATATGATCTGATTCCACTTCCAAATCAGTACAAGGTGCCAGATTTCACTAAGTTCTCTGGACAAGATGACACATCGATTATGGAACATGTCAATCGGTTCATCATCTTGTGCGGAGATGCTGCTAACAGGGATGAATTAAGAGTTCGTTTATTCTCATTATTTTTGTCAGGATCGGCATTTACTTGGTTTATATCACTACCTCCAAACGCAGTAATTACTTGGGCCGATCTAGAGAAGCAGTTCCACAAGTACTTCTTTTCTGGAGTCTATGAGAAGAAGATTACCGATTTAGTAAGGCTGAGGCAACGCAATGATGAATCGGTTGAAAGTTTTGTGCAAAGGTTGCGGGATGTCAAGAACAAATGTTATTCTAGATGATCGGCAGCTAGCCGATTTGGCTTTCCAAGGATTCTTGCCACACATTAAAGACAAGTATGCTTCTCAAGAGTTTGAAAGTCTAAGTCATTTGGTGTAGAGGATTTCTGATCAAGATATCAAGACTTTCGAACCTAGGAAGGCTTGGAACAAGAAAGTGTCATTTATCGATGAGGCAACAAGTTCAGATTCTGATGAAGAACCAGTCATCGGTTTGGCAGAATGGGTGAAGAACAAAAAGCCGATGTCTTGTCCTTTTGGCCAGAAAGAACCGGAGAAGTTTGCTTTTGATATTACTAAGGCCAATAGGGTATTTGGTTTTCTACTTCAGGAGGGACAGATTAAACTGTCACCAAATCATGTGATCCCATCGGCAGAAGAATTGAAGAAGATCAAGTATTGCAAGTGGCATAATGCAACATCTCATAGTACAAATGAGTGTAAGATGTTCCGACAACAATTGCAATCGGCTATAGAATCTGGGAGGATTAAATTTGATAACTCCAAAGCTCAAAAGCCAATGAAGATGGATCATCATCCTTTCCCTACAAACATGCTGGATGCCAAGGGGAAGACTAAAGTCTTAACATCGGAAGCAGCTAAGAAGAGCACATTGGTAGATCCCCAGCATCAAATCATTGCCGATGACACCAAGGGCAAAGGCTTGATCCAGGAGGGCAGCAGTTCTAGGAGACCTCCTCGATCTGGTATTATTATTACTCATAGGCGGCATCGGGAAACATGGCAGCAATGTGAAGATCGATATTGTCGTCAGCAAGAAGATTGACGCCGAGAGGAAGAAAGACGCCGACAAGAGTGGAATCGGCACAAAGATCACTGGAATTGCCCCTTCTTTATTCATTGTTGGGAGCAAGACATCAAGTTACCAACTGTTAGAGACTGCCCTGAATGCAATGGCTATAATCGGTATGATCGGCCAGATCCACGTTTCCAAAATGATGATCAACGCTTTTATGGGCCGATCAGGGGAAGGATGTCAATTCATGATCGGCTGGGGGGTAGGCTCAATGTGCATGACAGGCTTTGTGAACATGTCGGTCATTTTCTAAGAAACCAAGAGGAGCTGGAAGAGATGGCAAATGCACGGGTGCCCCATGAATTTATTTTCTGTAGGGATGCTAATCCCATCAGGTGGAATCAAGAGAAATTCGCTATCAGCCAGTGCAGAGGACACAGCTTCCCCAATGGTGTCCAGAAGGATTGACAAGGACGCAAAAAAGGAGGATGCAGCGAGAGCGGCAATAAGAATTGAATAGGGAAGAAAATTCATCTAAGTCTGAGAATCGGCAGCAATCGGATCACAAGGGAAAAGGACTATCGGCAGATGTTGACATGGTATTTATGTTGCCAATGGAGTTTCTTGCACCTTTTATTGATGATGAAGAAGTAGATCTCCCTGACCAGATAGCTCAGTTAGCACTTGATCCAATGACAGCCATGTTAAAGCTTTGTTTGTCAAAGGCAGGGTTGATGGCAGCCGATGTCCAAGATACTAATTGATGGGGGAGCTGCTATTGACATTATGCCTTACGCAGTCTATCGGAAACTTGGCAAAGGAGATCAAGATTTGACCAAGACCGATATGATGTTGAAAGATTTTGAAGGGAATGTATCTCTAGTTAAAGGGGCCATATGCATTGAACTGACTATCGGCAGCAAGACTTTACCGATGACTTTCTTTATCATCGGTGGGAAAGGTGCGTACAGTTTGCTACTGGGGAGAGATTGGATTCATGCCAATTGTTGTATTCCTTCTACAATGCACCAGTGCCTTGTTCAGTGGGTAGGTGACAAAATTGAAATTTTCCCCGGAGATTCTTCATATGTCATTGCATCGGCAGAGTCAGATACTTATGAGAAGACCAGATGCATTTTAGGGGAAGTTTGGGAGAAGGATTTTCTCAAGGTTGCCGACTATGAAATTCCACCGATCCAAGCAGTCGGTTCTGAAGAAGAGTTTTAATGGATAGGTTCACCGATGATGGAAAGTTAGGTCACGGGTTTACATCGGCCGATGATCTAGTAGAAGTAGATATAGGTAATAGTGATAAGTCAAGACCTACTTTTATTAGTGCTAAGTTAGATTCTGAGTGTAAGCAGCAATTAACTGATTTGTTAAAGGAATATAAAGATTGCTTCGCTTGGGATTATATCGAGATGCCTGGTTTAGACTGATCAATTGTTGAACATCGGTTGCCTATTAAGTCTGGATTTTGGCCGCATCAGCAACCATCACGTCGATGCAATCCTAATGTTCTTCCTGATATTAAGGCCGAAATAACCAAACTTATTGAAGCTAAGTTTATTTGATAGTGTTGGTATGCCGAATGGATTTCTAATGTTCTCTCTATCTATAAAAAGAATGGGAAGCTTCGTGTTTGCATTAACTTTAGGAATCTCAATAAAGCTACGTCGATGGATGGTTATCCAATGCCAGTTGCCGATCTGCTGGTTGATGCTGCGGCTGGGCATCGAATTATTAGTTTTATGGATGGCAATGCAGGGTACAATTAGATATTCTTGGTTGAAGAAGATATTCCCAAGACTACATTTAGATGTCCTAGTCATGTTGGATTATTTGAATGGATAGTCATGACCTTCGGCTTGAAGAATGCTGGTGCTACTTACCAGAGGGCCATGAATTTTATTTTCCACGAGTTCATCGGCAAGTTGGTGGAAATCTATATTGATGATTTTGTAGTCAAGTCTGGAGATTTCATAAAGCATCTAGCCGATCTGCGAAAAGTATTGGAGTGTACAAGGAAACATGGTTTAAAAATGAATCCTAATAAATGTGCATTTGGTGTATCGGCCGGACAGTTTCTTTGTTTTATGGTGCATCAAAGAGGTATCAAAATTAGTAGAAGATCTATTGATGTCACCAACAAAATAGTTGCTCCCACCAATAAAACTGAACTTCAATCGTTGATCGGCAAGATTAATTTTATCAGACGGTTTATATCTAATTTATCGGGTAAGATTCGTGCTTTTAGCCCTTTGCTTAAACTAAAGGCCGATCAAGAATTTGTGTGAGGAAAGGAGCAACAATTAGCTTTGGATGAAATCAAGAATTATTTGACAAATCCTCCAGTTTTGATTCCACCTCAACAAGGAAAGCCCTTTAGATTATATTTGTCTACCGATGATATGGTCATCGGTTCAGCTCTCATTCAAGAATTTGAGGAGAAGGAGCGTGTGATTTATTATTTAAGTAGAAGATTGGTGGATGCTGAGATAAGGTATTCAGCAATTGAGAAATTATGCTTATGCTTATACTTTTCTTGCGTCAAATTGACATATTACATGCTATCGGCCGAATGCACTGTTATATGCAAAGACGATGTAATCCGATACATGTTATCAATGCCGATTATAAGTGGTAGAATCGGCAAGTGGATATTAGCATTGTCAGAATTCGACTTACGCTATGAATCGGCTAAGGAAGTTAAAGGACAGATCATGGCCGATTTTGTAACTCAACATTGTGGTGTAGTGGATGCTTTGGAAATTGTTCCTTGGACGCTCTTCTTTGATGGATCTACGTGTGATCGGGGGGAAGGAATCGGTATAGTGCTAATTTCTCCTCGAGGAAAGAAGTATGAGTTTTCTTTGCCGATTATTGCCACGTCGACAGATAATCAAGCTGAGTACCAAGTTTGATCAAAGGGTTGGAGTTATTAAAGGAGGTTTGTGCTGATGCTATTGAAATTTTCAGTGATTCTATGCTTGTCATAAACTAGTTGGTTGGGAGTTATGAATGTCGAAGTGAGGTTTTGATAGCATATTATGAGAGATGTGTACAACTGTTGAAGGAATTCAAGGATTTCCAATTAGAGCACTTTCCTCGGTTACATAATGAAGAAGTTAACCTGTTGGCTCAACATGCCTTGGGATATCAGCCTATCTTGCAAGTATTATCGGCAGTCAGTGCTGATGATTGGAGAAAAGAAATTACTGATTATTTAAAGGATTCATCTAGGAAAGTTGAAAGGCGTGTTAGGTTTCAAGCTACAAAGTATGTACTCCTTGAAGAAGAATTGTGTTATCAGACGATAGATGGAGTTTTGCTCAAATGTTTAGGTGAAGATGAATCCAAGAGCTTGATGGGCGAAATTCATGAAGGAGTATGTGGAGCACATCAATCGGCTTTCAAGATGAAGTGGATGATTAGGAGAAACGAATATTATTGGCTGACTATACTTGAGGATAGTTTCAAGTATTTCAAAGGGTGTCAAGGGTGCCAGAAGTTTGGCAATATTCAAAGGGCACCCGCATCAGCTATGAATCCTATTATTAAACCTTGGCCGTTTAGGGGTTGGGCTATTGATCTCATCGATCAAATCTATCCACCATCAAGCAAAGGACATAAGTTCATCCTAGATGCCACTGATTACTTTACCAAGTGGGTTGAGGCTATTCCTTTGAAGAAAGTAACATCAGCCAATATGATTGATTTTGTCAAGGAGCATATCGTTTACCGATTTGGCATTCCCCAAACAATCACTACCGATCAGGGTACTATGTTTACCTCAGGAGAGTTTGATGAGTTTGCAATTGGTATGGGGATTAAAGTGTTGAATTCTTCTCCTTACTATGCTCAAGCTAATGGGTAGGCTGAAGCTTCTAACAAAGGAATTATTAAGCTTATTAAACGGAAGATTGAAGAAAATCCCAGGAAATGGGACACATTGTTAAATGAAGCCTTATGGTCATATCGGATGGCATGTCATGGTTCAACCAAAGTATGGCCTTATCAATTGGTGTATGGACATGATGCAGTATTACCATGGAAAATTAAAACTGGTTCCAGGTGGATGTTTTCTCAGGATCAGCTAACTGTCAATGACTATGCTACTTTGATGAAAGATGAGTTAGATGATTTAGCAGGGCATCGGTTGAGAGCTTTAATCAGCATAGAGGAAAATAAAAAGAGAGTTGCTAAGTGGTATGATAAAAAGGTAAAGGCCAAAGAGTTTGTCGATAGAGATTTGGTGTGGAAACTGATTCTACCGATTGGGACTAAAAGCCCAAAGTTTGGAAAGTGGTCTCCTAATTGGGAAGGTCCTTATCGGATAAATCGATCTGCTCCTAGCAATGCTTATATTCTAGAAACTCTCAAGGGAGTTGAATTCCCTAGAGCTTTAAATGGAAAATATTTAAAGAAATACTACCCGAGTATTTCGATTGATGCATGAAAGTTTAAATGTCGATAACAATCCTATCGGCTGGACAAAACGTTAAGTGTATCTAGAGCAATGCATAGAGTTTTAGTGCCGATAACAATCCTATCGGCTGGACCAAAATGACTGAAGCAGAACTAAACAAGTTGCCGATGAAAAGGTTCACAGATTCAGCAAAGCCTGAATGGCCGATATTGCGCGCAGGCGAATCTGGTTGGCTTCTTCTATTTCTCGAGTGTCTTCATCGGCAGAACCCTCTACTAGCTTCAGCTTCTTCTTCATCTGTAGTGCTTTGCGGGCTTGGACATCTCTCTCTTGCTGAAGAGTTTTGAGTGCATCAGGAAGCTGGCTTTCTTCTTGCTGAGCTTGAGTCGGGGCTTCTTCTACTTGCTTAAGTTCAGCTAGCAAGGCTTCTCTTTTTGCCGATAGATTGGAAATTCTTTGTTTCAGCTCATCTCCTAAGGACTGTAGAACGCCGATGCTCTTGTGTTTCTCATCAGCAACATATTTGAATCGTAGCATCTCCTCTTTGAGCTGGGCATAAGCAGCTCTATCGGCAAGACACTGGGTGGCCTTCTGATACTGGAGTTGACGACTTTCTAGGTGGGCAGCCTGGAAAAGGATTTCTTCTACATCGGCTAGAATTTGGCCACGGAGGGTCTTGAATATGACTTTGACTGGATTGGAATCATCCACTAGCTGGGCCGAGTCGTGGTGCAACAGAGCTAATAAGTCTTCCAGCTTGGCCTTAATTTCTGCTGATGTGATTCTGACTGCATGAGAAGAGCTTGCTTCTTCGCCTTCATCATCAGAAATGTCGATAGCAAAGGAGAATAGACTGTCTGGGGAGTCTTGCTCCTAGAAAAGGGAGAAGATAAGTTACTCAAAATTAAGTATTGATAGTGCAAGATTTGGTAAATTGGATAACTTACTTGCTTCAGGGAGATTTACTGTCTTTGACGTGGAGATGCGGTCGGCACTATAGTTTGATCGGCTGGGGTTGCCGATGGAATGACTTCAGCTGAAAAGTTACAGGGATGATTATAGCTTATAAGTAAATTCATCGATAATAATTCTGTCATCGATACTTTACCTTGAGGAGGTATGGTGATTGTTTGCTCTGGAAGAACAATCGATGACGATACATCGGCTGGTGTTTCTTGTGGCTGGGGTACCAGTCGAGGAGGAGAAGGTACTTCTTGTGTCTGGGGCTCCGATTGAGGAGGAGAGGATGTTATTTGGATCGGGGATACTAGACGAGGTGGAGAGGACGGTGTTGTCTTCTGACGCTTTGGCTCGGTCTTGGTGCTTTTCGGACCCTTTCTCTCTGTTGGAGCTTGACTAGGCTGGGGGGCATCGGCACCTGATGTTTGGGCGCTCTTGGTCTTTGCCGATTTGCCGGACTGCTGTTACAACAACCAAAATTCTTTGAGTTAAGATATAAAAAGGGTACTGGTGGAGTTTTTGCTAAAGAAAAAAGTTACCGATGAAGTTCCTGTTGCAGCCGATGTACCCTAAAAAGATGATGTGAGTATGGGGTGGAATCGGTATAAACAAAGAAAATTAAGAATTTACCTTAAAAGCCTATGCCAGAGTGGCAGCAGCGACCGATGGAGATGTTTTTGACCGTTTGGTGGTCGTCTTTTTGAAGCGTACGCTGCGATGCATTAGGGCCGCTAGACTTGGCGCATTGTGGCCGATTAGGGAAATTGGGCCTGATTGAAGAAGTTCGATCGGCCTCCCACTTCTGCTGATTGTCGGCGCTGGGTCATCGACCTGTTGAAACGAGAAAAATAAGTTGCTGATAAGGTTAAAGGTAACAAAGGAACTAAGGTATCGGTAAAGGACTTACAATGTTATCGGGGACTTTATAGTCAGAGTCGATCATGTCGTGATATCTATGAACCGATACCCTGAATAGATGCTCCTTCCATTCTTCCCACCAATGTTTGTACAACTGAGTAATGAAGAGAGCTAGGACCCAGGGCGATAGATCGATGTCTGTTGTATCGGCATCTGGTTGGAGTTGAGCTATCTTGATCCACTCAAGTTTGCTGGTTATTATCTCTCTTGGTTTGACCACATCAGCATAACAAAGTCTGATTGACAGTAGACCAAAAGCCAGTTGGCGGGCCAGTGCTGATGGGTTGTAAAACTCATAGGTGGTGTTGATATTCTTCCCGTTGCCAAAACTATTCACTGGAATTGCTCTCGGAGTGATGATTGCCACCATCAAATCATTATCCTTGTTGAGAGTATTGTCGAACGGGTGGAAAGTGAGTGGGAATCTGGTTTCTGGATCTTCATAAGGCATCCATGCTCGCTGATCCATGGAAAGGCCATCATACAGGGTTTGGAAGAATCAGCCGACCTGGTTTTCATTGGAGGCGGTGCCAGGGAGAACAATAGCAGCTTCACCATAGTTGAGGGGTGAGCGAGTTGCCGACTCATCATCGGCCAGTTCATAATCTTCAACAATGTCTTTGGGGAATTTTTGTGCAAAGAAATCAAACCGGAGGCGTTTGTGCATATGAACATTAAGCCACATGTTGATGAACCACCAAGGGCCTCCTAGATTGCCGATGGATTCACCTAGCAGAAGTTTCTCAGTTACTTGATGGAGGAGGTGATAGACAGAGTCTAACAGGTATCGGCCAAGAAGGAATCAGCCACCATCGGCTAATTTCTGCTGCCGATAAGTAGACGGAGGTTGGTCCTACCGATCGGCCGTAGAAGATGAATTTGTCTAACCACATGTTCAGAAAAGTGGCATGTTCCCTCTGATCCACCGATCCCATTTTTTGATATTTCTAGATATACCCTGACCAGCCGCCAATGTTGCGGGTTTCTACTTTGCGTTCGGCTTTGCGGCCGAACAACTGGTCGTCATCGGCAGTTGCAATGTCTAAACCAGTAAGCATTAGGACATCAGCAAGAGTGGGGGAAGCTGGGCCGTGACCAAAAATGAAAGCATTGAAAGTATTCGACCAGAAATATGAGGCAGCTATCAGCAGTTATTCATTTCTGTCCATATTGGCAATAGACAGTCTGATGCACTGATCTATCTTGCATTCACCCCAATATACTTCATTGGTTTTACTGACTCTCAAAAACCAATCCTTCTATCCTTTGGTGGGGTTTGGCCAGGATCGAAAGGTATCTTTCCACAGATCTAAGGAAAAGTTCTCGGCCCTAAAAGGAATTCTATTTATTTCTGCGTTGATCAAATCGGTTGGATCTGGGTCACCCAGTGGACCGAGGCATTGGAGATGGGGTTGCTCTATGGGAATGACAATTTTTTCGCTCAACTCCTAAGGTTCGAAGATTGAAAGAGTAAAGGAAAAAGAAAAGAAGAAGAAGAAGAAGAAGAAGCTAAGTAAGTGGACTTGCAAAAAAAGGAAAAGATTACAGTAAAGGAATGGGGATGGATTAACCTCAGGCACGATGAAGTTGACGGCCATATTCTTCTCGAAGTAGAAGGAGTCGAAGGCTTGAGGATTCTTGGGAGAGTTCTTGTTGCACGGGCTCGTAAGTTCTTCGTAAAAGCCGTCACCGGAAGATGAATCTAGGAATGGAGGATGGCAAGGTGAGGAAAGAGTACTAAGGAAGGAGGTATTTATAGGATAAAGTGAGCAGGGGTATTTCTGACTTATCTCTTTGCCGTATCCGTTGAATTTGAGGGTGTTCAGGTGGATATGGTAACTGTTCGCACGATAATCAAAGGATTGTGTAGGTGATTTGATAGCAAGTAATCATGATCTTAGGAGATATTTCACTGTGTGAGATCTCCTGGTCGGCTCATCGGCAGTCAACTCTAACGGACAGTTGCCGATGAGCGGGTCTTTAGGAGATTTGGTTCGGATGGTTGAGAAATTCGAGGTGCATGCTGGAAATCTGGGTTGAAGTTGTTTGGATTTGGTAATTAATTGCTATTAGAAGGAAATAATTGTGAAAAAGTCATCATTATTAGGAGAGAATTTCGGAGCATTAATGATTTATACTCCAAAATTAGGGGCATGTGTTGACACAGTTTTTGGACACGTATGAGGAAAGTTAATGAAGTTTGGATCGGCAGATGGAAAAGTGGTAACTGGTCAACAAGGGAGTTGCCGATGGCTTATGATACCGATGATGAAGCAGCAGTATATGATTAAGTCCGGGAACGGTGGTTGATTGGTGTCGATGGTTGATATTGACGATTGCCGATGCTGATGGGGGATGATGTGCCGATGATGGGAATCGTCGGAGAGATGATGGTGGTGTGCCGATCACCCAGGATAGATAAACTGTCATTTTCTATAATTGTTAGAGTTTGTTTTGTATACAAATTTTGTTTAGTTTGGAATTAGAATCCTAGTCGTACTTGGTTGTAACTCTTTAGGACAGGGTATAAATATAGGCCTAGTAGGGATGTAAGAAGGACAATCCAATCAATACTATACACAACTTTTACATCTACTATTTTTCAACGAATTCGTCAACTCGCATCTTTTCTTTTACTTACGAGTTCTTAAGGATTCATCGAGTCATACTCGACGAGTTCTCAAGTTCCGCGTGAATACCTCTTAGCCGTGACATCCGGGCACATCGCTGTTGTCAGGACCAAAGTGTTCAAGTTATCACCTTTGTCAATTGATAGGTCAAATTGGCTGGCACGCCTTAACGTTTGAATCAGGTATTAGCCCTTTTTGTTTGCAGATCTTATTTTGCACCAACACCAATAAAGCAATCACAATGGAGACACAAGATTTTTGTCACGAGGTTCATGTGCTTACCGGCACGCTAGTCCCCTTGTGTCGACCGACACTTGGTGGTTGGACGGCTAAGAGGTATTGTACGAATCTCATCCACACAATTGGACACCGCAAGAACCAATACACAAGTGAGGTAGCTCAATGACACGCGCAATCCACTAGAGTTGCCTTTGGCGCTTCACCAGGAAAGACACAAGAACCCCTCATAATCACCGGAAGATGGCCTGCCAATGCTCTTCCGCTACTCCAAGCCGTTTAGTTTGCGGCAACCACCAAGAATAAGAAGAAAACCACAGCCACAACGATCCTCAAGTGCTAATTGATGCAATCATTCAAACAAATGCACTTGGAATCACACTCAATCTCACAAAAATGGTTAATCTATGAAGGAGATGAGTGAGAGGTGTTTACTTAGCCTTACAAGGATGTCAAGTATGTCAAAGTGCCAAGAGAAACATCCTTGAGCTGGCCAACAACTATTTATAAGGTTCCCCAAAGAAAAGAGCCATTACCCTGGGCGTCGGACGCAGCCCAGCGTCCGACGCTACCCTGACAACGCCGCTGGATCACTGTCATGTGTCCTCAGTCAAATGTGAAAAGTTGATTCCCAACGGTTACTTAAACATTAAAGTTCCCAGTTAGTGAGCGTCAAACGCGTCAGGTGCTACGCATCGGACGTGCGACCCTCACACAGACGCTACTCAGAGAGGTCAGAAAACGCTCGAGGGTGCGTCGGATGCGTCCGACAGTGGTCCACCGGATGCACCTCAGCGTCGGACACACTGCCTGAAACTCGCTCACGACAGTTGCTGACTCCACAACTCACCAAACCCTAAAATAGTGCTAGACCAGTGTCTGACGCGAACTCATCGGACACTCCGACGTTCTGGTCAGAAGAGTGACACTAAGTCACAATGCACCGGACACTAGGCCAGCATCCGACGCATTCGCAGCCAGCGTTCGATGAGTCTTTCTTAGTGAACACTTCTGCAACATCTCTAAAACATTCCTTCGCCGCAACAGAGAATATGCATTTTATTTTCTCTAAAACATTCCTTCGCTAGCATGCACCTCTCTCCACCTCTTCAACCCTTGCTCAAAAGTGCTAGATACCAAGTGTATCACCTTGTGCACGTGTGTTAGCATATTTTTACAAACATTTTCAAGGATTAAGTTAGCACACTAGGTTTTGAATACATGCATATGATTAACAACACCTAGTGGCACTCGAGAGACCGCTTAGCCAAAGAATTCCTCTCTTTCTAGTACAACAATCTATCCTAAACATGATCACATCTTCTATGGTGTCTTAATCACCAAAACCCTAAGCAATATCTTTACCTTGATCTTCATAAAGTTTTGTTTTTCTCTTTCTTCTTTTTCAAGTTGAGCACTTGATCATCTTATGGTCATCACCATCATCACCATGATCATCCCTTGCTACATCACTTGGCATGTACCAGCTTTATCTAATCTACACACTTAGCATAGAGATTAGTACTTTAAATTCATCAATTATCCAAAACCAAACTAGGGCTTTCACCAGAATACATACACCATTCCACATTTGTAGTTAAATTAAACTTGCATGCTAGTAAGAGTCTTTGTTTGGTACGACTTTGGTTTCTCTTAAAATGGATTCCACTATGGTTTTTCGGTGGAGCAGTTTCTCTAATAAAAATAAGAGGCTCGATAAAATTTAGGTGTCCGAATTTTAGTTTTTCTTAGCGACAGTTACATATGTTTTGTACTTAAACTATATATTTCATTCATTACAATTTCTGCAGATGCAGTAAATAATTTTTGGTATCGAGAATAAAAACACATTAGACAAACTGCAAATGACCGAATAAAATCGATTTGTGTTGATACAAAGATAATCTCCTACAACTAAAAAGACTAAAAGTAAGACCACCAAATGGTGCGATAATTTTTAAGATCGCTTCTGTCTCTCCCCTCTATGTGAAACAATCGATGTCACAGGAGGTGGAAGGGTGGAAATTAAAATAAAAAATAAGAAATGATTCATGATGTAAATTTACAATGAAGAATAATATATAATCAGATATGTGGAAGAGTGTGCGAAATGAAATAAAGAAAAAAAATTCCTGATATAAAATTTCATCTACCAAACAAAAATCTCGGTCCCTCATAAAGGAAATAAAATTAATCGCACGCACGAAAGGAAAGAAAAAAAAAATCGCAGCACCGTCGACCATCCTAAAACGTAGCCCTCGCCCGACCTTACCCTCGACCATCCTCGCCGTCCTGCTGACGAGCAGAAGAAGACATCCGGAACGACTGCATCGATCGGCCGCCATGCCCAAAGCAGGGTGATGCTCCTGGATCCCTCCACAGCGTCGCTCGTGGGATCGGCAGTGACAGCAGGTATATGAAGATCGACGGTGACAACAGGTATTATTACACGATTAATAAAGCCTATAGGCTGTAGCATCCGAGAGTTCTGATTTATTTTATATATAACATTATCAATGATGTCCACTGTTCTTGCTCCTCGGTGGTTGTCACTTATCAGATGAGTTTGCGTCAGAGTCAGTGGCCTTTAGGAAGCCCGCTAGGTATGGTTGCTCTTTGCCATCCGTTTTCAGATTCTTTCTCAACCATACAAAACTTTGGCTCTTGTCAAAAGATGCATACTAGGAAGAATTTGGTGTGTAGTTGTTCGGATCAGAATTAATGCCACAGCTTATGAAATAGAGCTTGTCATTCTATCTCCTACAACTAAAAAGAATAAAAGTAAGACGACTAGATGGTGCGATTTTTTTTGGGCCGCTCCGCTCCCCTACGTGCGATACCTGCGCATCCATATAGGAGGTGGAAGGGTGAGAATTGAAAAAAAACAAGAAAGAATTCCTGATGCAAATTTACAATAGAGAATAATATATAATCAGAGATGTGGAAGGGTGCGAAATGAAATAAGAAAAAAAAGGATTCCTGATATGAAATTTCATCACCGTCGCATCTCTTTCCAATCCTACGTAGCAAAAATTTCGGTCTTCGGTAAGGAAACAAAACACAATCGTCCTGGAGTCCCCCCTGCGTCGTCCTGGAGTCCCCCCGACGCCATCACTCTCGCCCTCGCCCGACCGTGCGTCAACCTGGAGTCGCCCTCGCCCCCGATGCCGTCACCCTCACCCGACGCCCTTGCCCGACCTGCGTTGCTAGGTCTAGAGTCTTCATCGCCCTCGCCCGACCGTGCGTCGTCCTAGAGTCGCCCTCGCCCCCGACGCCGTCGCCCTCGCCCTAGCCCTCGCCCGACGCCGTGTCCTTGAACCTGCGTTGCCGGGTCCTGGAGTCTTCCTCGCCCTCGCCCGACCTACGTTGCCAGGTCTGGAGTCCTCGTCGCCCTCGCCCGACCGTGTCCTTGAACCTACGTTGCCAGGTCCTGGAGTCTTCCTCGCCCTCGCTCGCCTGTCCTTGAAGCCGACGAAGACGTCGCACCTCAGCCCTGCGACCGTCCTTGAAGCCGTCAATCCTGCGTTTTGCCAGGTCCTGGAGTCGCCCTCGCCCTTGCGTTTCTTGGCCAGTCCACAACCATAAAACAAGGTGAGTTAGACAACTGAAATCATGTTGATTGGAGTTACACATACTTGAAGCACATAAATTTCTATGTGCCCTTGTTCCAGTTCCCACAATAAGATAATAATACTTTAAATTTTACTTAATGTTAGTTTAGTTCACCAAAGTTAACAAGGATAATTTTCTATGTGCCCTTGTTCCAGATCCCTAAAATGCTATTGAGAAATGCATGCTTATATCATGCCCAACCTCCTTAATCAATTGATTGTTGTTCTATGTAAGCTGGGTCGGTTTGACAAAGTGCTGATTTTGGTAGCCTTGCGGCTGCTAGAGACAAGCTTCCAGTACTCCTATCCTACAATACGCTGCCCTATAATATAATCTCACAAATGAAGCCCATGGATGCTACTCCTATCCCACTCAGGCCAAGATCCATGCAGGACATCAACAACAACCAAAACTAATAATTCTGTTACAGAACATGGAATACAGCCAACTCACAAGTTAGAATAGCAACCATGAGTTGGTAGAATAGCCTGCAACCATGAGTTGGTACCTTCCTGCAACCTGATAATAGCCGACTGCACATGGTTAAAGAAGCAAAAAATATTGGTCACAGGCTGTTGGCAATTCTAGCTCACTGGAAGATAACTACATCCCAGGAGTCTAGGAATAAGACAACTATCAACAAATTTAAAAGAGATAAAGCTATAAACAGCAATGTGAGGACTGAGAGTATACCAATTTTTATTTTAGATTCGGACAGTCCTATCAAAAGTAGAGTAGAGTCAAGCAACTACTTCAAGGTTAGAGTAGAGTCACAATACAAGCAACTACACATTCACTAGAGTCCACAAAATTTGATTGAAAAGGGAGCTAGGTATCATATAGATCTCTGCAGATCCTTATTCTGCACAACCAAACCATTCAATTTAGCAAGAAAAAAAAAACTACCATCACATTTAAATAAAACCTGAAGGCTTTCTATTATCATCATTTAGTTGTGTCAAAAACACTAAGCTACATCCATTTATCAGTGATCCAAATTTCCTTTTCAATTGATATATAACAAAAAAATTGGGGATGGTGCAGCTGAAAATAGAACTAATTAATAAAAATTCTGCAGCTGCGCCTTATTCTAGAAAATTGGATGTCCTCCAGCAGCGCCTTAGTCTAAAATTGCATTATTTTAACTAAAACTATTATATTCAGGTTTGATAAGCTCATACTCATACTTAAAAACAAGAAATGGTTGGAATGGCATGAAATTTCTTATTGGAATGCATGCAGAGGTACATATATTTTCATTGTTAACCATGACGTCAACTACCATAATCCAAGTAAGTCAACTATTGCAGACAATAAACATAACCACAAAAAGGCTCCATCAGTGAAGACACGACCTTATCCCAACCCCAAACAGCACGACACTCATCTTCCCCACTTCTACTCCCCAAAGTCCTCTTTCTGCTGCGGTGCAATAAGGCCGACAATCAGTTGAAAGGTCCTAGTTTGGTTTTGGTAATTGAATGACAACTTAGGTGGACTAATAGTGTTTATGTGAGATACACAGGAGATTAGTCCACAGGTGATGATATGATGGAGGAGCTCATTGCATATGAGACATGACATG
>Ga0182004_10000925_pt1 | contig 20043 bp, 14 predicted proteins | sample Sormic07211540_1_FD_120479 | JGI IMG/M metagenome (GOLD analysis project Ga0182004, IMG submission 120479) | Endophyte microbial communities from Sorghum bicolor roots, Mead, Nebraska, USA - 072115-40_1 MetaG | ecosystem: Host-associated > Plants > Roots > Unclassified | place: USA: Nebraska...
AATACGGAGCGCTAAGGGAGATTAGTAGGCTTAAGCTAACTCGATCCGGTTATTAGAGCAGAGGTTTCAGAGGTGAAACCTCTAATGCATGTAACAGAAAAAACTTGATGTGTGATCATGTTTATAATTAATGTAACCTTATGTAAAGTAACAGTGTATATAAATGAATTGCATGTTGCAATGGTTTACATGATCTCTAGGCTTCAGTAGTTTGAATATTACGTGTATATATATATATGTTGTATGTACATATTAAAATATAAAATGAAAAAAAGGGTCTGGTGGGAATATTTAGATTTGGGCGGGAGATTTAAAATTTTTAACACAGGCGGTTACATAATGAGAACCGCCTGTAGAAAGTTCATTTCTACAGGTGGGTTGCATAGCTGAACCGCCTGTAGAAATCTATTTCTATAGACGGTTCTAAGTTACCCGCATGTGGAATCTCTTGATTTCCACAGGCACCCAGCGCAGGCGGTTCTCCAATCCGCCTGTGAAAAGGGGTTGGGAACCGCCTGTATAGTGGTTCTGTGTACTAGTGCATGCATCATCATCATCAACAACAACATGCATGAGTATATACATCATTAACGTTTGGAATAATCGTTTACAAATGTAGAGGGCCTATCTTCATATATTATATGCATGAAATTCTCCGTACCATTTCACAAAGTTTTGCTGGATATGTACAGCACTAGCTAAAAGATTGGAGCATCAGACATATGGAATAGAGATCAATAGGATTCAGAATTATATTGGTCCTGGACTGGCCACTATTCCGGCCTACTAGCTACCTCGACTCTGTGAGCGACATGTCCATGGTAGACGTGGCACGCTGTGTGTGCACAGATCATTTCCATGGTACTAGTAGTAGAAAAGTGCTATAAATAGTCAGGAACATGATGCCCGGAGCCTACACACCACCTCAGTACCTCACACAGGCTCACACACAGTCTATAGCCTAATAACACAGCAGCAGCTCGCGGCTCCCGTGTGTGCAAGGAAAGGAAGCAATGGACATCGGCTTCTACAAGCGTGTCAGGGGCATGAAGCACAAGGCGACGACGATACCCTTCTACCCCCGGAAACCGGCGCAGGTGGCACCCGCCGCGCCGGCGGCGCAGCAGGCCGTCAGCAAGGCGAAGCAGCCCTCCACCACCACGGTGTGGTCGATGCCGGCACCACCGCCGTCGACCGTGGTCGCCATGGAGGTTGTCGGAAGCGGCGTGGTGCCCGGCGGCGGCGGTCTCGGCAGCGACGCCGACGTCGACGTCGACAGCCGGGCGTCCTTGTACATATCGAGGGTGCAGGAGCGGCTCCGGCGCGAGCGCATGGCCGAGGACTGGCGGATGTACTACTGACCGCGCTGCGCTGTAGCTGCATGATCCCGGAGCAAGGTCGGGAGTGCCCAGTTATATCAGTTAAAAATATATACCAATAGTACTTACTAATCCATGATTTATGTAGTTATTACTTTGTCGGTGTGGTGTGTATGATCTACGCTTCATGTACTACGTACGATGTGTACGTGTTATATGTTTTACTCCTATGGCAACTTCGGATGTTTACAGCAAAAATCAGGATGCTTTCAGTGGGGATTTCATCTGGATTTTCTTTGTATTTAGGTCTTGTTTGGATGTCCTCGGATTCACTTCAACCCATATGTGTTGGTGTGGATTGATGTAGAATTTAGTTCAAATTTCACTCCAATCCACCTCAACACACATGTGGATTGATGTGAGTCCAACTACATCCAAACAAGACCTTAATAATATGACACATCAATGGATTTGATGACTAGGTAGGTTAATTATGAAAAGAGAGAAATAATTTCATCAATTTTTATTTGGATTGTCAGCTGTTACTAACACAAAAGCTGGACAGTCTCGATAACCATACTATGAAACTCAGCGGTGATAGTGGCCTTATAGTTTCTACCATGCACTGCAGAAAACTCAACCGCCTTGGTGGAAAGGTCACGGTAAATAAGATCTTTTTCGAGGTGGTTCGACACCTGCTTTAGTAAATCAAATAAAAAAAAGGAAAACCTGTGGATAAGCCCTGCGAGACCATCCATAGGCCCGCCAAGCCCATCCATGCGCTGCTACCGCCATAGTTGCTCATCGGTGCCTACATCCACGCGCGGACCGCACGCATCATCGGGATTTGGCCGCCCACCGCTAGATCTAGCCTCCATCGCCGGATCCGGGCTCCTCGTCGTTGGATCCACCATGCTAGAGCCAGATCCACCACCTCGTTGGAGGGGACTTGGCCCCACTGCACACGCCGTCGGCACTGAGGCGGCAGGCCCACCTCACTATCTCTGTTGTTGAGGGGCCTGAGAGAGGGAGGGAGAGGTGCCACGCCGGAGGGGAGGGAGGGGCACCGCTACCAGAGGAGGGGGTCGTGCATCCATGTCGGAGGAGGAGGAGGCGGCCGCACACAGCATGCCATGGCGTCGGAGGAGGAGGATGTGGCCGCGCTACTCGGGAGGGAGGGAGGCACGACCCGTGCTGCTTGGGAGGGAGGTGTGACCCCCTATTGCCCGCACCGCTCGCTCAGTTGGGTGGGAGATGGAGGGAGCGAGGTAGCTCGGGAGGGAGAGAAGAGGAAACCAGGGAGTGGGTTTATTTGCTACTAAATTGGGAAACCTTAGCCTGTTATTTCATACTTGGTCGCTGAAATGTCTTAATATGGCTAGAGGGGGTTGAATAGCCTATTTAAGAATTCTACAAAACTCACTAGAGCAAGAGGTTAGTAAATAATAAAACCAAGCTCTTTGCTCTAGCTCTAATAAGGTGTTTACAAGCCACCTATCCAATAATTCTAGTTGATATGATCACTAGGAACACAAGAGCTATGTTACTACAAGCTATACTAGGGAACTATACTACACAAGACAAAGTAAGCAACTAAACTAATTACACTACTTTGCGGTAAGTAAAAGGATATGGTGAGATATTTATACCGCCGTGTAGGGGATGAACCAATCACCAATATATGAACAATCAAGCACCGGGAGAACGCCAATCAAATAATCACAATGGAGACACACAATTTTCTCCTGAGGTTCACGTGCTTGCCGGCACGCTACGTCCTCGTTGTGTCGACCAACACTTGGTGATTCGGCAGTTAAGAGGTGTAGCACGAACCTCGTCCTCACTAGGACACCGCAAGAACCTACCCACAAGTGAGGTAGCTCAATGACACACGCAATCCACTAAAGTTGCCTTTGGCTCTCCGCTGGGGTAGGCACAAAACCCCTCACAATCATCGGGAGATGCCCACGAACAATCACCAACTTGTGCCAATGCTCCTCCGCTGCTCCAAACTGTCTAGGTGGTAGCAACCACCAAGAGTAACAAAAAAATTGTAGCTAAATCAATCCCCAAGTGCCACTAGATGCAATCACTCAAGAAAATGCACTTGGAATCACTCCCAATCTCACAAAGAGGGTTAATCTATGAAGGAGATGAGTGGGAGGCGTTTGCTTAGTCTCACAAGGATGTCAAATATGCTAGAATGCCAAGAGAGTGAACCCCAAGCTGGCCAACAACTATTTATAAGCCCCTCAAACAAATAGAGCCGTTGGCTCTTTCACTGGGCAAAAATCGGGACCACCGGACGCACAAATTGTGAGCCACAAGACCCTCAAATCCTGCGTCCGGTGCTCAGAAGACTGCCACGTGTCAACCTTTTGAATCACGTGCATCGATCTCTAACAGTCATATTTAAACTACCGGACACGGTCAAGTAGGCACTGGACGCGTCCGATACACACTGGACACGTACGCAGAGAGGTTGTCAAACGCGCGGGGTCACCAGACGCAACCACTGGACTCTCTCCTGAGCGTCCAGTGCTCTCAGTCAGAAACACTCGTAACTTTCTTGCTGACATCAACCTTCATCGGACACGCGAACAGTGTCTAGTCTGCGTCCGATGCTGAGCGTCCGATGCTCGCTGTTAACTTCGCCAAAGACTGATAGCACACCAGATGCGTAGGCTCAGCGTCTGATGCCTCTGGTCAGAGCGTCCGGTGAGTGTTTTTTAGTGAGAAACACTCTGGCGACACTTCTCCAAACTTTCCACCGGCGCAATGGAAAATATGCATTTCATTTTCTCAAAAGCGTCGAGAGAGGAACCCAAACCCCTCTCTACCCTTCAAACTCCACCTCCTTCTCAAAGTGTGCCCACAGCCAACATCACCATGTGTGTACCAACATGTGCAGGTGTGCTAGCATTTTCACAACCATTTTCTTCGAAGGAGTTAAGTTAGCTTTACTAGGTTCTAAATGCATGCACATGAACAATGACACCTAGTGGCACTCCATAACCGCTTGGCCAAAGAATTCCCCTCTTTATAGTACGACTATCTATCCTAAATATGATCACACTCTCTATGGTGTCTTGATCACCAAAACTAAAATCATAAGCAATATCTTTGCCTTGATCTCCATAGGGTTTTATTTTTCTCTTTCTTCTTTTCCAAGTTGAGCACTTGATCATCTTGTCGTCATCACCATCATCACCATGATCATCACTTGCTCCATTACTTGGCATGTACCAACCTCATTAAGTCTACACACACTTAGTATAGAGGTTAGTACTAGGGTTTCATTAATTATCTAAAACCAAACTAGGTCTTTCAGTCGCACTTATCGGGCCTTGTCTGGGCCGCGATCATTTTTTCCAAGATGGACCATTTAAGAAGTTTGCCTCCAAAAATGGAGACATTTTTGGAGGCGAGCCTCTTATAAGGCTAGCCTTGGTTAATAGATTTTACGAGACGGTTATCTTTTAACTGCCTCGGTAAATAGATTTTGCTAGGCGGTTGATTGTAACCGTCTCGGTTAATCCTAGACATTAACAAAGGTGGTTTAAAATCTCGCTCGGCTCCAAGGCTATTTTCAAGATGGCTTGCATAAGTTTTTTCTATAGTAGTGGATGGTGGGGATGAGGAGTTTCTTTCCTTCCTCCCCCGCTTCTCTTTTTCAAGGTTCTCACCCTTTTTGCCTTTACAAGGCTCATAGCAACTTTTGTGCTAGATGGCGGCAACTCTTGACTCTAGGTTAGTGACATCTAGATCTTCCATCATATTTAGATCTAGCGATTCCATGTATGTATATTATACTAGGACGGTTCTCTGATGGATAGTTTAGCTGCATTATGGAAAAGCACACCACACTGATGATTATTGAGTTATGAAAACTCAACATAAATGGAATGATAACGAAGGTTTAAAATGCCATCATGGGCTCATTTCATTACCAGAACTCTGTCACATCTAGATATGGAGCATCTGTTAATATAGTTCTTAGATGGATCTGCTCAGCTACATCATGGAGAAGGCATGACACATTGATGATTGTTGAGTTATGAAAACTCAACAAATTAAAAATAGAGTGATAATTATGGATTAAAATAACATCATGCTGTCTCTATTTCATTATCACTCGCCCTGTATAGTGCTTGGAGCCATACCTTTACCTTTTTACTCCTTCCCTTTACAAAATTTTTGTACAAACTTCTAGAATATTTGTCGGATACCATAAACCGGGATACCCTAATTAACTAAGAGAGATAAAAGCGGAAAAAGAATACCTTAGGATCAACAACATCCACTTCTCCCCGGCTCAGTAGGAATGCCCGGACTAATGAGATAACAAGCGGCTCGCCCGAGCCCTGGCTTCGAGCGCAAGTAGCGACTCGCCCGAGCTCTGGCCTCGAGCGCAAGTAGCGACCCGCCCGAGCCCTAGCCTCGAGTGCGAGTAGAGACTCGCCCGAGCCCTAGCCTCGAGCGCAATTAGCGACTCGCCCGAGCCCTGGCCTCGAGCGCAATTAGCGACTCGCCCGAGCCCTAGCCTCGAGCGCAAGTAGCGACTCGCCCGAGCCCTGGAATCTAGCGCAATTAGCGACTCGCCCGAGCCCTAGCCTCGAGCGCAAATTAACGCCCCGCCCGTGCCCCGGTCTTAGTGCCAGGCTTCTCACGTACGACGACCGTACCGTTGACACAACGCGGTCCATACTTCTTCCTATGCTGCGGTAGGAGATGACCCCCACTATTCCAACAACTCCTGTCCCTGTAACACCTTACCCACGCCACTGTGGGTACGGCTCGACAGAAGAAGAGATGGGAGATGTTAACTCATGTCACTGTTGCCATACTCAGGTAGTCACTATTCCTTAGCAAAGGACGGGGGACGAGGCCTTAGAAAGGATCGCCACGACCCAGAACAGGGCTCGACGACATGATCAATAGGGACAACCATGCTGTTGTCGTTACCTTAAGGACGCGATGGCCAATGACTGCAGTCCCGACACCGTAACCCTTCAGTGCACCAGGAGATGTAAATAAAACTTACACATGTAAGCCTCACCTCCCCATGGGGCTATAAAAGGGGAGGCAAGGCACCAACTAGAGTCAAGTGGAACACGATCAACACACTCACCAGTTCAAGCACAACACTCGACATCCCTCAAGCTGAGACTTAGGACAGCTTCCCTCTCTTGCAGCTAGCTTGTAACCCCTACTACAAGCACTTTCAGGTGCAAGATAATACAGGATCCGATCCCCTCATTGGACGTAGGGCGACGTTAGCCCGAACCAGTATAAATCCTTCGTGTTCTTCTTGCATCACCATCTGGGTTAAGGACACATAGACTCGTTACTCGTTGAGTGTCTGGATCACGTGTCCAGACACCGACAATATTCTAGGGCATATTAGTTTTTTCATTTGAAGCCTCCACCGGCTGTTGCCCATCATGGGACTTCATTCTGGAGTGGTCTCACTGGATGATCGAGACTATGTACGTCGAAGGCTTCACTCAACTAGATCATGGGACTTCATTCTAGAATGGTCTCCGACCGGCAAAGTCTTCCCCAAAGTCTCTTTTGGCCAAAGTCGCCTTTGTTCCTTCAATATTTTTTTTGTCATGAGCTCCCTATCACATCTAGATCAGGGCTTTCACATCTGTAAGGATAGTTCCTAGTGCATATCATGGGGAAAGCATGCCACGTTGATGACTTCACTTGGTAGAGATGTCATAGTGTTGCGAGGGAATTCTAAGGCTGCTCGTGTGGCACCCTCTCTTTAATGACAAACCACTTCTTCTATCACCCAATTTGGGACCAAAATGGTGCAGTTGGAGTTGACATTATGAAGTAAGCCATAAAAGTTGATTTGAGCCAGAACTTGGAGATTTTTTATTCTTCTTTTCTTTCTATTTTTAGTTTCTCTTGTGTGCATCGACCATCGAAATCTATTTTGCATTCCGTAAGGTCCCCATGAATGCACAAAAAGAGGTGAACATTCCCCGTCTCAACCTAGAATAGAAGTCCTGCATAGGTTGAGAGGGGGATGTGATTGAGGGCAATAGATGTTAAGGGGTTGGATATGCGTAAGAGGTCCATAGAGTTAGGTGTGCATGATTAACTTAGATAAGTTGGATCACATCCTAAGTTGGATCATAAGGAGAAAGGGATGATGTAGATACGTGCTCCTAAGTGAAACTTTCCACGATGCATAGGGTGAGAAAGTTATTAATAGGATATGATTCCCACTAAAGCCTGCATTTAGACTTGGGGAAGTCATGTAGAGCCGTAGAGGCATGCACATAGTCTAGAATGACTGGTGTCTATGTGTCAATTACTTAGGTGTTTACACACTCAGGTTGTCCTTAGACGAGTGGTCTGCCAATGGGTACAAACTGTCCGCTAGGCCAAGATAGGGGTTACGCAGGGGTTTGTGGTTTTGAGTGCTCTTATGGACGGTTCGCGAAGATAAGTGTACAGTCCATTACGACACGAACAAGGTAGTAAGAGTGTTGGTAGCTCGATGTGGCGCAAAGAGACGGTCTGCATGAGCTAGCGAACTATCCACGCGACCCAAGACTCGGAGCTGGTAGTTTTTCTCCTTAGTTGCATAATAGCAATCATCTATGTTGTTTTAATAGCAATCATCTATGTTGTTTGGGTCAACCTACGATCGGTGGTCTTGCCAATGATGTTAGTGTTTTGTAAAGAGTTTTTTAGCTGTCTTATCTAGTTGATTGCTAACATGTGTTGAGTTGTTTTTAGTTGTTTGGTGAGTAGCTTTTCATCTCGTAGTTTTAATATTTTTAGGTGCGGTCTTCTCTTAAAAACTGGACCAACCTCTTTTTTTCTAATAAAATTATGGCAAAGCTTTTGCAGTCATTTTAAAAAGATAATACATGGGCAGAATCAGAAGTAAAGAATTATCATCTACTCAGAGTTTGACAATAACATAACAGCACAGCACAGCTGATCCTACATTAAATTCAGAATATTCACTTATGGTACTTTCGAGAATTACATGTACAGCCTTGACCTGCTGCTGTTCGCAGCACTAGGTAACACTTCTATTCTAGTGTAGAGTGTGGTGCCATCACTTGTAGGGTATGACAGCTCGCAGCTGGAGCCTGGAGGTTTTCTTTCTAGGCCAAGCCAGCAGCTGGAATTTGGAAACACCAGGGAGCAACAAGCAATAATTGTCAACCAGTAATGATAACATAATTGGCATCAAGGATGAATTTTGCTTCAGTGTTACCTGCTGTTTGACCAAAAGATTATTAGTGGGCTTATACCAACTCACATGTTTGATAGAAAAAAATGGATGTATAGAAATTACACTGTTTTAGACACAGCAAATCAATTAAAAACTAACAGGGACACACAAGGTCACACACATTAAATAAAAGTCCCCTTAAAGTTCAGAGCTGTATGCATTAATATAAGCAAATTCAGTAATGAAGGGAAACCTTGGATGGGGCGAAACAAAAATATCACACATAAATAAGTAAAACACTATTCTGGGGCAGTTTCAATCATTCAGAAACTAAATTTTGTCGAATGGATGTGACATGGTTCCAATGAACAAGGGAATATCTAATAGAACTGCTGGAAGTGAGAAGGGAATTAAAAGGAAAGATGCCCCTGACATAGCATTAAGAAGAATGCAAGGCTTTGAACACGGACTGGTGATGGGTTTCTTTTTTTTTTTTGACAAGAATGTGACGGGTTTCTTTGACCCCAGGACTTCAACGGTCTAACCAGTGTAACTCACAAGATGTTGGCAGTCAAAAGAGATTCAGCAGAGGTATAAATCACATATGCCATAGACAGAAAATGGAGCACAACATGTCTTCTATTCAGCATTGCACATTAGAAATGCATCAAGTCACGAACAAGTTGTGGATAAGATAGAGAAAATGTAGAGCAAAAGCTGAGTGGTGTCAAGACCTGGTAAGTTTTTTTGAAAACGGATAGTTTCTCCAGCTGCGATTCAATTTAGGTTGCTGATTGTGATTGGCTCTCCATTGTTTGGTTCTGTGCATTGAGCCACACATGTTAAATTGGAACATTAACTCATGTTGATAAAAACCAGCAGAGCATAAGAAAAAAAGTCAAGTGTATAATAAACTACTGCACTCACTTTGGCTCGCAGAATTTTCTGGCTTTCACTGAAATATTGATTTGGATGGTTGATTCCAGAATCACAGGAGACACCGTGTGTGGTCTCAAAGGTTAATGTGCAAGCTAGCTGTATATTTCATTATGCCAGATAAACTAGTCAGTTGAGGGATATCATATTGCTTGGTTAAGCCAATGGCAATGAAGTACAACACCTGGTAATGCCTGTTCTTCACTTTATCCATTATCTCTTCCAATGCATGCCCACCAACGCCCATTTTGTTGAGTGCTGCCCGCAAATTTTCTTCGCTGCAGATACAGTAAAGCAGAAGCAAATGCATGGACCAAACATCAGGTATTACATATGGCTTCTTTCTGGTACATTAAGCTTCTTTTTTTGTTGGGTATCATTTTTTTAGTCAGAAAAACTGGAAGTTGGAGGCCTTTTGCTCCATTCAGATTTTCTGGTTTCCAAATGTGATCTTACTTCCACCTCAAAGTTCAGGAGTAATCTAATGAAAAGAGGGAAGATCGGAAATACAAACTAATACTGCTAACAGGAAGTTCAGAGCACCTATCTAAATAATAAGCACATAGAAATCGTCTATAGAAGACTAAGTGTGAAATTGTACCCGAAATGTCGAAACGGGCATCCATGGTGATCTCCAACACCAGGTGTTGCAGAAATGATCTTTTGACATGAATATGGTGTGTAATCCTGGAGCAGCATGTGTGAGAGTAAGTAATAATTCTGGTGCAATTTCTAGTAACACGTGGAGGAGGGACTTACTGTCCGTTTTCCTTCTTTTCCATAATTATGTCTGATGGTATAGGCATATTCCTTGTCAAACCGCTCAGAACCAACCTTACCCAAAGAAGATACAACATAAGTGAGGCAACAGAAATTGTGATTACTTGAGTGTTCAACTCAGGGAAAATTTACTGTTTAATTTCCTTGAGAAAAAAAAACTGCTTAATTTTGCATATCTTGGATCACATTAGCTCAGTGTGCACTGCTAATATATAGAGGTGATGATGTTGTAACATGTTTCTGTTAAATGTTTGCATGACACAGTACATGTCAAAAAATATATACGTACCTTCTGAGAAAATTCCGCCCTCCAAAATGCAAGAGCATCTTCCAACTTTAGTCCAGCACCCTGGATCATAATTTCCAGAAGTAAATTAATGTGACATAATTTTAGGTACCTATATATCTAAGTTTTTCTCTAATTCATTCAAGTATTACCTTAAGAAAAAGACCAAACTGCATTCTACCCCCATGCTTCAGATGGTGATTTTCTCTCAACTGCAAAATAGATGAAAACACTGAGACACCTGGTTGCAAGGTATGTATATCTACAGGAACATTTAAGCTACCTCACCTTATCTAGCATATGCCGCATACAAAGAGGGAAAGAACTTTTAGCCAGTTGGTCAATATCCTTTAGAGATATGTCAACAGTATCCTTTGGCTGTATGAAAACAAGTCAAGCAATTCATTAGAGGAAAAGATAGTTAAATCTCAGGAAAGTAAGGCATAACTGCATAGGTGAGAGTGAGACAGCATACCTGAGAGTAATCAGGACCAAAATATGCATTACTTAATGCTTCGACAATCTGTCATAATAAAATTAGCCATCACAGAGGATATAAAAATGGTTCTGAAAGAAAGATAGGGAAGCGGTACTCTGGTACTCACAGGAGTCAACCTGCCTTTTTCTTGTTCTTTAATGGTTGCTGTCCATTTTCTGTACATTAAAAAATTACACATATATTAGCTTACTATGAACAGTGAGCACTGAGTTTAGAGCTTAATGCCAACTGCTGCTCATAAATGTCATAGAAAGAAAGAACTGGAAACTTCAAAGTATGATCTTTCTGCAAGTATGTGATAAATTATTTGATTATTTCCACACAAAAAATAGCATAGGTACTATATCTAAAGCCACAAGAGATTTCCTACAGAGAATTAAGTAAGAAGGCTTCCAAAAAATGTTCCATAGGTACTGAGCAAAGTAAAACTAGTGCACCATGTACCTGTTTGTTAAAGCAAGTGCCTTTGAGATATTGCAGCGGAATTGAGTAACCACTAGCGAAACCACCTACAGAATTATATAGCTATGATCATAAAGGCCACCAACCAAAACAAGAATTGAATTTTTTATTCTCATGGTAACAGCAAACCTGGCTCATCGCCACATAAGCATAGCCTTTTGAAAGAAATACCCGGCGGCTGGCAACAAGATCAGGAACTTCTTCAAAAGGTACCTTAATTGGATTACAATATGATTTACTTGGAGTTATTTTTTGCAAAGAAGAAACGATTTAAATGGAAAAGAGATAAAGAGCTATAACATGTAAGTGTACATACCTTGAAGAACACATGCTCCACTGCAAAAATGAAAAGGTAAAGGATGAATTTAGCTTCCGGTAAAACAAAAGCAGATAATGAAAGAAAATAAAAGAACAGACGAAAGTTGATGACAAGTTTAACACAGTAGAAGTTTCAAATGACTGTTCTATACATTGCAAATTGCAATACATTTCCTTTAACCTGAAGTTCACTTACAATGGTAAATCTGCTGTTTCAGTGTGTTAAACGCTTAGACTTTTTAGAAAACTAAGGAATTTCTGGATTCAAGTGCTCACAGCCTGCTTTTATTATAAAGTTTTGAGCTATCCAGCTGACTTAAGGGAAACGGCATAGCAAAAATAAAAGCTACCTTACAATAACTGCTTACACGAAGCACAAAAATATGAATCATGGAGAAGCATCCTATTCTGTAACTGATACTAACAACCAGTTGGAACAGCATTCTGCATAAATTGAGTGAAAGATAGTGGTAATATCAAATGATTACCATTTGCAGATTGACCGATGGAACGCGCAACTTGGCTCAACTTGTCTTTCACAGCCTAAAACATGAAAACGAAAATCACTTCACAAAGCAAACAGGAAAAAGCCAAACACTGCAGTTGTACAGTGTTAAGCAAGAAGATCCAAGTCCTCAGCAGTTCTATTAGAGGCCAAACTCTATACCTCAAACTCTGAGTGTGGCAGTGCTTTGTATGGCAGTTGAAACTCAGTCATAAGCATCCTCTGCAACAGATGATGTGCAACAAGCAACAGTTAAAGCATAAATGCATATTGTTTTACATTGTCAGTTCTATTGTAAATGGACAGGAAGTCACCTGTGATTCAGGACTCTCAAGCCGAAAGCGATACCGAAAAAGTGCAGTCTCCATGGAGAGAAACCACTTTCGCAATTCTTCCCTGTGTGTTGTATCAAATACAGCTTTCCATTAAGTTGGTCAAAAGAACCACAAGTGAACTACCATAGTTAATGTGTAACAAAGATAAACATACGGATATTAAGCTTACGTTCTGCAGTAGACTAGGCGGAGCACAAAGTGTGATATTATATCCTTGTTCAAAGTCTCTGCAGGATCCTGGTGCCTCATGTATGTCTTCCACAATTCACTGACCTGAAGTGCAGAACAGAATAAGGCATTTCTATTAACACAAAATTTAATGCCAGAGTGCGATGCTAAGTCCATACTAGGGTTCCAAAACCTTCCATATGTTATCTTACTTCAGTATGATTCTGACGAGGTTCTAGCTACAAAAATTAGCCCATAAGCATGGACAATGATCAAAATAAATTTGGAATATCGGATAGTAGTACCATGCTAACATCCGAAGTTAGCGACTTCTCATATTCTGTAGTGAAATCAAACTCAGACAAAGAGGTCGATCCTACACATACACAAGACTACAATCACTGAAACCTTCGCCTACTCCTGCCAGCAAAATCCTTCCAAATATAGTTTTCCATCCTACAATTTTCCCCCAAAGATCATTAGCAGCAAAGGCGAGAATCGCTCACCAGTTTCTCCATCTCCTCGGGCCTCTTCCCCCGCGAGAGTCCATCCGAAATCCCCTTGAGAACTGCCCATCACATGACAGTGTAACGAAACGCGTCGCACTCCAACCGTTAGCCAGCAGATTGAGGAAGTAACGAAAGGAAGCCACGCGGGATAGGAAGAGGCAGGGAGGCCGCACCTCGGAGGCGGTCGATGGCGAAGAGCTCGAACTCCTCCAGCCGCACCTCGAGCTGCGGCGCCGCCTTGTAGGTCGGCAGCGCCCCCGCGCCGCCGCCGTCGCCGCCGGCTGCGGCAGCTGCGGCGGCGACCTGCCGGTGTGAGCGCACGATCTCCATGCGGCGTCGGTGGCTGCCCGGGTCAGCGGGTCTGGAGCGGGGAGCAGGATCCTCGCCCGGCCGGGGTCGGCTTCTGCGGACGGTGCGCTGGCGTCGTCGGAGACAGGCGCGGGCGGGAGGCGGGGTTTGTTGCGGAGCTGAAGTGCGGGAGAGCCAGGGCGGCGGGAGTAAGGAAGTTTGGGGCGCTTTGGCGGGAAAAGGACCTGCTTTTCCCGCCGCGACGCGCGCTGTTTGGCAGTTGGGCTTGGGCTTGGGATTACCACATTAGGCCCAAGCTGTTTTGGAACAAACAAGGCCTTGTTTAGTTCCAATTTTTTTGAAGAAACGAGCATTGTAACACTTTCGTTTGTATATGATAAATATTATCTAATCATAGACTCTTTAGGTTCAAAAGATTTATCTCTCAAATTACAAGTAAATTGTGTAATTAGTTTTTATATTTGTCTATATTTAATGCTTCACGCACGTGTTTAAAGATTCGATGTGATATAGTCTTCAAAATTTTGGGTTGTCATCAGGAACTAAGGCCTTGTTTAGATCACCTAAAAACCTAAAACTTTTCAAGATTCCCCATAATATCAAATCTTGCGGCAAATGTATGAAACATTAAATATAGATGAAAACAAAAACTAATTGTACAGTTCGCCTATAAATCACGAGATGAATATTTTAAACCTACTTACTTCATGATTGAATAGTATTTGTCAAATAAAAATAAAAATGATATAGTATCAAAATTCATAAACTTTTTAGATCTAAACACGCCCTAAGGCCCAAACCAACAAATGCCGTGTTGTTTCGCGTGCTGGCCTGCTGCGGGTTCTGACAGCTGGGCCCACCACAGGCCCGGTTGAGCGGACAGATTGTTCTGGCCACAGTGATCTCGTGAGCTAAAGCTCATGGACGGATGGTTCTTCCTCCTCTCATCCGTCCTCACTCATCAGTCCTCCAAGTCCCTCCGTCGTCCATCCAGGAAAGGTAAAAAAAAAAAAAGTTGTGCCCCAAAGACCAAACCCAATCTCTGCAAAATGTGATTCTCTAGCTGACATAGATCTTCCTTATTTGCGACTGCAGTTGTCATGAGCAAAGGCAAATCGGTGGCGATGTCCTCCGCCGGACACAGCGCCGGCGCGAGCCCTACAGACGGAGGAGCTGATCCGCTGTCCATGTCGGAGACGCCGTGTGCCATGCAGCCCGGGGTCCTCCCTCTTCTCGGGAGGCCATACTTCACATGCATCCTCTGCAAGTCTCATGTCAATCAGCCGTTCCAAGTGGTACTGTTGCTACTCATATGCTCTTGTGCTTGCATTGCATTTGCTGAAACAGAGTCACGCAAGAGGCTTCCACGTGATGCATGAATGAGCATGACCAAACAAACTCCTTGGGTTTGCCTTGCTGCAGGTGGTGCCCAGGTCGCTGGCGCCGTTCCTCCCGGCGACCACGGTGCCGGCGACGGTGACGCGGCACGGCCGGTCCTGGGAGATGCGGTTCACGGGGGGGCGGCAGATCCAGCGCCTGGAGGCCGGGTGGCGGGGCTTCGCGCTGGACAACGGCCTCATGCTCGGCGACGGGTGCGTCTTCGAGCTGCTCGACGGCAAGCCGGAGGGCGTGGTGTTCAGGGTGCAGGTGCTCCGCGCCCACATCCCCGAGGAGATCCGGGAGCGCGCCGGCGGGTACACCTCGTCCACCCCCATCCTCATCGATTAGCTCACCCCACGGCTGCTGTACTGTGTATCCCCCGTGTCTTGCGGCCGTCTGTTTGCCACTGTTAGTGCGGCCTGAAACTATGACTTAATTGATGTGCAGAGTGCAGCGCAGAGCTGAAACCTGATGATTGCTGAGAATTTCTTGTACCTTGTTTAGTTCAAAAAAAATTTGCAAAAAAATCGACGCATGTATGGAACATTAAATATAGATAGAAATATAGATTTTCCGTCGCATCAAACTTACGATACATGTATGGACCATTAAATATAGATAAAAATAATAACTAATTGCACAGTTTGTCTGTAATTTGCGAGTGAATTTTTTTAGCCTAGTTAGTCCATGATTGGACAATATTTGTTAAATACAAACAAAAGTGCTACAATGTCTATTTTGCAAAAAAAATTTAAAACTAAATAAGGCCTATAATATTCGTCTCTGTGTATCTCCCGTTTCTAAATTTTTTTTTAAGATTCTCCATCACATCAAATCTTTGGATATATGTATCGAGTATTAAATATAGATAAAAAATAACTAATTACAGATTTTGCCTGTAATTTGCGAGACGAATTTGTTGAGCCTAGTTAATCCGTGGTTAGACAATAATTACCAAATACAAACGAAAGTGCTACATTAGTCAAACTAAATTTTTTTGTGAAATCTCTCAGAAGTCATAGATGAACGACCACTGGAAGATCTTGAAAATAAGATGATTGAGGTGATGTGTCTCCTTGAGGCCTACTTCTCGCTGACTTTCTTTGATATATCCGTCCATCGCATTCTACATTTGGTTAAGGACCTCAGATATCTTAGGTCGATGTTCCTCCACCACATGTACTTGTATGAGAGATTTATGAGTATTCTCAATAGGTCAGTAGGAAGTGCTCAAATTTAATGGTCAAAAGCTACAACTGACAATTTATTTACAGAAATTTTAGGGAAGCAAGAAGTCCTTGAGTCTTCAGAGATAACTTCGGTTAGGAAAAAGGATGTGCTCACATAAGTCCTAGCCTACCCAAAGCAGACAAACAATGTGCATGGTGTGTCCAGTTACAGTGGTTGAAAGCATTAGCTCGACTGCAACGACATGTATAGAAAGAGGAAGTAATCAACAAGTGATGAAGTGGATGTGTGTTGACGGTAGATAACTACCATTTTTAATGGTCAACAAATAACTAAAAAAGGTATAATTGAAATATCACCATAGACTTAGGGGTTTAACTGACAAATTTTCATGAGTTTTGATGAATATCTATTTTTACAGGGACTAAATAGAAAAGAACCAAGAAAGACCCACATGTCAGCTCTACAAGGAATATACCAGTGAATATTAAAATCTAGAATCTAGAAGACTTAGAAGCCTCATGGAACACATGTTAGGTTTACAAGGAACATACCAGTGAATATTAAAATCTAGAATCTAGAAGACTCAGAAGCCTCCTGGAACAAGCGGGGAGGCCAATTGGCACTAGGCTAGGATGCCCACCCTCGTGCCTCGGGCACTCACCCTCTAACAACAGCAAATCACAGTGAGTCCCACAAATTATGATTCCACCGCCTTTGAGGATCAATAATAATCGTTGGCTCAAGTCGGTTTCATCCGAGCGCCATGGTTCATTCAAGAGGGCTATATAAGTAGGCCTGGAGCCTAGGGTTTGGGGCAATCTCATTAGTGGAAGCCATAAACCAGAAGCTGGAGATTAGAGATTATCTCTACTAGAGAATTAGAATAGCTACTCTAGTTCATCAAGTTCTAATTAGGTTTAGACTAGATAGGTTTTAGAAGAGTTCAGGCGCTATGCTTAGGATTCTGGATCATCGTCATCAAGAGTTTGGTATGATCTTGTATCTTTCTCTATGACTTTATTCTAAATTGATTATGTTTCTATTGATTATGTTCTTAATTTGCGATATTCTTATATTCGATATAGTCATGATTGATAATGAGTTTATGTGTATGTTCGCAAAGCGCTTAGCCCAAATCTCGAGTGGGTTAAGTGGTAGATTACATGTAAGCATAGTGCTTAGATGTTGTTTACTTGTGGATGCCCCCTATTGGCCGGGTCTTATGGTAGATCGTGGATGTGACAGACGCGTTGTGTCCTTTGATAGGTTTGGTAGAGCTAAGTTACGGGGGAGATCTTGCTCTGATCCTTTTCTTCCTTAGTAATGTTCCTTCTACATAGATGAGGAGTCATTATGCTATACATGATTGTGTATGTGCTAGAATAGATGAATGCCTTAATGAATTAGAAGCTGCATAGGAATTCAATCTCGTGATTAATCTCCTATTTACCTATCAATTATGATGAGTAGTCTATTTCTAATCTCCAAGTGTTATCCTTTATGCTTGCAATTATTTATCTATTAATTTATTCGCTAACCCCTGCTAGAGTAAGTGACTGTGTGATTGATTCTCTCATAAGTAATCGTATTTGACAAGTTCATCTCTAAGCCTATATCTCCTGGCTTCTCTCTGAATAAAATATAAATAAGTATACCTAGAATATTCCTAATGAAGTGCTGCAATGGTATTTAATCTGTGTGGTTACGGATTCCCTTCTATATCTATATTATTTTTAAGAGTTTAATTAGTTTCATAAATACCAACCCATGAATTTCTAGCATTGCTGCTAGGGACGACAGCCTAGTAACTAAGGTAATGCTAAGAAATGCCAACAATTTGGAAGCCATCAAAGAACAAGCTAAACACGAGTTGTTACCAAAAATTAGAGAGGACATCACAAAAGACCTCATGCGCTAGATGTGCCAAGTAGTGGATGTAAATATGATATCTCCTTCCATGACCCATAACCCTATAGGTGGTTGGAAGAGCAGTTGTGCCTCGGCCGATGAGTTAGTCAGCAATGAAGACACACGTGATCATGAGGCGACTCTAGATCAAGATAATGTGCATGGTCCGATAAAGCCAATACCATGTACCCTATTAATGAATCATTGTTGGGTATTTTAAACACAAATAGAAAAATCCGTAAGCGCATGGATACCGATGTAGCTTTCATCCGAGAGTATTCCAAGATATCGATTTTCCACGGGGAACACAAAGTGTACTAGTTGAGATTTAGATCGCCAAGGATAACTATATATATGATTTTATAGGGAGAGAGGAATTTTCCTAAGAGTTCTATAGATTGATCTAGGAATCAAGGTTTACTTTAGGGTTACTTATTTTGGGACATCAGAACACTAACCATAGAAAAAGATGAGAAGAGGGCTAGGAAGTTCTGACTACAGTCCTACAAACACCGATCCGAATGTTGTGGGATACATCAGCCGTTAGGACTGTCATGATCCTAGGGCTACCACAACAATCCGCCGGATTGGGTGCAATTCTAGGTAATTGCAAGACTAAGTGTCATGCTTAACCTATTAATTACTACTCTAGAGTATCAAAGAACTAGAGCACCTGATGCAAGCGAGAATCCAATAAATAACTTAAAGGTAAATACTAAAATTAAATGAAGAACTTAGGAATTATAAAATTAAAGAACCAAGAGATTGCCCAAAGATTAACTGGCTATTGCAAATGTACAATGTTGAGGAAGATCTGACAGATCCGGCTCCTCCTTGGCTCTATCCTCTTCGCTCTGCCTCTTCTCTAGTTTACAACTAGATGAACTAGACGATAAACTAGACAACTTCAACTAGATGAACTAGAACTAGAACTAGAACTAGAAGACGAACTAGAAGAACTAGAACTAGAAGATCTAGAGGGACCTCTACTTCTCTACTTGATGAAACCCTAATTTCTAATGTGGATGTAGCTAATAAAGGATATGCCTCTGAGGGGTAGTCTACCTTATATAGTCCGGTGGGATGAACCGTGGCCCTTGAATCAAACCGGCCTTAACATAGGGTGGATATGTATCCTTGGAGGCGGTGGAAGAGTCCTGAAGAAGCACGGCTGAAAGGTCCTAATATGGATAGAGGGGGGTGAATAGCCTATTTAAAAATTCTACAAGGCAATAGAGCAAAGGATTAATATAACAAAAGGCGTAAAGCGATTTTGCTCTAGCTCTACAAGGGCTGCAAGCCACCTATCCAAAAATTCTAGTTGCTATGATCTCTAGGCACAAGCATTGGCTATGTCACTACTCTCTACAACTAGTTACAACTAGCTAAAACTAGGATCTACTAGTTACAACTAATTTGCAAGAAAGTAAATAGGTAAGAGATAATTATACCGATGTGTAGAGGATGAACCAATCACAATGTATATCAATATAATCACCGGGAGAATACCAATCACAATATTGACACCAATATTTTTCTCTCGAGGTTCACGTGCTTGTCGGCACGCTAGTCCCCGTTGTGTCGACCAACACTTCGTGGTCCGGCGGTTAGTTGGGATTCCACACCCAAGCTCACCACGAGCACCGCAAGGACCTACCACAAGTGAGGTATCTCAATGACACGAGCAATCCACTAGAGTTGGAATTTAGCACTCCGCCGGGGAACCACAACAACCCCTCACAAATTCACCTTGATTGGGGGCGGATACGATCACCAAGTCCCCTCACTAATCAATCCAACACCAACCGTCTAGGTGACGACAATCACCAAGAGTAATAAGAAATCAACGATTGCAATCACAACCTAGTGCCACAAATATGAATCACAGATGCATGAACACTAGGGTTTCCTCAACTCCTCTCACCAAAGAG
>Ga0182004_10000926_pt1 | contig 20029 bp, 14 predicted proteins | sample Sormic07211540_1_FD_120479 | JGI IMG/M metagenome (GOLD analysis project Ga0182004, IMG submission 120479) | Endophyte microbial communities from Sorghum bicolor roots, Mead, Nebraska, USA - 072115-40_1 MetaG | ecosystem: Host-associated > Plants > Roots > Unclassified | place: USA: Nebraska...
CAATCATAGATTAACTAGGATCAAAAGATTCGTCTCGTGATTTACAGCTAAACTGTGTAATTAGTTTTTGTTTTCGTCTATATTTAATGTTTCATGCATATGCCACAAGATTCGATGTGACGGAAAATAACTACTACGACTCATGATCGACGATCGGCGGCCGCCCGGCGTCGTTTTCTCTCTAGCTAAGCTAGCTACCTGTGCTGCTCCGGCCGACCATAGTACCTGTCACCACACACAGGCCAAGTCCATAGACCATGCATGCACAGATCAGATAGATACTATATACTACGCATGGGTGTAGATAAATACTGTATATATATAGATAGGAATTTCCATTCCCATGCATTCCTGTAGTAATAAATCTACGGCTCCTTGATTTTCAGTTTCACAATAATTGAACTAGATAGATATAGATGCACCGATGATGCAAAGGACCTAATTAATCTCCCAAGTCTGAAATCATGGACAGATGGTACCCTGTACGTACTCACTTCTACCCTAATAAAGAGTGTTAGGCCTTGTTTAGTTCACCTTGAAAACCAAAAAGTTTTCAAGATTTTTCGTCACATCGAATCTTAAGACACATGCATGAAACATTAAATATAGGCGAAAACAAAAACTAATTATACAGTTTGCCTGAAAATCGCGAGATGAATCTTTTGATCCTAATTAGTCTATGATTGAACAATATTTGCCACAAACAAACGAAAGTGCTACAGTAGCGAAATCCAAAAAAATTTCACATCTAAACAATGCCTTATTCTTAATTCCTCAGAAATCAAATAATTTCAGCTTTAACCAATATATAAAGAGATTATCAATATTTCTAGTGCATAATGAGTATCATTACATTGAATATATTTTTACTAATAAATTTATTTAGAGAGAAAATGTTGTTAAATCTTTCAGAACTGCTACCGCCCGGACGTCCTATCCGGACACATGCGTCGACACGCACGCATCATGTGGGACCCACGATTCTCCATTCTCGTGCCTCAGTTCGACGCAACCGACCACCCTCTCACATATCGAATCGAACACACAATCACGTCCACTACACAATCACATTCGTTGCACCTGCTAAAATAGGAGAGCACACTAGCTGCATCCCATGTCGACAGGCGCCTACGCTCCTACTCCCAACCACGAGATGCAACACAAGGTGGGAGGAGGAGAGATGCAACATCCGATCTACTTCTGAAACATTCCAAAATAACAGTTGCAATATACGTCTGAAGGCAGTTGAAAACATGCTTTTGAAACAATTGAAAACACACTTTAAAACTATTGCGACCATACACAAACATATGAATAAAAACACACGCAACATCTGAAAACACTCAAAAACATGCTGCTGCAACATGCCTCTCAAACAACTACAACATCCCCCGATCTACTTTTGCAACATTCATATGCTTCAGCTGCAACATACCTCTGAACTTTCTGAAACAATTGAAATATGCAATTGCAACATAGTGTGGCGAGAGAGATCCTAGCAAGGGAGCGCCATGGCTGCTAGATCTGCGGGCATTGGGGGCTCCCGGTGGGGGAGGACGTTGGTGTGGGGAGAGGGGTGCCACTGAGGTTGGGGAAGGAGCCACCGAGGGTGGGGAGGAGAGGAGCCGAGGTGGGTGAAGGAGACGCCGGTGTTTGGGAAGGAGCCACCGGGGTAGGGAAGAAGGCCGCGGTGGGGAAGGAGGAGGAGGGGGTGCTGCTGGCCAAGTAGGAAGTCGTCAGCACACGCGATGTAGAGGAGGGGGCTGCTGCCGGCCATGGAGAGAGCAATTTGAGAGCTCATAGGATGGAGAGGTGCAGGCACATGCGATGGAGAAGCGACGACAGCGTGCTCCAGAGGAGAGTAAGTAGGGCGAATGCTGCGGGCGGAGATAAAAAGCAGCTACCATTGCGGAAAGGTTGCGAGTGAAGAAATGTGTTGCCTTTTGGGCCCAATCTACGTGCAAGCCCACAAACGAGGTGTCCGGACGGATGGACGTATGGATCATATCATTACCGTAAATCTTTTTTTGTAAATCTAGTCAAAATCAAAAGTTTGACCCACACGGAAACTCTATGTGAGATTTTTTTTTTTGAAACGAAGGAAGTATGTATACCTCGCAAATGTTATATATGGTACAATTTGTATATATAGCGGTAGTCATCATGCTATATGCTAGTATAATTGTAAAATTTGTTGCACTTAGGTCTTAATTGGACCCACCAAACTAATAGCTAGCTGCTAATTTTTAATATTGTTCCAAATCCAACCTTGATAGTGCATGTCTTCTTTACCGTTGCACTTAGGTCGACCCATCTAACTAATAGTTAGGTGCTAAAATTAGCTAGGATGCATCCAAACGGGCTTAGCTAATAAACACTAACTATTAGCTGGATACCCAATTGCAACTAATGTTTTTTCATGTAGCTGTTTTAATCAAGCTAACAACAATAAGAGTTCACGAAAAAAATGTTTTCCCCCCTGGTCCTACCCACCTTGTCCATCTCCTATTAACATTCTCAACTCGGTCACTTGCACCACCGGCGCCCCTCTTCTTCGCAAGCTGTAGTTGTGACACATGGTTTGCATAGAAGAGCAACAATGACTTAGTTGTGACATAAATTTATAAAAAAAAATACAAAGATTTTATGACATCAAAAGACATAATATAAAAAATATAATTATGACTTTTCTAACTATACTTATTTTGTATCATAAATATTATTATTTTATTGTATAGATTTTAGTTAAACCTAAGATGTTTTGATTCTCAAAAAAATTAAAAGGATGTCTACGTCGTCTATACCGTCCCGGGATTAAAGAAAATCTAGAGACAGAATGTTAAAAATCAGAGAAAGTATGCAATCTGAGTTCAAAGAGGACCACTACATGTGTCTCTCCCTCTCAAAAAAAAAAGGGCCACTACATGTATACGTGGTCCTTGTACGTAACAGCTCGATTCAGGTAAAACTACATACCCCTGTCAGGCCTTGTTTAGTTCCACTATTTTGCAAAATAGACACCACTTTTTTTATTTATATTTAACAAATATTGTCCAATCATGAACTAATTAGGCTCAAAAATTTTGTTTCGTAAATAAAAAACAAACTGTGCAATTAGTTATCTATATTTAATACTCTATATATATATCGTAAGATTCGATGTGACGAGAAATCTAAAAAAAATATAAAATTTTTTGAACTAAACAAGGCCTGTAAGTCGATCGAGCATGCAAGCAAGCAAGGATATATGCGATACTAGATAGCGAAGGTAAAAGCTAGCTTAGTACGTACGCTTGACACGATTCCAATCCGCTAGCTGATAACTAGGGGTAAAAGCTATATATATAGACGATTCCGATCCTATGTAACATTTTTATTTGTATTTAATAATTATTGTTTAATTATAGATTAATTAAATTTTAAAAAATCATCTCATAAATTATAGAAGAATTATATAATTAATTTTTTATCTATATTTAATGCTTTATATATGTATAGTAAGATTGGATATAACGTGAAATCTTGAAAACTTTACAAAAATTTTGAGAAACTGAACAGCTCATTTTTATTTTTATTTTGAGAGATCTGGAGGGGTCGAGACCCCTACGACAGCAAATTTAATGAAAACAAAAGAAGTTTAAGTACAGAAAAAGTATAGGAAAAACAAGAGAACAGCTCGTAGGTTTGTGCTTATTGTGCGTGCTCATCTATGGATCCGACGCCACACACCTGTAGTCATCCGCCGGCCGATGATGCAAAGTAGCGACAGAATGTGAAGCTAGCAGGTAGCTACTGTACAAGCTACCGCACCGCTCATCTCAGATCATGAACGGGCCGGGCTGGGGTAGGTACACATGGAAACGGACTGTGTCTGTGCGTGCTAACCGACGAAGCACGAAGCGCTAGCTTTGCTCATGTAAGGAGTGAATAAAGCAAATATGGCTGCGCATTGTACAGCCAAGTTTGCTTTCGACTTAAATTCTGAATATATGTGGTTGAATGGTATCCTAAACTTTTATGAAATCTCATGCTGAAAAATGAAGTAATATAAATTTTAGCTTTAATAAAAAGTAATTAATTTTATTTTACACCCAATTCATTTTTAGCTTCACCCAATTCATCTTAATACATATGAACAATCCATTAATAATAAATAGACGACGACCTATCAACTATATGTGTGTATTCTCTCTCCGTTCTAAAAAGAACATTATCCTTGCATTCGAATAGTGTCCTAAAAAACCATCGTTTATGCTTGGACCCACATAATATTCCCTTCATCCTGCCATCCGCTCTCTCGTCGCCGTCATTGTCTCCTCCCTCACACTCTCCTCTTTTCCACCGCTCCCTTCTTTCCTCTCCGCTGGCAACCCCCTCCTCTTCTCCTCTGTCGGCTGCCTTCCTCTTCTCCTTGACCAGCGGGACAAAGGCCGGTGCCTAGCCTCCTCTTCATCTACGTTGGGGCGGTGGAGATTTGGCCCATCCCTCCTATGCCCTTTCCACCCTAGTCAGCAGCCTTCCCTTCCATCGCACCATCGGAGAGGTCGGGACAGAGAGGGCTCGACCGCTCAGGGTTATTAAATTTGGCTTTTCAGGATGGTGCAGTGGTGGGCGAGTGATGCCATCGATGCACGACGTAGAGCAAACCAATGGCGGGTCGTGGCAGGCTCCCTTGCAGCTTGCAGCGCTCAACACAGAGTGGACCAACAGCGAGCGCGGGCTCGTCTTGGCGGGCACATTGGCGATCACACGGATCTAGAGGCGAATGGAGAGGGAAGCAGGGAGAAAGAGAGAAAGAGAGAGACTGTATAGGTACTTTGGTCTTTTTTCCTTTTTCATTGGTTGTCGTTTCCATTTCTAGAATGTCGATAATATTGGGACACAGGGTATACACACTACCTATATATAGCAAAAAATGATGCAAAATTAATTTGCAAAATAAAGATATGTATGAATTGTGATGCTAAATATAGATGTTTGGCTTCTAAAGGGAGAGTATACCTGCAACTATCTAGGGATTTTAGATTTTAGAGGAATACATTCAATTTTTCCCTTTCTTGTTCACAAATATCAACATATACTGGCTCACTACATGTTGCATGGGTATATCGTGCAAGATACATGACACGTGTGAGAGGTGGCTAGATATATAAAGGTTTGTTTGGATACCATGAATTAAAACTAATATCTCTAGAGAAAGTGTTTCTCATTTTATTATAATATTATTTTCTAATTCCTTTTAATTCATAGGAACCAAATAGGGCTTTCCGAGGAAGTCTCCAGTTGAACTTATTACAAGTATTGCAAATTACATGCCATCCAATATACATTCTCTTTTCTGCCATTGAATCTATTTTTATTCTCTTATATCCCATGATCATCATTTTTATGTAATGACACACTATGCTTTGCAAGAAAAAAAATGTATGTTGCTTTTGCAAACTTCTGATTCTACCCCTCCGGCCTCCACGACCCTTGTCCAAAATTAGGGCCACTCTATCTCCTATCTCTCTCCCCAAATCTTCATCACTTTCAAAGCCTTGTCGCCGACTCGCCTCTAAGGTTGACCAGTAATCACCGCCATCATGTCTTGGCTCAAGCATGACCACCCCTTGGTTTTGAGAAATCATGCCCTTCCATCCTATGTGACCTGCGGCTCCTACGCCCTGTATGCATCGAGTTTCGCAATGTAGTGTGCTCACCCTTCATCTGCGACTTGCAGCAACATGACGAGAACACTCCTTTCCTAGAGCACGTGCATCGGTAAGGATATCGATGTCTTCAACCTCTCCTCGCCCACTCTATCTTCAATCTTTCCCCCTTCCTTTCTTGTTGAATCTCGCCCCACCCATCCATCCCTTGTTTGCTTCGTCTTCAACCTTACCCTCCCTCTCTTTCTTTAATCTCCACCCAATCCCCGTCGGTCGCACCCATCAACCCTAACTAGGGGCGCCTACCCTACTGGTCGTGCCACCCAACGTCCACTCCCATCGCTCCATCCCACCCTCCACTAACCTGAATTGAAGAAGTTGACTCCACCCAACGTCTACCCCTACCGCTCCTCCCTACCCTCCCCTAATCTCATGGAGGAGTAAATTGCAGATCGTCATCATGGCTGCCAGCTTCGCCCAACCGGGTGTCTCCTGCCATCTACTAAGTGGCATCCCCACTGCCAAGCTCACTGTCTGTCAACTTGCTTTGATTGCCGGTACAACTTACCACTGTCAAGCCCTTCCCCTTCTAAGGACATCATGCATGTATGGATTCCTGCACCGAAAACCTAAATCCCTAAAGCTGTGGGAGAGGAGAGAGATGAGCTGCACGCATGCATGGAGGAGGAAGACGACACCATGGAGTCTGTCCGGTCCAATATAGCATCAACACTTGTCTGCATGTTGCTTCCATCAGTGACGTGCAGCAGCATGCGAGAACACTCCTTTCCTAGAGCGCGTGTGTCAGTAAGGATATCAACGTCTTCAACCTCTCCCTACCTACTTTGTCTTCAATCTTTCCCCCTCCGTCTCTTGTTGAATATCGCCCTACCCGCCTACTCATGCTTGCTTCATCTTCAATCTTACCCTCCCTCTCTTTTTTAATCTCCACCCAATCCTAGCTGATCGCCCCCACCAACCCTAACCAGGGGTGCCTACGCTACCAGTCGTGGTACCCAATGTCTACTCCCATAGTCCCATTGCTCCACCCCATCCTCCCCTAAACCAAATTGAAGAAGTTGTCTCCACCCCCTCCCACCACCGCTGACCTTGCCCACCATCCCTAGATAGTGGTTTCTTCGCTGCCGGCTGCGCTGCCCAACATCCACCCCTACCACTCCTCCCTACCCTCTAATAATCTCATGGAGGAGTGAATTGCAGATTTGTTTTCATGGTTGCCAGCTTCACCTAGCCGGATGTATCCTGCCGTTTGCTCAGTGGCATCCCCGTTGCCAAGCTCACAACCCGCTAACCTACCACCACTGCTCGTACAACCTGCCGCCATCTAGCCCTTCCTCCTTCTAAGGTTGCTGGGCACATATGGAGAGCCCATGCTAAAAACCTGAATCCATAAAGCTATGGGGGAGGTGAGAGATGAGGCGCACACATGCAGGAGTGAGCAAGATGACCCACCGTGGAGTCTATCTGGCCCAATCTAGCATCAACACTCGTCTACATGCTACTTCTATGAGTGAAGTGTCCACATTGAACAAGGACTTGGGCATGTCAACACCCACCGCTCATCCAACATGGTCCCTCTATCATGAGCACACAAGCAGAGCTTGAGGTAGGGCATGCAGCAGCCAGGTCGAGCAACATAGGAAGAAGGGCGTGCACACGCATCAGGGAGGGAGAAAGGGTAAAATTGTGTTTTCAAATACCACTTTACAATAAATATTACCTACGTCATGGCAATGGAATGCACAAGAGATGAAAAAGAAGAAGTAAACCAATGGTAAGGAATAGAACACGCAATTCCTAATGACAACATAGAAGGCATGAGTATAGATTAATTCTAATGGTAACCAATAAATTCTGTCATATGATTGATACCTATCGCTGAGTGCTATGCACATGCACATTGCATGTGTGTGCATTTTCTTTATTTAATTCACGAACGGATCAAAGACTTTAGAAGTCTTGGAACAAATTAAAAGTTGAGTTCGGATGATGGCTCATTTTATGCCATTTATCCTTGTGCGGGAATATCTTGTGTTCACACACGTTGATGTGCGTGTGGACTAATAATACCTCACCTTCTGACCTCAGATAATAAAGATTTTTTTCTCGATCACACAAAAGGTTTGTGCGTTGTTGATAATTAAAATTATCCATTGTGCAAAGATCAGTTCTGACACCCTACCGGAACTTCTAACTTTCGTATAGGAGTTCTAGTTTTTTGCGGAAATTAGAACTTCTACCAAAACTTCTGATTTTTACCATCCAAATCAGGGAGAGTCCAAACTCGATACCAACTCTTCCAAACTCGTGGAAATTTTATATCTCCATATATAGAAATTGGAACACCAAGCTGAACTCTAAAAGAAGTGATTGTTGGAAAAGGAACATCAGAGTCTTGAATGGATAGCCCAATGTGCTCCAACAGGCAACAGTCCACTGCAAATTGTCAATCCAGGAAGAGATGCAGAAGAGTTTCTTCGGTTGAGAGGTTGCGAACTACACAATTGTAATATTCCAAATACATATTTTTCCTTTGCAACAAATTTCTAGTGCCAAGCCTGTCCTTCATAAGCAACCAGAAAAGACCTTTCCCTTGTTCTGACTGCAACTTTTCTATAGCCATGAAAATAATACTAAGAGTAGTTATTGAAACAGTTGTATGAGATTCACATATATCAATATCTTGTTTTTAACCATCGATCAAACATGTACACCAAATTGCCTATTGTTTGAGTTGTTGAATATGCTTCTCCAGTTGTGTCACATGATGCAGGGACACATGTGGAGGGACGGGCGGTATAGACACGCAACTGATGAAAAGACGCAGACCTACTCTATCTACAACTAATGGTATATATTTATCATCGAGGATGCTCCAATGATTACGTGTGTTGCTCTCTTCTGGAGTTATTTTGTTCAACATGCCCATCTAGCTAAATTACACTAGACATTGTGTGGGTAGGATGGAGCTAGACCAAATCTAAAGGGGTGTGCTTGCCGTATGAGCGCAAGGATTTATGACACGAGGGTGTGAATATGATGAAAATTTGGTTCTAATAACTTTTTTTGCTTGGCTATGGCCGCACCCACTTGTGTGAACATAGCTCCGCCCATAGTTGTGACGTAGATACAACGTTGTCCAGTGTAATTTAGCTAGGTAGACACACCAAACAACATAGCTCCAAAAGAGAGCAACACACGCAACCATTAGAGCATCTTGATGATAAATATATAAGATATAGATAGAGTCGTATGCGACTTTTCATCTATTGTCTGTGTGTACCACATGTGTCCTTGCGTCATGTGATATAGTTAGATGAGCATATTCGACAACTCTGGAACAATAGACAATTTGGTGTACATGTTTGATTCCTGACAAAAAAAAGATATTATTGATATATGAATCTCATAAACTATTTAAATTACTCGTGGTACTATTTGTCAACATCCATTTACGATCACTAAATTATGGGCCTCATTGTCTGTGACTTTTACCAACCCACATGTAAAACATATGTTATGTAGAAAAAAGTGTCATGACCATGTGTAAAAGAAGAGCGCATGAGCATGCCAAAGCCTTTGTCGGGCAAGAATGCTGGGAGCAAGCTTCACCTTAATTATGTGTCCATGGTGTCGTCATTCGTTGAGGACCCTATACCTTTGCTAGCTAGGGTTATAGTGGCAGCATGCATATAGATCCTATAAGCACACGCTGACACTTTTTTTTCTAATAGTGCCCCGTACAGTTGAGGTGTCGTTATTGCTGGTGAACAGCTCTCTCTCTCTCTCTCTCTCTCTCTCATTTTCCTGCACTTCTTTTTATGGAAATATATAAATCTAAAACTTTTCTTATGAAATCAGGCGATACTATAGTGCCCACAGGAAAATGCTAGAGTGATAGACTATATGTTGCTCAAAAGAGGTTCTCTCAGATTTATTATTCTACAACAAGCGGGGGAAACAGCACCTAGCAAGATCAGTATATATGCATGGCCCATATTATAGATATATTATATTCTGTTCAGTACCTGTGGCAATATCACTACAGGATTATGATGACATTATCACTACAGGATTATGATGACATAGCAGGAATCTCTTCCTTGTTACCGACAAGATTAGTAAAGTTGTTCAGGTTCCTCGAGGTATCCAATCTGATATGAAGCCTAGCTAACCACAGCCCTACATACTACATTTTAAAAAGAGTGATCATCACTCATACAGCGTAGTACTACCTCCATCTCTATCTCAGAAAAGATATAATTCTAGATTTGGTTAGAGTTAAACTGACTGAAGTTTGACTAAATTTATAAAAACTTATGAACACCAAATAAGTATATCTTCTTACATAAATTTAGTCAAGATCGAAATAGTTTAACCGAGAACTTTTTCTTTGTACGGGTGGGGGTAGGGGGGTGAGGGGGGGGGGACCTAGGTATCGGAGTCAGTGTTACAAGTTACTTCCTCATGCCATACAGGTTTGTCCTTAGTATATTGACAATTATTGTATAAGGTCATTCAGGACACTCACAATGTAAGACTCTATCATATAGTCCAAGACAATTAATTACATATTATTTATAGTATTTTGTTGATGTGGCAGCATATTAATTGAAGAAAGAGGTAGAAAAAATAAAACTTCAAGTCATATTTAGACTCTATGTCCACATTATTCGAGGTAATAAATAACATTAGACTCTATCATAGAGTCCAAGACAATTAACTATATATTATTTATGGTATTTTGCTGATGTGCCAACATATTTATTGAAAAAAAAAGATAGAAAAAATAAGACTTCAAGTCTTATTTAGACTCTAAATCTACATTGTTCGAGGTAATAAATAACTTTTGACTCTATGATAAAGTCTGCATTGTGAGTGCCCTAAAATTATGTAAAAGATCCACGACGCAAGGTTGATGCTACAAGATTCATTGTTAGAAACACTATGGTAGCCGAAATATCATATTAGAAACCGTGATTTTAGAGATACGGCTAGCCAAAATAATTCTTTCTGCACTGGATGGTTGACTTCTAAGAAGTTTTTTTTTCTTCCTTTTTCTCATGAGGGAATATATTCATGCATCTCTGCAACTTGATGGCTGCATCAACAGCTGTATGGTGACATACTTGCCACATGAAAGGACTGGAGTGCTATGTGTGATCATGCTAAAAAGGATTGGGTGCAGGACTGCAGGTATACGTCCACAGTGATAAGAGGCTGGATCTTTTTATTTTTCTCAAAGGGGTAGAGGTTGGACCTTATATTTCTGAAAGACAACGAACCTAAGTATATATTATTTGATTGACATTACATTTTGATCCAATGCTACTCAACATGCGGCTGCTGTGACTGTGAACCTGCAAGGAATTTTGCCATCGGGATATATAACCTTTGCCTCTTTAATTGGTCTCTGAACTGTGATCAACAGGTCCGAGTGCCCCAAATTTCATGAAATGCCGAGAGACCAACAGAGAGAGAACGTTTCAATTTCAGGCAACTACTGGACTGCTCTGAATAACCAAATAGAACAAGTCCCACATCACAAATAGGAAACCATGCCAGATCAGTTACTGTGCCTTTTTCCTGGCAGGGATTGTCCTAACCAAATCCACTGAAAAAATGCGACGACTCGACGCAAGATCAATGGGTCCTGTGCTCCTGTACCTTTGGTTGGAGCTTTCTGAATTAGCTATCAGCATCTATCATACACACAGTGCTGCTCTGCTGCTGTCTCCAGTTGCTTTCTCAGCTCGCTTTGCTTGCTGCTGCTGCGGCTTCCTCTCCTTTAATTTGCTTATCACTGTAGTGCGATGAGAGCCATCGAAAATGCAAGTGGATCATTGCCAATTTGCCATGCATGTTCATGTTGGCCGGCCCTTGGAAGTTCATTGGAAGACAGACACCAAAAGAGCAGAAGCAAATGTGAAAAGGTGTACGTGAACGTGGGTGCCATTCCAGCTTCTTGACCTCCTGCACACAACACAAGCAAAGAAAAAAAGAGTCTGGAGTGCAGAAATGGACAACCAACCAACCATATATGCATTCTCTGATGAGAGTCAGACTTGTCGTAGCCGTTGGCTCTGGCTCGTAGATGAATAGATCTCATCTCAGCATCCCTGACCAACAGTCGGCAGCATCTCTAATGCAACTTTCTGATGAAAAGACGCAGACACGCATGCACGCGAAGATAGCTATTCCCTATCGATCGATCTGCACCAGATGATCAGACTTTCGGCGACATATGGGGCGCATCGACAGCAAAAGCTCAAAAATGTCTTGGTAGCTTGGATGGAATTGAGTGTAGGATGTATATATTCTTGGGGTCTATGTTTCTTTTCAAACGGCTTTGCATTTTTCTGTGGTACTCCTAAAGTCCTAAACAACTGTGGGTCGTTCATTTAATTAGATCGGAACGTATTAACGAAAAACTTGCTAAGGCATGTTTGCAAGAAAAAAATAATAATAATTAGATTGGATGGTTAATTATGATAGGGACGTTTGGTAGAGCTTCAACGATCCAAGAAGCTAGAAAAGCCAGAGCTGACATCCTTTAAGAAACCCTGCCAAAGAGGACATGGACATATATATATATAAAGTAAAGAAAGATAAGGCAACCACGACATGGAACTTGAATTATTGTTACTATGGGGGTATCTATCCTGATAGAAATGCATGGATCTGTCTCACTCGCCAAATGTGTTGTTGCGTGTGTGGAGGAAAAACCGCAGGGGCTTGTGGCGGGCACGAGTCTTCCATGATCACGCAAGCAGCTACAGGATGGGGACGCATGCAGTGGAATTCAGATCAGAACATTATATATATTGTGTTTGTTTTGGCTTCTCAGCTCTCCTAGAGCTAGAGATGGAGAATTTTTCGTCGATCCGTGTGTGTGGCTGTGCAAAGGTCTCCAAATGCATGCGTGCTGGAATCGGTTCCTCGAAAATGACCTGCATTGCCTACCATGCGATCGAGAATATAATATATGGTTCAAGGGAAGATTATTCTGAATGCCAGAATACCATTAATGTCTCTGGTGCTCATGCTCATCAAGATATACAGCAGGCAGCAGTGATGCCGATTGTTTGCGTCGCTATCCCTTCCTTTCTATTCTTTTTTATTTTTTTACCTAGACGGCTAGATCACAAGCATCACTGGTATCAAGCCAGTCTCATGAAAAGAGTGCTATTTTATTTGTCCTAGCCTTGACTGCCAGGCCAACGTTCAGTCTCAAGTCCTGATGATAGGTGTCTCCACTGCAATTCTGCAAAGATGGTGAGATTCCCATTACTGAACATTACCGCCGCATTAGATAACTGATAATGCATGAAGTTTTTAACATTTCTCAAGACGAAACGTTGGCCCAGGATTGATATGCTTTGGCAACCAACACTTTCACGGTGCAACTGGTCAACACAACACGCCATAGAAGCGGTTGACTGATCCAGCCCGGTTTCGAGTCACGGCACCATCTTCTTAATACGAAAAATCAGGGGACGTCCCTCCCCTTGGTTGAGTTTTTTTTTTTACATATGCTTTGGCAAGATGCATGATGTATCATGTATGTTGTCTTTGTGCTACCTACTGTTGCTGTCCCAAAAAAAGATAAGAGGGCCATATTATCAGAAATGATTTCAGCACTAAAGACACAGCAGCACATTATCTAAACCAAAAGACAAAAAAAGGGGACATATATATACATCATCCATTCCAATCAAAGCCACATGGCACAACAGTCAAATAACTATTTGTAGATGATAGGGACCATACAATACTTTGGCTTCTAACCAAACAGTAGTAACAGCAGTAGCACACACAAGGCAAGATAAAAGTCCAGTACACAATGGCTTCAAGGAAACAAAGTCCTGCCATCCACAAAGTGGCTCATTAGTCAGATAATAACAAAAAAGTAGGCAGTGCTTCCAGGTTTCTCTGAGGCCAACCGTACGAATAAGATGCCACTGAAATCAGTCGAGGTCAAAAGAACGGAATAATTTTTAGAAGAATAACTCTTCGCATTTTGCAAAGCTAATCTCGAGTTCTTTTATGTGGTGTCGTGAGAAAGACTTTGCAAGCAACCTAACAGAGTAATCTAAATCTGCACTGGAACATCATCTGGTTACTAAAGCTTCACCATCAGATGAAGTTAAATATTTACCAAATCAGATTCTCCACTTTTCCTTTTGCACACAGCTCAAAACTTCTAGTTTTACAGCACAGTCTGAAGCTTCTGATTTGGGACAATTTTGGGAAATTGAAAGGCACCTACTTGCCCCTATTCCACTTGACAGCTAATAGACTTTGTCAGGTTCATGAAATTAATCGGGAAAAAATACAAATAAAGGTAGCCTTCAAGTTCCATATCTAAAACTTGACAATATGATCAATAACAGAGGTCGAATTGAGTAGCCAATACAAACATGATCCCCTAGAACAGTATTACCCCCGAGCATGTTCAGGACAGCTCACTACAATATACACCAACAACAAAGCTGTAGTGCTGAGCTCTTCTTTACACATGTAACCTTCGCTTCATGAGCGAACCATGGCCGGCTTTGTAAGCTCTGGCCCTTGTTTCCGTCAGCATCGGGAGCCCCTCCATTTCTTCTGTGGTAGGATTGGACGGTTGCGACTTATGACTGTCCGCACTTCCTTAGGCACGCTACACCTTCTTCCTGATACTCCTGCCTGGTTATCCAGAACTCAGGTGCATCCTGCATGGTCCAAACAATACGCAGGAAGTATATTACTAGCAATCCATCAGTGTAATAAGATTCTGCATGAGAGCACATATACAAGAATTACCTTCATGATTCCAGCAAGCACTGCACCTCCCAGGTACACCATGTGCTTTCTCCGAGGAGGATCCTCTATCCGCAGTCGTAATTTCTATGCACAATGAGAGCGAATGTGTCACAGATGGAAACAGAGAGCAGATGCTAATACTGAGATGAATGCATATCCTTTACAGAAAGTGTATTTGGATTGTTCTGTCTGAGTTCAATAATTTTATGCACTTATGTCTCCTATTTGTAAGAAAGGAAGCGCAAATTATTTAACAGAATTTGTTGTAGAGGTCAACAGACAAGAATAACAACTGCGGACCAATGATTACAGCAATGCAAGGTAGAACATCAACAATCTTACAACTCGGCTAGCGATCAACAATTTCCTTCAGGACATAAAAAATATAATTGCATGTATATTACCTTCAGGCCATCTTTGTTTCCCTTCAAAACTACATCAAGATAGCGATCAAGAATTTCCTTCTCCAACCTTGCAAAATGTAGTAACTTGTTAAGCATATGCAACTCGGGTAGAGGCTTATATTAACCAGGAAAATAATCGCTATAAGAAACATTACAGGCAATTATCATAACAATATCCATATGTGCTTACATGACAACTACCAAGAAGGCTATCAAAATAAAAACAATAAAAAAATAACTTGACGGGAAGGAGCAGACCACAACCCCGTTTTTTAATTAAGAGGATGCAGGGCTCGAACCAAAATAAAAACAATTGGTACGCATAATGTTGTTTCACACACATAATTTTTCCGTGCTGGCAGTAAACTAAAAAAACATAAATTAAGACGAGCATATCCTCATGACTACAGACTTCAAAAGGAATTAGAGTCTTACCGACTTGGTAGACCAGGGTACATTGTACTTCCTCCACTCAGGACAATATGTTGATAGAGCTGCGAAACATGGTCATATATTATAATAAGAAAAAAAAGGACATGATGAACCTATTAAAAAACTATACAATGTAAAGCATAGGAAATCTAATCTTACGTAGTTGATATTTCAATATAGTCTCAGACTCTTTATAATTGAATCTAACTTAAGTCCAGAACATCAACATCAAATAAATTTAAATAAATTCAATATTCTAAATAAACTTAAGCACTATACTGTTTATATACAACCATGGTCAAGCATAAAATTTGAATCCACCAGTGCCCTAAATCATAAGAACTAAATTAGAAAAATATTAACCCATTGTTCCTTCTAATCCATGTTTCATTTGAACAATTGAAAGGTTGAACCAGCAATGTACTGTACTGGTAATATATGTATACCGTCATCCGGTTGTCGATATCCATTTCCTGAATGCAACGGAATGCCATATCTGCCATCCCATCACCTTCAACATCTATCAGTTCCTGTTAAATCAATATTTGGTGAATACTAGCTTATTGCAGAGTTTGTCGACACAATTGCATACTGCAATCAATAATACTAAACAGGAACAGAAATGGAATAGTCTTACAGGAGTGAAAAGAGCTTCAGGAGCTTGAAATCGTTCAGTGCCCACTTTAATGACTCTTCCATCTGGAAGCTGATCACAAGAACTGAGCTTACAATAAGAAAAGGAACAGGGAAAAATTACAAGCAGGGCAACATACTTACAGTGTAACTTTTCACAAGGATTGTGGTCTCAAGTCCTAGCTGGTATTCTCGTTTGTAATCATAGCTGTACATAATTTAACTGTCATGACTACATATACAACAGCAAGATAGAGACAATAATTAAGAACAATAAGACAAGTTACCTTATATAGCATAGCTTCTCTTTTATTTCTCTGACCGTCTCAAAGTCAGCAGATTTGTTCATAGCATACCTTTTAAAGTGGGAGAACTAATTGAATCAGAAAAATCATGTAGCAGCAGCTGCAGAAGACAATCTTCAGAGCAAGATAGGTCTTACCCTCTCCTTGATAGTAGGTCAACAAGATAAGAGGTTATATGTCTTCCAGCTACATTCATTCTCTTTGTCAGATGAGGATAAGAGTATCCATCAACTACAGGAACCTGAATGCATGAAAAAGATGATAGGTGCAAAATTAAGATTGAAAGTGGAAGTAATTTAGTTAAAAATAAAAGCTTCACAATCACATCACAGTATTGTTAAATGAGTCACATGTAAGCACAGGGATAAAGACGATTGCTCATTGGTCCAAACTTAACATCCTAAATGGAAACAGGTTTTGTAACATGACCGAAATCACATAGTTGTAGAAAAAGAAAATAAAAGCAAATAACATAAAGAATATCAAACAGGCATGCTGAAAAGAGCATCTGACAAGGAGGCCTATCCTGGACTAGCATTAGGGAATTCCTACAGCTATGGGACTGCCTCATGGGATTTTCTTTGACTGATCAAGAGGATCGCCATATATGGAGACTAGATGCAAGTGGTTGCTACTCTTCCAAATCTGCTTATAAAGCCTTTTTCCTGTGGTGCTGTGACCTTTGAGCCTTGGCATCGTCTATGGAAGACTTGGGCCCCGAGCAAATGCAAAATGTTCTTGTGGTTGGCAATCCATAATAGATGTTGGACGGCAGATCGGCTCTCCAAGAGGGGCCTCTCTCATCCTGATAAATGACCCCTTTGTGATCAAGAAGTTGAGACAATATACCATTTGTTAACATCATGTGTGGTGACAGGACAAATATGATTCAAATTATTCACTCCTCTGAACCTATTGAATTTAGTCCCACAACAAAATGAATTGAGTTTTGCTGACTGGTGGCGCAAGACAATAAGCAGAGTTTCCAAGGAGCACAGTAAAGGAGTGAAGTCTTTAATTATTTTAGGGGCCTGGGTTATTTGGAGACATAGGAATGCATGTGTTTTTGAGGGGGCTTCTCCTTTGATTAGCATGATCTGGAGTGAGTTGAAGAATGAGCACAGCCTCTGGTGTATGGCGGGGGCGAAGAGGCTTCAAGGACTTGATTTGGCACTCGCAGACTAGGTCCTTTTAGTTAAGGTCGAGTTGTGTTTGTTCACTATGTGTTTAACCCTGGTGTATATGTAATCGCCTCACTCATATCTGGTCCCCGTATGAGTGAGGATCCTGTTGGGGACCCCCCATAGTTGTTATATCTTTTTACTACTATTCATATGTAATTGATTTCTAATTTTTATAAATTTGTAGTTGCCTAATTTCTAAACACTTTCATACAACATACTGAAATCATTGACTGGCATACTAATTAAAATGCCATCTTATGGTGTTCTGGGCTTAATATGTTGCTGATTACCATGATATTTGAGTTGGTTGCACAAAGATGATTAGAAATTGAATGTACCCCTTCAAACCAAAATACTTGGTCGGATATAGGGAAGAACATTATTCTCATACCACATGAGTAACACCGTCACCAGAATCTATCACAAGTCCAGTTAGCAAGCCTGAAACATGTAAAGTGGAGTGTTAATGTGATATTGTATGTGCCTGTGTGAATGCCCAGAGCCCCAGACTGGAGCACATGGTCAGGAGGGAGAGATGACCTTGAGCGTACAGCGAAAGAACTGCTTGGATCTGGATGAAGACCCCAGCAAAATTATATTTCTCGAACATGGTCTCGATCTGTTCATGGGATTCAATTTGTTAGGCATTGATGTTAGAAACTACAGCTCTGGCAGTATGTGACAAGTTGATAAAAGGAAATGCCATACCATTTTTTCTCGGTTTTTCACGGGATTGAGTGGTGGATCTGTCAGTAGGATTTTACACTCTGATGGATCGACCTAAATGAAGAAAATAGAAAGGTGTCGCTTTAACTAGAACTAGGAAACTTAGGAAATATAATAAAGGATATCAGGGGAAAATACTTTCCAGAGAAAGGGTAAGGCATTACACGCAGGGTTAAGCATACCAGTATAGATATACCTTGAGCTCACTGTAGAAGGCATTATCCCAAATATGGCCCATATCATCCCAATTTTGAACAATGCCATTGGTGACAGGATATGATACATCAAGTTGATGTCTCAAGTCAGCACAAGCTGCTCCAACAACAATATCCTGTAACGAACACAAGCGCCTATCATAGGATGTACTCATGAACATGAAGTTCCAGAAAGATGATAAGAAAATAGATTCGGACCGTCAATTCTTGCTCCTGAAGTGACTCCTCATAGCGAAGTAGAGGTCTTCCGACAACACAAGGGAACACAGATGTAGGAAAGTTCTCACCAGCAAAGCCACACTTCACATACTGCAATCAAAAGGTGTCAAATTAGAGAAAGGAATGATCCACTTTGTAATCTGGCTCAGTGTCATTTCATCATTATTATCGGAGACTCAACAAGCCTCGCATCTTCCCATATGATTATTTGGCACTGGCGAAAACTGAGAACAGATTGAGCTCCACCAGAATTTCAGCAGGATGTCACATGTACATGGCAATATAGGATAATGGGAATTTAGCTTGTACTAGAAATCTCAGGCTCAATCGACATTTTCTTCTGTGCATCAATATATCTAGCAATTACATAGTTGTACAGACAACAGGTCTGAAATGCATGAAACAATATATGCTTTTTAAAATAACAAAAAATGAAGACAAAGGAACTTAACACAAACACACTGTCAACACAACAACTAGAGATTTCACCAGCAATTTTGAATATAGTTTGCAGGTACTTGGGGTTAACCTAAGCTTTGTCTTGTGAACAATGTCAAAACAACCGAGCACGCCATTATTTGTGAATAGCAATTCACGATTGCGGCAGCGAACAGTACTTTGAGTCATGGCTTTTCAGCCAAGCAAACAGGCCCTAACGCCCCTAAGCTGCCTAACTACCGCGACCGATGCCCCAACAAACAACCGTGTCTCGCTTTTTTCAGTCCTTCATGGCTCCCAGCCTCCGTCCAGCCGTGCCAGGCACTCCGGTCCCGCCCGCCCCGGCACCGGCGATCGACTCTCGAACCGGCTTCCCCCCAATCAGTGGCCGAAGCAGCGGCGGATTGTGTCTGGGGCAGTACGCGAGAAACTCGGTCGTGATCCGGAGCATGAACGGGCGGCGGATCTAGGAATTGAGCGGAGATGGGGTGGGTCAGGGAGGTGAGGACTTACCCCGGTACCATTGTCGCACACCACTACGTTCCTGCTCTCCATTCGCGCTTCCCTCCCTTCTTCGGGGCGGTCCTCCTCCTCCTCCTCCCCTCTGGGTCTTGGGACCTGTGGTGATCTCCCTGTCTCTCTGCGCTTCCAAGCTACGGTACGGTACGGGAGGGGACAACCGGACAAGACGGAGGAGACTGCGGGAGGGATTGGCCGCAACAGCTCTCACCGTCGGATTGAAGCACGGACGGTCTCTGATCGATCAGTGTTGCTTTTAGGGGTGTTTGGTTTAAAGGCCTTGGAAAAGGATCAAGATGCCCAAGAGGAGGGTGAATTGGGCTTCTCTAAAAATTTAAGCAACCTATAAGCTCTAATTCAACCCCTTGTGCCTAGTGAGACTTAGAGAGCTACCGGATAAAAAGTTTTGCAACCTAGTTCCAATCCTATTCTAGCATGGCAATTCTAAGAATGTAAAAACACAAAGTAAATGCTAGA